>Ga0307378_10011228_pt1 | contig 11560 bp, 10 predicted proteins | sample UN1MG_FD_202238 | JGI IMG/M metagenome (GOLD analysis project Ga0307378, IMG submission 202238) | Soil microbial communities from Risofladan, Vaasa, Finland - UN-1 | ecosystem: Environmental > Terrestrial > Soil > Coastal area > Acid sulfate soil | place: Finland: Risofladan, Vaasa | collected...
AAGATCGGGTCGTCCGGGTGGAAAACGATGTTCTGCCCCTCGACGCGCCGGACGGCCGCGCCGGACGGCGAGAAGACCACGGTGAAGCACGTGAACTTCTCCACGTCCTTGGCATCGCCGGTGAACCCGCCGGCGCCGGTGCCGACGGAGGCGCCGTCTCCGTCGGTGACCTTCCCGTAGGCCATCGCGCCGGGCGTGCGCCGGGGCTCCGAATGCACGCGGAACTTGCGGTCGGTCGGGTGGTACAGGACCAGCGCCGAGTAGCAGACCTCGGTCTTCAGCCCGGGGCGGTAGTCGGGGTCGATGTCCGGGTCGGCGATCTGCACGTGGACGCCGGCGTAGCTGGACTTCTCGATCGCCAGCGCCCGTGCCGCGGTAAGCTGGGCGGAGATCAGGTTGTACGCCTGGGCGTCGGCGCCGGAGTTGAACATGGCGATGATGCTCGGCAACGCCATCGTCGCCATCAGCGCGATCAGCCCGATCACGACCATCATCTCCATGAGTGTGAAGCCGGGCCGCCGCCTCTCCTGCCGCCCGGCGCGGGATATTCTCGCTGCCACGTTCATCGTTTGCCTTCTCTTCCGCACGCGGGAGGGGGAGTCAATCCCGCGTGTCGCTGCGGATGTTGTCCTCTCGCTTCTCCTTGGCCTGTTTGCTGGTGCCGAAGCCGAAGTCTCCGTCCGGCCCGGCCGAGATGAACAGCGGCTTGCCGCCCAGGCCGCGGTCGGCGAAGTAGAGCATGTCCTTGCCCCAGGCATCGCCACGGAAGACCGAGCCCTCCCCGCCGGTGCCGAGGAAGTCTCGCGTGGCTTCGCGGATCTCGGCGCCGAGCTGGGCGTCCGTGACCACCGCCGAGTTGGCGTCCAGTTGCTTCAGCAGGTACTCGATGATCCCGTTGCCGTTGGGGTCGTGCGCCGGGAAAACGCCACGGACCTTCCGGTACGCGTCGACGGCTGCGATCAGCCGGTCCTGGTTGCTGATGGTCTCGCGCTTGCGCCCTTCCTCCGGCCGACGCCGACCACCAGGGCCACCAGCACGCTCATCACGAACATCACCAGCAGCAGCTCGACGAGGGTGAAGCCCTCGTCCCGCCGCGGGGCCACCAATGCCTTCCGGCACGGAGGGAATCTGTCAGTACGTTTGGTCATCTCAATCGCCCGGGCTTTTCTCAAAGGTGTATTCGAAGTTGCTCATGTCGTCGGTCTTCTTGAGGTCTTGGGTGCGCTTCATCCACTGCCGGTCGGCCCCCGGCGTCAGCAGCACGTAGTCCCGGCGGTACAGCGTCTGGGTGTTCGGGTCGCGGAGGTACTGCGACAGGGGGTTGGGGCCGAGGCTGTCGTTGTCTTCCGTGTTGTACGCTCCGCCGCCGCTGGCGCTGGGGTTGAAGCGGTAGTAGAGGATCTCGTTGCCGAAGGCGTCCAGGAACGCCGGGGTGGCCTTCGTGTCGCCGTCGAGCCGCCCGCGGGGCTGGTCGGACTCGACGTACGGGCCGAAGACCTTCCCGGGCTGGCCCTTGCGCCACCGGGCGCCGGGGCCCTCGGCCCCGTCCTGGGCCTTGGACAGATACCCCGTCAGGGCCGCGACGAGGGCATAGCGGCCCTTGAGCTTGCCGGCGCCGGTCCCGTCGCTCCGGGGCAGGCCTCGCAGGAACAGCGGCTGGTCGCGCTCGTAGGGGCAGTCCTTCCAGTCCATCTGGTAGCTGGCGATGGCCCCGCCGATCGTCCCGAGATAGGCCATGGTTGTGCTCTGGCGGAACAGCAGCCGGGCCTTCAGCATGCTCGGGGCCGCCAGTGTGATCAGCATCCCCAGGATGATGATGATCGTCAGCAGCTCGACCAGCGTGAAGCCGCCCGTCACCTGCCCCGCCGCCCGACGGGGGGCGGTGTGCCTTCCGGAACGTGCTGTCCGTCGTTGTGCGATCACGTCTGCGCTTCCTAATCGCCCCAGTTCTTCAGGGTCGTCTCGTTGAAGTACTCCCGGCGCCCTCGCTCGCCCCCGGGCTTCCCGGCGGCCGTCAGGATGAACGCACGGTCCATGAAGGTTTGAGTCCCGCCATCCACGAGGGTTAGGATCGACTTGTTCGGCGCGGTGGTCTCGGCGGTCGTGTAGAACGAGTTGTCGCCCGGCTTGAACTGCGTCACGCCGAACTCGCCGATCCGCGAGGGGTAGTAGAGGATCGCCATCGTGTCGTTGTAGGCATCGAGAATGCTGTAGGCCGCCCCGGTCTCGTAGCCGTTGGCGCTGTCGAGCATCCCCGGCTCGTAGGCGGCGTACCCGTCCACCGGCGGGGGGAAGTTCGGCTCGCCGTTGACCTCGTGGTCGTAGTCGCCGAACAGCCGGCTTGCCAGGAACGCGCTGGCCTTGCCGGCGTGCTTCCCTGAGCTCAGCAGTTGCGGGTCCTTCTGGCCGGGATAGAACTTGTTGCCGGTCTGGCCCATCTTCCAGCCGTGGACGCCGGCGGCGAGGTTCTTGATCCGCACGAGTGTCTTCATGGCCACCTGGGCCTCCAGGACCGACTGGATCGTCGGGACCACCATGCCGACCAGCAGGCCGATGATCGCCACGACCGTCAGCAGTTCGATGAGCGTGAAGCCCTCGCGTCCGGCCGCGGCGCCGTGTTGACTGGCGGACTGTCGCATCACAAATCCCTTTCCGTTGGCGCTATGCGCCCTGCATGGCCTTGAGCATGTGGATCATGGGCAGGAAGAGGCTGACGACGATGTAGCCGACGATGCTGCCCAGCGTGATGACCATCACCGGCTCCAGCAGGGAGATCATGCTGCTGACCAGCACGCTGACCTCCTCGGCGTAGGTGTCGGCGATCTTCTCGAGCATCTTGTCCAGCTCGCCGGTCTCCTCGCCGACGTCGATCATGTTGACCACCATCGGCTCGACGATGCGGAGCTGGCGGAGCGGGTCGGCGAAGCTCTCGCCCTCGCGGATGCCCTCGCGGACCTTCCTCAGCGCGCGGGCGAAGACCTCGTTGCCGGCCGTCTCCCGCGTGATCTGGAGGGCCTCCAGGATCGGCACGCCGGCCGACAGCAGCGTCCCCAGCGTGCGGCAGAACCGTTCGATGCTCGTCTTGCCGATCACCCGCCCGATGACGGGGATGCTCAGCTTGAAGCGGTCGATGACGTAGCGCCCCGTCGAGGACATCTTCGCCAGCTTCATCCCGAAGATCAGCAGCGCGGGCGACAGGAGGATGACGATCCACCCGGTGCTCTTCATCCAGTCGCTGATGTTGATCAGGTTCTGGGTCATGCCGGGCAGTTCGCGGCCCATCTCCGTGAAGATCTTCTTGAAGGCGGGGATGACCCACACCATGATGCCCATGACGATCAGCACGGCGAAGGAGATGACCGCCGAGGGGTAGATCATCGCGCCCATGACCTTCCGCTTGAGGGCCTGGCTGGTCTCCATGAAGTCCGCCAGGCGCTCCAGGATGACGTCGAGCACGCCGCCGGCCTCGCCGGCGCGCATCATGTTCGTGTACAGCATGTTGAAGGCCTTGGGGTGCCGGGCCATCGAGTCCGACAGCGTCACGCCGGCCTCCACGTCGTCGGCGACCATGCGGATCGCCATTCGCATCGGGCCGGGCTTCTGCTGCTGCTCCAGCACCCGCAGGCTCCGCAGGATCGGCAGGCCGGCGTTGATCAGCGTCGAAAGCTGGCGGGTGAAGGTCGTCAGCAGCTTGGCCTTGACGGCCCCGACCTTCCGGCGGGGCGCGGGGCGCCGCTCGATGCCCGCCCCCTCCGCCGGGGCGCCGCGCTTGCGCTTCTCGGCCTTCTCCTTGATCTTCGTCGGGAAGTTGCCCATCGCGCGGACCTTGGCGGCCGCTTCCTCCGACGAGGTCGCCTCGACCGTTCCCTTGACGGTCTGCCCCACCGTGTTGAGGGCTTCGAACTGGAAGGTTGCCATGGCGTAACTCCTGTGTCGGCCCGACCGCGCGGGCCCGGCGTGATTATTCCTCTTCCATGATCGTCTGGGCGACGACCTCCTCGATGGTCGTCGAGCCGTCGTAGATCGCCAACAGCCCGCTCTGGCGCAGCGTCCGCATGCCCCGCTTGCGGGCGGCCTCCCGCAGGACCGTCGTGCTGGCCCGCCTCATGATCAGGGTGCGGATGTCATCGTCCAGCAGCATGAGCTCGAAGATGGCGATCCGCCCGCTGTAGCCCGTGCCGCGGCAGTACTCGCACCCGGCCCCGTGGAAGAACGTCCGGTCCTTCAGGACGTCCGGCTCCAGGCCCAGCTCCATCACCATCTCCTCGGTGGGCCGGAACTCCTCCTTGCACCGCGGGCAGATCGTCCGCACCAGACGCTGGGCGACGATGCCTTCCAGCGTGGCGGTGATGAGGAACGGCTCCAGGCCGAGGTCCAGCAGACGCGCCACCGCCGACGGGGCGTCGTTGGTGTGAAGCGTGGTGAACACCAGGTGCCCGGTCAGCGAGGCCTGGACGGCGATCTCCGCCGTCTCCAGGTCGCGGACCTCCCCGACCAGGATGATGTCGGGGTCCTGCCGCAGGAAGTGACGCAGGCACCGCGCGAACGTCAGCCCGATGTCCGGGAGGATCTGCACCTGCACCAGCCCGTCGATGTCGTATTCGACCGGGTCCTCGCTGGTGAGGATCTTCACGGCCACGTCGTTCAGCTCGTTCAGCGCCGAGTACAGCGTGGTGGTCTTGCCGCTGCCGGTGGGCCCGGTGACGATGACGATCCCGTTGGGCCGGGCGATGAGCTGGCGGAAGACGCGGGTGTCGTCCTCGCGCAGGCCGATGCGGTCGAGGTCCAGGGAGACGTTGGAGCGGTCCAGCACGCGCATGACCACGCTCTCGCCGAACATCGTGGGCAGGACGCTGACGCGCAGGTCCACCGGCGAGCCGTCCACGACCAGCTCGATGCGCCCGTCCTGCGGCATGCGGCGCTCGGCGATGTTCAGGTTCGCCATGACCTTGATGCGCGAGGCGATGGCCACCGCGATCGACTTGGGGGGCGGGAGCATCTCGTACAGCACCCCGTCGATGCGGTAGCGCATCTTGAACTCGTCCTCGAACGGCTCGAAGTGCACGTCGCTGGCCCGGTTGCGGATGGCCTCCAGGAGCACCATGTTGACCAGGCGCTTGACGGGGTTGGCCTCGGCCATCTCGCGGATGGTGTCCAGGTCGATGCTCTCGCCGCGGTCCTCGAGCAGGGCGAGCTGCTCGTCGCCGGCGATCTCGTTGATGATCTCCCCGATCGACTCCGGCTCGACGTCGTAGTACTTCATCAGGGCGATGTCGAGCTGGTCGGGGTCGGCGATCTTCGCCGTCACACGGAAGCCCATCAGCGTCTGGAGATCGTCGGTGGCGCGGAAGTTGTCCGCCGAGCCCAGCGCCACGATCAGATGGTTCGACGTGGGGTTGTACTCCAGCGGGACCACCTTGTAGGCGTTGGCCATCTGCGTGGGGATCTTGTCGATGACGGCTTCGGGGATGTCCAGCGACTGGAGCTCGACGTACTCCATCCCGACCTGATAGGCCAAAGCCAGCGTCCGGGCCTTCTCGTCGATGTAGCCCAGGTCGATCAGGATCTGCCCGATCGGCCCGCCGTTGGCCTTCTGGACCTCCAGGGCCTCGTGCACCTGCTCGCGAGTGGCCCGGCCCATCCTGACGAGGACGCGCCCAAGGCGGAGGCCCCTCAACTGCGTGGCGTCAATCTGTTGTGGAGCGACTTCTGCCATGGCTCACTTCCTCAGTTCGACGGCTTCCTCGGCGCCCCGGGACACCACCGCGTGCCGCCCGTCGCGGACCGCCTCGACCTTGTCCCGCATCTCGCCGGGGTTCTGGCTGTGGTCCACCGTGTCCTCTTCGGAAACCTTGCCCTCGGCGTACAGCCTCAGCAGGTGGTCGTCCAGGAGCTGCATGCCGAACTTCTTGCCGGTCTGGATCGAGGAGGGGATCCGGTAGACCTTGCTCTCGCGGATCAGGTTCGCCACGGCGTTGGTGACCACCAGGAACTCGAAGGCGGCGATCCGCCCGCGAATGTCCTCGCGAGGGATCAGCGTCTGACAGAGCACCGCGATGATCGACGAGGCCAACTGCACGCGGATCTGCTCCTGCTGGTTGACCGGGAACTGGTCGACGATCCGCGTGACGGTGCCCTGGGCGTTGGTCGTGTGCAGCGTGCCGAAAACGAGGTGGCCCGTCTCCGCGGCCCGAAGGGCCGACTCGATCGTCTCCAGGTCGCGAAGCTCCCCGACGAGGATCACGTCGGGATCCATCCGCAGCACGCGCCGCAGGGCCTCGGAGAAGCTCGGAACGTCCACCCCCACCTCCCGCTGGTTCACCATCGACTTCTTGTGCGGGTGGTAGTACTCGATCGGATCCTCGACGGTGATGATGTGCTTGTCGAAGTTGCTGTTGACGTAGTCGATCATCGTCGCCAGCGTCGTCGTCTTGCCCGAGCCGGTCGGTCCGGTCACCAGGAACAGCCCCCGGGGACGCCGGCAGAGGCTCTTGACGATGGTGGGTAGCCCGATCTCCTCGAACGTCAGCAACCGGCTGGGGATCAGCCGGAGGGACAGGGAGATGTTCCCCCGCTGCTGGAAGACCGACGTTCGGAACCGGCCCATGCCGCGGAACTCGAACCCGAAGTCGGTGCCCCCCTGCTCCTGGAGCTCCTGCTGGGCACGCTCCGGCGTGATCGCCCGCATGAACGCCAGTGTGTCCGGCGGTTCGAGGGTCTTGGTCTCCAGCGGGCGGAGCCGCCCGTGCAGCCGCAGGGTCGGAGGCCGCCCTACGTGCAGATGCAGGTCACTGGCTCCACGCTTTATGCATGTCTCCAGGAGCCGTTCTATGCTGATGGTCGCCATACTTCTTCCTCTGCGCAATTATTCGTGCGACACGGGTCGCCGCCAAGACCGGCCGATTGCGATGCGGCCGGGAAATTCTTGTAAACGTAGTGGATACAGTTAGTAACAACAGAGATCGCCCTCGGGCTACTCTGTGACCAGTTCCGCAGCCTGCGTGATCCGGACCAGCTCGTCGGGGGTGGTTACCCCATTGAGGATCTTGATCCGACCGTCCGCCAGCAGGCCTCGCATGCCCGAGGCCATTGCCGCCCGCCGAATCTCGTTGAGGGGCGCTCGGTTGAAGGCCATTTCCCGGAGCGTGTTGTTCATCGCCATGAGCTCGAAAACGCCTTGCCGGCCGTGGTATCCCGTTCCGCTGCACGCGTTGCAACCCTTTCCGCGGTAGAAAGTTCGCCCTTCGATCTCCTCCGGGCGGAACCCCAACAACCGCAGGATCCTGGGATCCGGGTCGGGGTACTCCTCCTTGCATTCCTCGCAGATCAGGCGAATGAGCCGCTGGGCCATGACGGCTTGAATGCTGCTGGCCACGAGGAATGGCTTGACACCCATGTCGATGAGGCGGGTAATCGCTGAAGCTGCGTCATTTGTGTGGAGTGTACTGAAAACCAAGTGTCCAGTTAATGCGGCCTGAATGGCCACCTCCGCGACCTCCAGATCGCGGATCTCGCCCACAAGAATGATGTTCGGCGCCTGCCGCAGCATCGAGCGGAGGATCGTTGCGAAGGTCAGGCCGATGTGTTCGTTGACCTGGACCTGGTTGATCCCGGTGAAGTTATACTCCACCGGGTCCTCCGCCGTGATGATCTTGCGGTCGGGGCGGTTCAACTCGTTGATGGCGGCGTACAGTGTTGTCGTCTTGCCGGAGCCCGTCGGCCCGGTGACGAGAAAGACGCCGTTGGGCCGCCGGATGATCCGCTGGAACTGGGTGTGGTTGTCGGCCTCGAGGCCGAGGGTCTCGATGCCCAGCTTGGCCGACTCCGGCCGGAGAATCCGCAGGACCAGGCTCTCGCCGTAGTAGGACGGGAGCGTCGAGACGCGGAAGTCGACGGGGCTGCCGCCGATGGTCATCTTGATCCGACCGTCGCCGGGAAGGCGCTTCTCGGCCAGGTCGATGCCCGCCATGATCTTGAACCGATTCAGCACCGGGCCCTGCATCCGCTTGGGGATGTTGTCCCGCTCCCGGCAGACGCCGTCCACGCGGTAGCGGACGCGAACGCGGTTGGACATCGGCTCGACGTGGATGTCGGAGGCCCTCATCCGCACGGCCTCGTTGATGATCATGGTCACCAGCCGGATGATGGGGGCGGAATCCTCGTCCAGGCCGCGCTCGCCGCGTCCGTCCGCGTCGGCACCCTCGCGCTCCTGGAGCATGTGCACCTGGTCGTCCAGGCTCATGTCGGACCGCACGAACTGGTCGATGTAGTTGCGCATGCGGCTTTTGGAGGCCAGGCACGGCTCCAGCTCGTAGTTCAGGCGGAACCGCAGCATGTCGAGCGTTTCCAGGTCCAGCGGGTCGGTGATGACGACCTTGAGGCGGTCGTTTTCCCGGCCCAGCGGCAGCACGAGGTGCCGCTTGATGATGTCCTGGGGGATCAGGTGGAGTTCGGTGGGCACGACGACGTTCCGGTCGAGGTCGATGTACTCCATGTCGTACTGGGTCGCCAGGGCCTTGGTGACGTCTTCCTCGTCGGCCAGGCCCAGGGAGATCAGGGCCTCGCCGATCCGGACGCCTTCGGCCCGCGCGTGCTCCAGGGCCTCATCCACGCCCGACTGAGTCACCACGCCCCACTTGACCAGAATCTCCCCCAGCCGCCGTCGCTGTTTTCGTGGCATAGTCCGCTCGCATGTACCGTAAGGGCCTACGAATCGCAACCTGGGAGCTTGATGTCCCAGCGGTTCGACACGGGCTCGGCCGGGCCGGCGACACACCCAACGAGCGGCTGATCACCCGCGGGGCAGGTTCGGATGCACCGTCCTTGGTGCGTGGGCGCCCGGCCTCGGCCCGGTCTGTGGGAAGGTGGGATGATAAGGTATAAACCCAATGAAGGCAACACCCGGGTCCCGCAGCCTTGCCGGCAAGCATCGGGAGCCGCTCCATGCGTCCCAACGCCCACATTTTCCACTATACCGAGGAACCTCCTGCCGCGTCAAGCGTTCAAGTCTCTGCGAATCCCGAGCTCCCTTCGGTTGGGGTGTGCGCGGATCGCTCAACTCAGCGGTGGCAGGCTATGACGCCGCCGGATCTGCTGCGCCGCGGCCAGCACGTGACGGTCATGACGAAGCACCCGGACGAGGCTGCCCGTCGTCACCTTCAGCAGGGCCGAGGTCACGCCCGCCCGGCCCTCGGTGCATTCCAGCAGGTCCAGCAGGAACGCCGCCACGGTCCAGAACCTCGGATCCTTCCGCCCGATGTCCACTCGCTGCGGGGCACCCGGCGCCGAGCCCTTCGGCTGCGACAGGCACTCCCGCACGACGCCGGGGACCCTCAAGACGGCAGGGTCGATCGGCCGGCGGACCTCGCAAGTGAGCTTCTGCCGAAGGCGCCGCAGGGCGGAGCGGCGGTTCTCGTGCTGGGATCGGGACTCGGTCGCCGTCGCGCTCAGGCCGGTATCGCGGTGGTGCAGCCGGACTGCCGAAGTGACCTTGTTGCGGTGCTGCCCGCCCGGGCCGGAGGCCCTGTAAAGGTGCACCTCGCAACGGGCGAGCAACTGGGCGTCGTCCAGGGCCAGTTCGGCGTCGCGATCGATCATGGCGGGCATCGTAGCAGGTCGGCCCGGCGCCCGCCAAGAGGACGCACGACCGTTGCGTGGGCGCTCGGGCGTTTTGGGTCTTGCCCGAACCGCAGGCGTTCGGATACAATAGCAAGCGGATACGTTGGGGCGGAGTGGCCCGAACGGCTCGACCTTTCAGGGCCACGGCATGTCGGCCGCACGCGGAGAAGCATATTTTGCCGCAGAACAACAGCGATCCGATGAACGAGTGGATGGAGGCCGAGTCGCGCGTGGAACGCGCTCATGACCTCTACGAAGAGGGACGCTGGGCGGAAGCGGCGGCCGAGTTGAAGGCCGCCATCGCCGTCAACCCGTACAACCCGGCATGGCACTTCAACCTCGCCCTGACGCTGGAGGCGCTGGAGGAGTACGAAAGTGCCTGCAAGGCCTACCGGGCGGCGCTGGCGCTGATGCCGGACGACGTCGAAACGCTCAACTGCCTGGGCGTGAACCTCACGCGCCTGGGGCAGTACGCCGAGGCGCTGAGCTGCTTCGAGCGGATCGAGCAGTTGGACCCCGGCTACGAGCCGGCCTACTGCAACCGGATCGTGACCTACGCCGAGATGGGCCAGCACGACGAGGCGGAGGTGATGTTCTACCTCGCCCAGCAGATCAAGGAAGACTGCCCGCTGTGCTACTACAACATCGGCAACAGCCTCTACGGGCGCGGGCAGTACGCCCGGGCCGTCTACTGCTGGCGGAAGACCCTGGAGCTCGATCCCGTCCACCCCCATGCCAACGTCCGGATCGCCGAGGCCAACTGGGCCGAGGGAGACCTCCCCGCCGCCCGCTGTTCTTACGAGGCCGAGATTCGCATCAACCCCACCGACGCCGACGTGCTGGTGGACTTCGGCGACCTGCTGGGCGAGCTGGGCTTGTGGGACGAGGCCGAGCGGGAATACCAGCGGGCCGTCGAACTGGCCCCCGACAACCCCTCGGCGCACTTCTGCCTGGGCGAGCTGGCCGTCCGGCAGGGCCGGCCCGCGGAGGCCGAGGACCGCTTCCGCAAGGTCCTCCGCCTGGACAAGGACTTCCCCGGGGTGCACGCCAGCCTGGCCCAGGCGCTGATCCGGCGGGGTCGCGTCCAGGAAGCGGCCAAGCACCTGCTGCGGGAGATGCGGCGGTGCGGGGACGACCCGGCCGCCCTTCAGGAGCTGGGGCAACTGCTGCTGGAGGCCCACCTGACCCGGCAGGCCAATGACGTCCTCCGCCGGGCCGTGGAACTCCTGCCGGAGGACCCTTACGCCCAGCACAATCTCGCGGTGAGCTTCTTCCGCATGCATCACCTGGAAGACGGGATCCGCCATTGCCGCAAGGCCCTCAAGCTCAAGCCGGAGTATCCTCTGGCGTTGTATAACCTCGCGCTGGCCCACGTCGAGAAAGGCCAACTCCCGCGGGCCCGCCGCTACCTGGCCCGTGCCCTGACGATCGCGCCGGACGATGAGGACCTCCGCCGGCTGAGCCGGCGGATCGGCGTGGCGGGGTTCTGGAGCAAGCTCCGCATCCGCCTGCGCCCCCGACGGGACCGAGACGTGCGCAACCCCGACTGATACCCCTCAGCCTGCTGCCGCCCATGCCTGAGATACCTCGACCGGTCATCGTTGTCAGTGAGACCCTCAGCGACAGTGCCCTGGAGTACCTGGCCGCCCACGGCGAGGTCCGCCGCACCACGCCCGAAGCCGCCGCCGAGGCCGTCGCCGAGGCCGACGCCCTGTGCGTTCGCACCTACACGCAGGTCAACGAGCTCCTGCTCGACCGAGCGCCGGAGCTGAGGGTGGTCGGCCGGGCCGGCGTGGCCCTGGAGAACATCGACGTCCCCGCCTGCCGGTCGCGGGGCGTCGAGGTCGTCCACACCCCCGAGGCCAACACCCTCGCCGTGGTGGACTACACCGTCCGCATGGTCCTCGAGATGAACCGGCGCTTCTGGCCGATGACCGGCCCG
>Ga0307378_10011231_pt1 | contig 11557 bp, 16 predicted proteins | sample UN1MG_FD_202238 | JGI IMG/M metagenome (GOLD analysis project Ga0307378, IMG submission 202238) | Soil microbial communities from Risofladan, Vaasa, Finland - UN-1 | ecosystem: Environmental > Terrestrial > Soil > Coastal area > Acid sulfate soil | place: Finland: Risofladan, Vaasa | collected...
TACTTATCCCCGCCGAGATTTAAAAAATACATCCTAATAGTATACTCTAATTTGATTTATGCATGTGAATTCAGAGCTATACACTTGCATTATGTTAGAAATGTTATATTATATAAATCTACTGGTTTGGTCTATATTGCACGATTTGTTCCTGTTCCGTTTAACGATAATCTGCTTTTAAAAGAAATTATTTATATGATTCTGATATTTATCAGAAGCGCAGGAGGAAGCATCATCAGAAACGTCACTATCAATATTTCAGACAAAAATGACTTGGAGTTTGTGCAGAAACTACAGAACTTGGGCATGAAAAGAACCGTGGCCTGTGTCATAATATTTCTCAAAGATCAGAACGAGAGATCTTCCAGGGATATCGAAACAGCTACGTTCCTGAGCCAACCGGAGGTGAGTATAGCAATGCGTACACTGCGCCAAAACAACTGGATCGAGCAACGCAATATCAAGACAGAGGGAAAAGGCCGGCCCATGATCGTCTACAAGCTCAGCGCACCCATTGTGGAGATCATACAGCACTATGTGGATGTGAAAAATAACGAGTCCGCCCAGGACATGAAGTACATCCAAAGGCTGAGGGAAATGATTGCCACTTGATCAAAAAGCAACCTCCGCTTCACCTATTTTTGCGCCCAGGCCCACCGCCTCCTCGACCGCGGCCAGGTCCTTCATCAGGAATATCCTACCGTTCGAAGTCTCCTTGAAAGCCACGGAGTTTTTCAGGATCTGGGCATACTTGGCGTGCTTGGGGAACTGGACCACGTGGCCTTTCAGGTCCTCCACCAGGTCGTAGTCGAAGCCGTTCTTCTCCAGGAGCTTTAGGGCATTGTTCCTCGCGCCGATGGATTTGAATTCGAAGCGATAGAGATCCTTATTGTAGTAGTCTAGAAGTGCATTGTAGATCACTCTGCTATCGAAGAACTGCTTGAAGACCCAGAGCTTGCCAAGCTTGAAAAATATGATGAGCTTGCGCCTCTCTATCACATCAAAGGTATTGGCCTGCATATCTAGCCATCTCTCTTGTAAACTCATATAGATGCCGTTACGAATTAGTAGTAACATATTTATGTATAAAGATAGATAGTAGGTGCCATGCCGCGGATTGGAGTCAAGCGGGGGAACGTTCGAAAGCTGTCAGTATCGGTATCCGAAGACAGTGTAGATTGGATAACAACTCAAGTTGAATCACAGAAATACCGTAATATTAGCCACTGCATTGAATCGTTGATTATCGCAGCCAGAAAAGCCAACAACGAATCGAGCTAATAGTCACCTCGACCATAAACCCCATTGAAAACAAACAACCGCTGCTAAAACTTAATAATACGCCCATAGTATAGCCTTGTAAAAAATAGGTCTTAGACGGGTCTAGACCACCCGTCTGAGAAAACTCCACCACAGGAGTGTTACCGTATGTCAAATGTAGCCAATGCTAGCATAAATACCTTTGGGACATCACCCAAAGCCGATTTTGTACCGCCAGACGATCCTGTTCTTGAAATCCCAGCTTCGGAGCTGCAGGGACTTTTAAACGAGATGGTCCTCACTCATAATGAAATGGCCGAAATGATTAGAGATGCTGGCATTCTCCGGGGGAGAGAGCTGGCCCGGCTCACAGAAGACCACGCCGGGGCCTTGAAAACGGAAAGATCGCCCATAACCAAGCTGCTATTGCTCAATGCCTATATTCGGCAGCTTCTAAAAAAGATACGCGAGGCCCTGAAAAGCCGGCCTGCAGAAGGGTCAAAGGTTTTGCAAGTCTGTTCAAAGATCATGGCAAGAGCGGTGCAGATTGTGGAATACATCAAGACCACCGTCCAGGATACTCCTAGAAAAGAGATCGCCCTGGACTCTCAACAGGCCAGGATACTCTTCCAGGGAGCCGGAGGTGAGCCTGTGAGCCGCAAGGAGACCATTAGAGCCATGAGAAGAGCAGAAGCCCTTTGGCCCGCCCTGAAGTGCGGTCACAGGCCAAATGATGGTCGCCAGACCACAAGGCTAACCGCGAAGGTGGAAGAGCTGCAGGATGTGCCTGTAATCGGCTATCGTGACCTTTGGCAACGGTCCGATAGGTGCGTAAGCCTGAGCATATAAGCTCACCTAGTTAATATAGTCAAAAAATATACAAATAAATTTCATAAATCCGAGAAGGATAATAACTGTTTACTGCTTACTTTAGTTTACCTGCTAATACCGTTTCGGTTTCGTTTCTATTATAATAGCAGACAAATATCATTTTTTGGGATGGATAGATATTCTCTCCAGATCGTTGCCAAGTGAAACATTTGATCAGGCGGCAGGATTATAACTTTGCGGGCATTATCCATAATAGTACATCACTCCGGTGTACACGTCACATCCAGGGTAGGCGTAAGCCTACCCACAAAAACCTATTTTACTAAAAATCGTTTCAAGCAACCGAAAGTGTTTTGGGAAGGCATGTTTAGAAGAGACATCGGAGTGGGTTGAATGAAATCAATAACGATATTGATATTAGCGCTGCTCTTGATTGTAGCGCCTGGTATGGCTATGAACCTAACTGAGAGTGCATACTTGAAAGGCATTAATGACGGCTACAGGTTGGGACATCTCGCATTGGTGGGGCAGAGCAATGCATCTGCCGAAAACGAGTACAACGACATGGTTGCCCGCTTAAATTTGTGGCTGGATCAAATCAATTTTACCGGCGAGCGGTGGGCCAACCTACAGAAGGTTGCCGCAGGCTACCAATTGCCTCCCCTCTATAACGGAACATTCGGAGGAATCTGATGAAAACTATTCTTGTAATTCTTTTAAGCCTTGTCGCAGCCGTCTCTCTGGCAGCTGCCTATACCCCTGAGCAACAAGTCACAGTCGACGGCGTGCGCCTGTCCTACCAGATCGGGCAAGCATATGAGAAATTTCTCCAGAGTGGAGATGCTTCGCCCTTCAATGCCCTGGTTGATCCGTGGAATACATGGGTTGTTAAGAACTTCGGGCAAGACGCCAATCTGCTTATGCAGAAGTTGACCGGCCCGGTGAATCTGCAAGCACCCTATATCCTGGCAAACAATACCACCCAGGGGGGCATCGTGCATCAGATAGACGGCGCGAATAAGGTGGGTGGGGCAAGCTACACGACCAACGACATGAACCTGTTGTCGGATTCTGCGATAAGTCAATATGCCACACAAGACACATATACTGATCCAAAAACCGGGGTAACATCCAGAGTCACAGGAGACGGCTACCTGGGCGGGGTTTAGTCCCGGCTCATTATCATTTTTTTGAACATATTTCAGTCTAACAAAAAACCATAATCAAGCGCCATGATAGAGGCCCCAGGGAGCATTCTTTTTTCTCAGAAAAGTTCTATGACATTCTTGCATCGTTGAATGAAAATGTCATAGAACTATTTTCAGGAATCGATAGCAAGCGACGCGAGAAAGGAGTATTTAAGTCTAATGCTCCATCGCAAGAAAATATGGCTATGGATAAGATCAGGAATCGACAGCAAGCGACATGATAGATACAATTTTGTCTATTTGTTCTAATGGACTGAGAAAATATCAAATTGCCATTACTTCAAATTTTTTGGTAGAATATTCAATATACTCAGTATATTCAATATACTCAGTATATTCAATATATATATATCAAATAATACATCCACTGCTGCATATTACATACTACAAAGTATATGATACAAAACTATTTATACTGGGCCGCCTATATTGACCATATGCCCAAACCGGATATGCTAGTTTGGCCGGTGCACTATCAAGTCACCGAGACGCAGAGAACCCTTTTGGAGAACTTTGCACGCGAAAACGGAGTGTCTTTGTCGAAAGCTGCGAGAACTTTGCTAGGAGAAGCAATGAAAGCAAGAGGAATATGTTAACGAAAATTGTAAGGTGCCCCGGTTTACTGGACCAGGGCGGCGCAAATATCCAGACTTCAGACTCCCAACCACAGGAGCAAGACTCATAGGAGAATCTCATCATGTACTATGTTTTGATTGTATTTAAAGCGATCGAAAGGTGCCGGCGGAGGTCCTAAAATGGCCGCCAAAATTTCGATTCCTGAATGCCTGGCCTACGAATCCTGTAAGGCGTTGGAGCAAGTGCGCTGCCTGCGATGCCTGCATATGCCCATCGACACCTGGCAACGATGCGTGCGCAAGCGGATAGCTAAGGCCCGGAAAGCAAGCCTGGAGGCGGTCTAAATGGCCAGACGTGCTAGACACGAACTGCCCCGCCCAGCCTGGTGCAGCATAAAATGTTCATGGTATCTGTTGACAGAGTATAATCCATTGGACGATAAAGCACCGGACTGTATGTGGTTCTGCCCTAAGTGGCAGTGCAGACACCCAGTGGAGGGGCGATAAAATGCAGATCCCCCCAGTTTTTAACCGGCCCGATGCGACGTTTACATTCATGGCAGCAGGCGAGAAATGGCCGCCAATTATCCCGGCGAAGGGATGGCAATTACCTGAGAACGGGCATAGTTTCGAGGAGACATTAACTTACGACGGCAACGTAGGCTTTCGAGCTGGGGCAGGCTACATCGGCCTGGATCTCGATAACCCGGCCGCCTTCGAGGGACTACGCCTTCCACCTACGACCACCTGGTCCACGCGCCCCGGCAGGTTTGGCAAGCTCTTCACTGGAACCGTACCGGCTGAGTTAATGCAGCACTACGGAAAACCTGCCGATCACTCACAGTTTAAGCTCTATAAAGATGGGAAAGTCATAGGCGAAATAAAGTTAGAGAGATGCTACCAGGTTATCCCTAATAGCTGGAAAACGTTGGACGATGGGCAGGTAGTTTTGTATCAGATGGTGGATAGCATACCACCCGCAGCCCTTGACCTTGCCATTCTCATGACTGACATCCTGTCGCTTCCTGGTATCTCGTTAGTCCAATATCCAAAGGCCACGGACAGAGCGCGTACCTCATCTCCCACGTTCTCTCATTCTGCAGTCCAGTATCCAAAGGCCAGGCCGGAGAGCATGCCCCCCAAGGCCCCGGAGCGCACCGTAGCCGATGATTCAGGGAGAAGTATGTCTTATGCCCTGTCAGCATTATTAACCGAACTGGGAGAGGTTGAGACGGCTCCCGAATCCACCCGATATGATTCCGTCTATAAAGCAGGGTGTGCATTAGGGGAGTTCATCGGTAGTGGGCTATTACCAGAGGTTCCGACCTTTAATGCCCTGGTAGAGGCAGGATGTAAGTCGGGATTGTCTACCAAAGAAGCAATCAAGTCAGCAACAAACGGCATAGCCAAAGGTAAGAGGAATCCCCGGAAGATGCCGCCGCCAACCACCGGAGACGACGGAGACGACGGAGACGCCCGGATATGAAACCGTTTTCTGAAGATCCTGAGGACGCCCCGGTGGAGGTTGATCCGGCAGAGACAGAAAGAGAAGAAGAGGACGCAGATGAAGCAGAGATCAAGGCAGCAGCACCGAAGGAGATTACTTTCGACGACGTAGCAGATATTCATTATAACAAGAAGGGCGAACAAGATGGATACCAGCTTTGTGTAACCAAAGCAGCGTATTCTCTTGCTCGAAAGATGAGTATAAAGATGTCAGAGGATTCACCTGATATCTATAGATTCAACGGCGAAATCTACAAGCCGGATGGCTCACGCCTGGCAGATATGACGTTATGCTCCCTTCTTGGAGATGCGATAACCATTGTTAAATTCAAGGAAGTAGAGAGAAGAATAAAGAATACTTTGTTATCCAGCCCGATTAAGTTTGAACCCAACCCGTACCTATTGGCAGTTAAGAACGGGGTCGTAGACCTGCGAACAGGTGAGTTCAGGGGATTCAGGGAGGAGGATTTACTTCTTGAAAAACTTGATATAACTTACGACAAGAATGCGAGATGTCCGGCGTTCTGCGACTTCATGACATCCGCAACCAATGTCATAGTAGATCGACTCACTTTAATAGACTGGTTTGCGGCGCACGCGATCAAAGTACCTATTCCTTACGTTCTATTTCTGTTAGGATTGGGTAGGAATGGCAAAGGCATCTATGAGAAGTTGTTGAAAGAGTTTTATGGACAATGCTCTTTCAGGGATTTTGCATTAGATGCCCCGGAGAAAAATAACTTCGCCGCAAGCGCGCTATATAGGAAAAGGGGATGGGTTGCTGCGGAATCTAAGACAAGCAAACAAGAGCCTACTATTGGCACGGAGTTCATGAAGTTGATTACGGGCAACGGGGTCATAGATGGTGATAGAAAGAACATAGGGAGAATAGTGTTCGAGCCCTATACTCAAATTACCGTCGATACCAATACAATGCCCAGGGTTAATGATAGATCGGTCGGCTGGGAAGAGAGGTTAGCTAAAATAAACCTGCCTTATCTCTTCCTGGAGAAACTTGTGCCGGGAGATCCTCAGGTAAAGATAGCCGACCCGGACCTATTTGAGAAGCTAACCACTCCGAGCGAACTGTCGGGCATACTCAATTTGGTGCTCTATAGAGCTAAAGAAATCTGCAAAACCAAGAGGATAACCAAGAGATCAGGTAAAGAAATGGTCAAGGAATATTCGGAGCAGTCTAGTAGCATGGAGACATTCTTAAATGAGTTTTGCGAGTACGACGCGATGTGTTCCGGCTTACTGCAGCCTTTCACGGAAGTCTTTGAAGCATTCGAGGCTTGGTGCCAATTAACCGTATCCGAGAAAGTGGATTCTGGTTACTTCGGAAAGCAGTTAAAAAGGTTGTGCGGGAACATAGCTCCCAAGAGAGAGAAGAAGGCAGTTGGCACGATCCGCGTTAACGTAACCTCATATCGTGGCTTGATATTCGACACAGTGAAGTATAAAGCGGTCATTGAGAAATTACAAGCCGGTTTTAAAGAGGCAAATGTCTCTAGTGTCTCAGGTATGTCTCAGGCAATGTCTCAAGAGAATAATGGCTTACTGATAGCATTGTCCCCAGTGTCCCCAGTGAATCAATGGAATACTATCCTTAAGAAATTCTCTTATCCCTATATAGAGAAAGAAACCCCTGATTTACTAGAGACACGAGGGACACTGGGGACAACGGCAACAGGAGACATCGAGAAAGTGTCTCAGGTAATGTCTCAGGGTAATCCGGATTCCGAGGCACTAGAGACAAGCGAAAGCGATGGTTCCCCAGGCGGCGTGCCGGTGGTAGGCGCGATATCTTTACCAGTGTCCGAGACAGATAGGATTCGAGCAGGTCATCAGAAGCATGTATCCAAGAAGAAGAGCACTTGTCATATTTGCAATCGCACTTTCCCCTATGAACTAACCCCTGATATCAGCAAAGAGGGAATAGGTTATATTTGCACGTCTTGCCACATGGGAGGAGCCCCAGCCGAGCCGCCTAAGGCTGAAGCCCAGCAAACCAGTTTAGCGTAATTGTGTTTTCCTATTTAGGAAAATATCTTTTCCATTTGTCCTTTAAGGATACATTTATATACATTCAGCTCAATATATGAATCCATCTATGAAAAGATGTGCGGTTTGCTACCATGACAAAAGATGTGAGATCGAAAGGGACATCATAAAAGGTGTTCCTTATGCGATTTTAAGCAATAAATATAGCGTAAAGGAGCAGTGCATCACGGATCATAAAGCCCGTGGGCATATTCCCGCAGGGCTATCAGAGGAAGTAATCAAGAAACGTAGCGAAGATCTAACCGCACTTCTCGATGAATGCCTGGAGATCAGCATAGGAAGCGCACGAGAGGCCCGTACAGCCAAATGCTATTCGGCTGTTGGATCAATCATGGCCGGGCCTTATAGAGTGCTGGAGAGATCACCAGGTGCCCCGGTAGAGAGTGGCCTGGAAGTCCCATACTACCCCCTTCAAGTTGTTCGGTTTTTCTTCCGGGCCATAAAGCAATTATTCAAGTCCGTTGCTATAATCTTGGGCGAAGGGGCACACCCATTGTCCACTATTCCAACTTCGCCCTCTTGCCCCATTCACCGACGGCCTATCAAGCCATCTGTGGCCGTGTCCGGTAATCCATCATGCTGGGAGATCGCCGATCCTAGGGCATTACAGAAATTATAATATTAACTATATAAAGCAATAGACGCTTGTTTCTTATGTAATGCTTCGATATTATCTTATGTGGCTTGGTTACCTAAGAATGGCCACCTCGTGGCCTATAATAAGAAACTTTTATAAGTATGTAAGATACTGATCTCAGTTTTATGCAAGAAAAAAGAAGCAGAGACCAAATCAAGGCTCAAATTCTTGCCTTATGCCAGGAAGATGGCGCAAATAAGACCAGGATCGTTTACCAGGTGGGTTTGAATTTCAAAACAGTGAACGGGTATTTGGATTTACTACTTGAAAAGAGTCTCCTTGAAGCCATTCCCGGTTCGTACATCATGTATAAAACGACTGAAAAAGGCGAAGGAGCCTTAGAAAGCCACAGGGTGGTTGAAGCGATCTATTCTTAATTCCACCAGCTCTCGGACCCCATCACCCAGGCAGTAGAGAAGGCCCTCCAGCCCCTGCAGGATGAGGTTATGCAGCTCATGGCCACAGTAGACACCCAGGACGAGAAGATCGCCGCCTTGGAAGCCAGGATAGGGCTGCAAGAAGATAATGGCCTCATCCAGCTCCGGCTTATCCATGATCTCCGGGATGCTGCCAAGAAAGAGCCACAGCCACTACAGCGAGATAGAGGCGAGATCTTACGCGCTCTGCTCGCGGTCAATGGTGGCAAGATGCTGGCAAAAGATGCCAGGCAGAAGATGCACTTGTCAGAGTCTAGGTTCTCGGAACTTCTCGCTAGAATGGACGGTGATATCGAGAAGAGACCGTACCACTTAGACCGAACCCAGAATATTATACTTCTCAGATAGATAAGTTCCGTGGAACTTGGAACCTTAGAGGTATCAGTCTAAGATCATCATGATCTCTGTGGTTCATCGCACCAACTTGGTAGGAATTTATCAGGTTGATTGATATTGATTACTTTGAGGAAGAGGAAGTATATAGACAAAATAATAATAAATGGTTTTTTAGGAGAGAAAAGAGATCAAAGGTTCCATGTTCCGTGGAACTTTAGTATTAAGAGTCCTGATCTCTTTTCCAGCTCCATCGGGTATCCAGCTTCCCGGCCCGGCCTCGGATGGATTGCCACAGCGTTTTTTAGTTTTCTTTAACGCTGATGCCTGCCCGTTGAAGTGCCTCATCAAACCGATATGAACGTTTGTGATTAAGGACGGAACCTATTTTATATTCAAACGCATTGATAGTTATCTCTTCTCCTAATCGAGGCGCGGGGATCAGATACCGGAAACCATCTACCCAAACACAGGGTATCGTTTTAATTAACGTCATGAGATAATATAGCTGGACATCGGTTACCTTTGCTTTCTTATCGGCAAACTTAGAGGTCCATTTCTCATTATAGATAGTCTCTTCGTTTTCCCGTATAATATGTAGGCGTAGATTTATATCCGACTTATTAAAATATAATCCTTCTTGGTCGTTATATGTATAGTCCTCAGGTGACGACTTCATAATGAGGTCAAATATGTCTTCTTCTTTCATATGATCACGTTCAAAGATCATCCATTAAGTATAAGGTCATTTCCAGAATCGCCACCAGCCTTTTTTCTTTGCCTCTTCAAAAATCGATATTCATGCTCATGCCCCTCCGTGCATTGCTGTGGGCTTGCTACGGGCCTTCTCGCCTGGGAAGTAGTATCTTTCATCCTCGGAGTCAAAAGAGGCTGCTGGCTTCACCTTGCTAGCCCTGGGATGGCCTTTGCCAGGGCCGGGTGCGGTCTTGGGCCTGGATACCATACTTAACAGCTCCTCGTTTTCTTGAGGCCCTTGCTGACCATCTTGGGCACCTTCTCGGTATTGGTGTCCGGCAGATCCTTGATTGTCTTGGCCACGCGGTAGAGCCTCCTGTAGCTGGTCTCAACGTGATCGAGCTTGCCTGCCACTAACATTTTGTCCATTACGGAACGTGTCGTGGCGAGCGGAAGGCGCAGCTCTTTCGAGGTTTTAAAAACGGTCGTTGGGTTATGCGTTGCTATGAACTGGTAGACTTCAGCTTCTACCTGTATCATTTCGTCTGGTGTTCTTCTTGTCATATTCTCAAATCCTGGCAGGTAAAAGAGAGTGGTCACCCCTGCCAGGATTGCCGTTAAGTTTATGTATTAACGGCGCATTACTTAAGCTAGCGCGGGGTGGGATCGGCAAATCTTGGCAGACGGGCCGATCCGCTCTCATTCCGTTTTTACTGTACACCTGTCAGTGGTGTTGCTATAAATCGTTGTTGCTATTGCGTGTTTGCTCTATAATCCTTACTGAAATGCCCTAGAATCGACTTTCTTTTCCTGTCGGTTGTAGCTAAAAGAGGCAGATCATCGAGCCCTGGGGCCATTAGACGCCCTACAAGGCAAGTCTATGCTCTGGTCTTTGAGTTCCTAGAATTCCAGCAGGCTAGAGTGGCGGTGATCTTAGGCGGCCGTGCTGCTCTGGGAGCTACAAAATGTTCATAGCACTCCTGGTCCAGCTTTGCCCGCCAAGCATGGTAAGCCTGTAGACGCCCTGGAACCTCGTCCAGGGCTTCCAGGTATAGAAGGTAATTTTCGGTCTTCTGCCGGGCGGGTTCGCGTGAAACTGTCACGGTCAGAAAGTAGTGTCACATCATAGCCTCAGCGCCAGAACCGCCACCAGCTCTTAGCCCTGGCCTCTTCCTGGTTGTGGTAGGGATAAGGCTACAAGATCATTAAGTTTCTGCACAGGTCGCCTGGGCTCATTACAGGCAGGCCCCCCCATCTCACACTCCGACTCGGGCCGGCCTGCCCACAGCCTTCATAAACACCGCCACACTATATCCAAGCGGCCTGGAAGTCCCATACTACCCCCTTCAAGTTGTATGGCTTTCTTCCGGGCCACAAAGCAATTATTCAAGTCCGTTGCTATAATCTTGGGCGAAGGGGCACTACCCATTGTCTTGCCATCCAACTTCGCCCTCTCGCCCCATTCACCGACGGCCTATCAAGTCATCTGTGGCCGTGTCCGGGGGTAATCCATCATGCCGGGAGATCGTTGATTCTAGGGCATTACAGAAATTATAATATTAACTATATAAAGCAATAGACGCTTGTTTCTTATGTAATGCTTCGATATTATCTTATGTGGCTTGATTACATTGAGAAAAGAGTATTGATAAGAAACATTTATAAGTATCAAAAATACTGATTTGAAAATGATATGTCCCTAAAGAGGAGCAGAGGTCAAATCATAGCCCAAATTCTTGCCTTATGCCAGGAAGAGGGCGCAATTAAGACCAGGGTCGTCTATCAGGTAAATCTGAATTTTGGCACTGTGAATACGTATTTGAATCAGCTCCAGAAAAAAGAACTTCTTGAAGCCGTTCATGGTAATAATATCCTCTATAAGACGACGCCGGCAGGGGAAAAAGCCCTGAAAACCCTGCTGGATGCTGAGGCGATCTATTCTTAGGTCCACCAGTTTCCAGGGCGATCAGTAGCATCAAGGCTAGGGTCAGCATTAAGAAGTCTTTAGTC
>Ga0307378_10011232_pt1 | contig 11557 bp, 7 predicted proteins | sample UN1MG_FD_202238 | JGI IMG/M metagenome (GOLD analysis project Ga0307378, IMG submission 202238) | Soil microbial communities from Risofladan, Vaasa, Finland - UN-1 | ecosystem: Environmental > Terrestrial > Soil > Coastal area > Acid sulfate soil | place: Finland: Risofladan, Vaasa | collected...
CTACCGCCTGACGAGAGGAGGGGAGAGCGCGCGAGTCACCAACACTCCCGGTGCCGGTGAGAGTTGGTCACCTGTACCAGAACCGGGTGGGACGATCCTATTCACCTCGAACCGCGACGGCAAGCGGGAGATCTACCGCCTGACGACAGATGGGGAGAGCGCGCGAGTCACCAACACTCCCGGCGCCAGCGAGAGCTGGTCACCCGTCCCAGAGCCAGGTGGGACGATCCTGTTCACCTCGAACCGCGACGGCAAGCAGGAGATCTATCGCCTGACGGGAGAAGGGGAGAGCGAGCGAGTCACCAACACCCCCGGCAGCGGTGAGAGTTGGTCACCGGTCCCAGAGCCAGATGGGACCATCCTGTTCACCTCGAACCGCGACGGCAAGCGGGAGATCTACCGCCTGACGAGAGGAGGGGAGAGCGCACGAGTCACCAACACTCCCGGTGCCGGTGAGAGTTGGTCACCTGTACCAGAACCGGGTGGGACGATCCTGTTCACCTCGAACCGCGACGGCAAGCGGGAGATCTATCGTCTGACGAGAGACGGAGAAAGTGAGCACGTCACCAACACCCGGGGCAGTGGTGAGAGTTGGTTGCCTGACTAGCATAAGGAGACTGCCTGATCAGAGCAGCGAACGTGTATTTCTGATGCCAACAGATCGTAAAGGCTTACTTTCGAGATACTGCCACCTCTGTGGACGCCGCCTGTGGGGGCGGGGCTGGGTCTATGCGCCCAATGGACTCCCGGACGGCCAGGCGATCGTCGTCTGCCGCCGTTGCCAGCAGGCGGCCCTGCGCTGCGACGTGTGTGGCTTGCCCCTGGGGGCCAATCACGTCCGCCTGCCCGACGGCCGGCATATCTGTGCCCGTTGCCACCAGACCGCGGTCTACGACCCGGCCCAGGCGAGCGCACTCTTCGAACGCGTCGCGCACGCCGTCACCGGCCAACTGGGATTGAGGCTCAACGTGGGCACTGATTTTGCATTGGTGGACTCTCAGCATCTACACCGGCTGGCAGAGGAGGCCTCACCTGCGCTCCGTGATAACGTAGACAAGGTGGTCGGGCTCTTCGTCCGCCAGGGGCACAAACGGGTGATGTACGTCCTTTCGGGCCTGCCACAGATACTGCTCACTCAGACCATCGCTCACGAGTGGGCCCATGCCTGGCAGGGGGAGAATTGCCCGCTCCTCGAGAGCCCTCAGGTCCGTGAAGGCTTCGCCGAGTGGGTTGCCTATAAGATGCTGCAGGCACTGGGGGCAGTCAAGAAACTGGCGCTATTGGAACGACAGGATGGATTGTATGGTGCAGGATTGCGCCAGATGCTGGAACTGGAGCGACGGGATGGCGTGTCTGGTGTGATCGCCTTTTGCCGGCGGATGCAGTCCTAGCGTCCAGCACCAAGATACCGGCTCACGGACAGAAAGAGCCTGACCTGTGAAGGACAAGGGACGCCGGCGTCGGTAGGTGTTTGTAGGGATAGTGTTCGATATGCCTGTGTGTCCGAATTGCAAGTCGGTGACTCGTGCTGGCTCTCGCTTCTGCAAGCGATGTGGTGCCAGGCTGTCTCCACACCTGCCACCAGGAGACGTGCTCAAAGGAGGTGAGTTTCGTATATCACGCCGGCTTGGAAAGGGCGGGATGGGTTCGGTATACCTGGCCACCCAGGGATTGGCAGGAACACAGCGGAATGTTGTAGTCAAGCATCTGATCCCATATTGGGACGTCAACGATCCACACGGGGAGGCAAAGGCTCAGAAAAGGTTCGAGCAAGAGGCTGCAACGCTCGTCGGTCTGAATCATCCTGGTATCCCACAGATATACGCCTACTTTAGCGAGGGTGGACAGAACTACATCGTGATGCAGTTTATCGAAGGCAAGTCGCTTGATGAGGGCCTCACCCGTGTGGATGACCAGGGTAATGAACTTGCAGGCGGGTCGTATGCGATTGAACAGGTTTTCCCCTGGGGCGTTCAGTTATGCAAGGTCCTGGAGTACCTGGCAGGCCGCCAACCTCCAGTAGTACACCAGGATGTCAAGCCTGCGAATATCATCATTGACAATGAGACTGGCGAGGCGCGTCTCGTAGATTTCGGGACGGCGATGGCACATTCCCTTGTGCCTCAGCCAGGCGGCGTAGGAGCGCGCAAATCCAGCGTGTATGGCACTGACGGATACGCACCGCCGGAGCAGTATGAGGGACGTTCTGACCCCAAGTCGGACGTGTATGCATTGGCGGCCACGCTCTATCACCTGCTGACGGATGACGATCCGCGCGATCACCCGCTTGACTTTCCGGCACTGTCAGGGCTGGATCCAGCCCTCCGGCAAGTCCTTGAGGGCGCACTTGAGCCGGAGATTGCCAAGAGGCCCTCAGCGCAGCAGTTCGGGCAGTCTCTTAGGACACTGATATCTACCCAGGGAGTCCTGGCGCCCCCCCATGGCGCCACCACGGTCAAGGTTACCTCTGCAGATCTATACTCCAAGTCTAACAGGTCCACGCGGCGACCTATAGGAAGACCTGTACGTGAGTTCAAGCCAACAGACCGTCAAGTTGTCTTATGTTTCCGGCTTGAGAACCTCGATCCAGCCGTGGACCACGATCATGAGACCTTGGCCCTGTTCTACGCGCCCGACGGTAATGTGTTCTCACGCAGACCCAAGGACCCGGTGCGCCTCTCAGCAGGGGCATCCACTGCTTATGTGGATGTCTTTGGCTTTCGCATCCAGGGAACCAGTAAGGAACAACAGTTAGGCCAATGGAAGGCAGTACTCATTGTTGATAATCAGATACGGGCAGAGGTTCCTTTTCAGATCGCTCCAGCCTCAGCCAAGCCCGCCCGCAAGCAACGGCCGACCGTCGTGGTGAAACCGGCATCCCTGGACTTTCAGAACCCACAATTCGGAAGCAGGACACACCCTCTGCACATCAGTTGCACTGGCGGTACAACGGGCGGCCGTGTCAGCGCGAGTGTTCCGTGGATCACCCTGAGTCCGCAAGCATTCAGTGGCCCCACCGACATATCCGTGACTGTGGAGCAGACCAAGATCCCTGGCACCGGTAAGCAGCGCGGTGAGATCCAGATTGAAGCAGCGACCAAGCAGGTCGTCGTCGTGCCGGTCAGTGTACAGGTGGACCAGGCCAGGACTATGGATATCTCGCCGACCGCCTGGTCTCCTCCACGCCCCTTGTCCAGGGGCGATGTGCGCCAATTCGATCTTGTCATCTCAGGAAGCCCAGACATTAGAGGCTCTCTCGTCGCCACAGTTCCCTGGGTGCGGATAAACCAGTACCATTTCACCGGGCAGCAGGCCAGGGTGTTGATTACGGTTGATACCTCCGGCTTGCATTCTGGACGGCAGTATCGGGGGAGCATTGAGATACGGGAGGACAGTGGGCTCGCCAAGACACTGGGGCTCAGCGTCCAAGTAGCAGCAGAGAGTGCCCCTCGGCTGACAATTCAGCCTGCGGTTGTCCGTATTGCCCGAATAGAATCACGGCAGACACAGCACATGTCGTTACACATCCATAACGCCGGAGGCGGTATCTTGCGTGGGAAAGTCCGGGCCACTGTCTCGTGGCTGAAGACTTCGCTGACCGAGTTTACCAATGACGCCGAAGTGCAAGTGACGGTGGAGGGTTCATGCCTCAAATCGGGGATCGCATACCGGGGAATCATTGAGGTGAGCACCGCAGAAGGGCAGGTGCAACAGGTACCGATATTCGTAGCACAAGTGGTGCCGGCGTCGCGAGCTTCTGCCACTACACCTTTGACACCCCAGCAGTCTCGTATGCTCAAAGGGGGGTTCGCGTTGACCGCAGTGGGGATTCTTCTGGTTCTTCTGTCTCTTCCAGTGCTCCTGGTGTGGCCACAGAGCCTGGAGGTACCCCGTGTACTGCTGAATGTTGCGCTGGTTGCAGAGGGTATCGCCGTTGTGTGGAATCTGTGCCTCTGGCGACGGACACAGCGGCACAGACTGTCAAGCGTGACGCTGGCAGGCAGTATTCTCTGTTTGGTGCTGCTGATGGCATGGTGGTGCGTCATGTCGCAATCTATGGAAGTGAGATAGCACATGGCTTCAGTACTGCAACTGGATTGCACGGTGAATGTACCCTGCCTGCCCGTTACCGGCAACCAGCGCCTGGTCTACCTGCTGTTGGAGGTAAGGGAGGGCACCGGCTCCGCCTCGTCGCTGCCGGTCAACCTTGCACTGGTCGTGGACGTGAGCGAATCTATGCGCTTCCGCCTGGCCACCGAAGGACAGTTCGAGGAATTGGCGCGCATGGGCCTGCTTCGGGAGGTGCTGGTGGACGGCGTGCCAGCCTGGCAAGCGGCCGACATACCCGCTGAAGTGTTGGCCCACCTGCCACGCAAGATTGACCGCGTCATGGATGCGCTCCGCGCTGCCGTCGAGCAACTCCGCCCGGCCGACCGCTTCGCCCTGGTCGCTTTCGCCGGCCAGCCGGTCACGCTCATTCCCAACACTGACGGGATCCAGAAACGTCGCCTGCTCGACGCGATAGATGGGCTGGATGAACTGCAACTGGGGGACGAGACCTACATCGGGCGAGGAATGGCCCTGGGCTTCGAGGAGTTGCAGCGGAGTACATCCCCTGGCCTGGCCAACCGCATACTCGTGCTCACCGATGGCTTTACCCGTGACGAGGATGAATGTCGGGGCTGGGCAGAACGGGCACGCACGGCCCGCGTTCCCATCAGCACGATGGGCCTGGGCGGTGAATTCAACGAGGAGTTGATGATCCCCATCGCTGACCAGACCGGCGGTGAAGCATACCTGCTGGAAGATCCCGACGACATTCCGGCGGCCTTCGTCCAAGAGTTGCAGCGAGCGCAGGCGGTGCGCTATCGCAACCTGGAACTGAAACTGCGCCCCTCCCAGGGCGTCGAAGTACGGGCGGCCTATCGGGTGCGCCCTTCCATCGCGCTTGTAGAGGCGGTCAACGAAGGTGGAAGTTACGGCTTCCCGCTCGGCGACCTGGTGGCAGGAGAGGAGCCCGCACTCCTGCTGGAGTTGATCGTGCCGCCACGCCCGGCCGGGGTCTACCGGCTGGCGCAGGCCCTGCTGGCTTGCGACGGCCCCGGCGGGGCACTCGCCGGCCTCAAAACACGGGCCGACATGGTGGTCGAATACACGCCCGATCCTGGCCGGGCAGCGCAGGTCGTGCCCCGCGTGATGCACGTCGTCGAGGCACTGAGCGCTTACAAGTTGCAGCGGCGCGCCCAGGCCGACCTGGATGCAGGGGACGTAGCCGGTGCGACACACAAACTGCGCACCGCCGCCACGCGCCTGCTGGACATGGGCGAGGAGGAACTGGCCGTCACGGTGGAACAACAGGCAACGGAACTGGAGCAAAGTGGCCAGGCCGACCCGCGCCTGACTAAGAAACTGCGCTATGACACGCGCAAGTTGACGCAGAAATTGACCGAATAGTGGTTCATACACAAGGACGGCCCGTGATGGGCAAAAGGAGGTGCTCTTATGAGCGTTGAGGTGTGGTATGGTGAAAAACCTCACCACGAGACCGAGCAGAGAATACTGCTCGAGTTGTACCAGTACCTTGGCTCCCAGCAGGAACACTTTGTCCTCCTGCACAATTTCTTCGCCGGCCAGAGCAACGAGATAGACCTGGTCGCGCTCAAGTGCCACGGTGTCTTCCTGGCCGAACTCAAACACGTCTGGGGCCGCCTCGTGGGGGGCCGTGAGGGCGATTGGATCGCCATCAACGAGGATGGCAGCCAGGTCACCCTCAACCCCGACCGCCCCAACCCCTTCAAGCAGGCACAACGCAACTATCACTGCTGGAAGAACTGGTGCCACGATCACACAACGGAGATCAGCGCAGGAGTAGCTCGCACCTGCCTCATGGACTGGGCCAATGTGATGACCTACGTCGTCCTCTATCCCGACCTCCCCCCGGACAGCCAGATTGACATCGGCGAGCGGCCGGTTCGGGCAGTCGGGCTGCCGACCTTTCTGATGGCGCTGACAATGCGGACGTCGGAGAAGGTGGACCTCTCCCCTCAGGAAATGAGCCACGTCCCCAAACTGATCGGCCTGAAGAGATGGCAGCTATCACAACCCACGGAGAAACTGCAGGAATGGCAGCCTGCTCCCTTTGCCGTGTTAGTGGCCCGCGGCCATGCACTGTCCGTGCCACTCTTCCGCCTGGATGAGATCAACAAGGATGTGATTACTGTCGGCCGGGTCCCCGAGAACGACCTGATCATCAGTGATCCAACCGTGTCACGCCATCACGCCGAGATCTACCGATCCGGCAAGCACTGGGTCGTACGCGATCTAAAGAGCACCAGTGGCACGTTTGTCAGTTACGCCGGTGAACCTACCAAAGAGAGTCCGGTCGTGGAGAGGGATTTTGCGCTGAAGAACAGCTCCATCGTGCGCTTCGGTCCGGCCGCCTACACGCTGCTCGTCTACGATGGCGAGGTGAAATGAGCATCTGTCCTCAGTGCCATACGCCCAATCGCCCGGAGGCGCGCTTCTGCCGGCAGTGCCGCAGCGCATTGCCCACCGTTGCGGCACTGCCGTGTACCTACTGTGGCGCATCACTGCGGCCCGGCGCGCGCTACTGCAAGCAATGCGGCCGGCCGGTGGCCGCTGCCCCTGCCACTGGCGCGCGTCTATCCTGTCCCCGCTGTGGCGTGCCAGTGCGGGCCACGGCCCGTTTCTGTCCCCACTGCTGCACACCCCTGGCCCTGCCGCCCGGTTCCGCTGCCGGTCCGCACTGTCCCATCTGTGGCACGCCGACCCGCCCCGGTGCACGTTTCTGCCGTACCTGCAGCCATCCGCAAGCCACCCCAATTCCTTCCCCGGGCCACCCGCCGTGGCCACCACCGGGCCGCTGTGGCACCGGCGATCTGCTCCCGCTCACCCGCCTGGCCGGGCGCTACGCAATCATGGAAAAGATCGCCCAGGGGGGCATGGGAGCCATCTACAAGGCGCAGGACACGCGACTACAGGGCAAGATCGTCGCCGTGAAAGAAATGTCCGAGTCGGCCATCAAGCCCCCTGACCGGGAACGTATCCTGGAATCTTTCCAGCGTGAGGCAGAGCTGCTGGCCAGGCTGGTGCACCCCAATCTGGTGCGGGTGACCGACTATTTCCTGGAAGGGGAGCGCCGCTACATGGTGATGGAGTTCATCGCCGGGCAGACACTGGAAAAGATGCTGGAAGGACGCACCGAGTCGTTCCCCGAGGAACAGGTGCTGATCTGGGCCGGGCAATTGTGTGACGTGCTCTCGTTCTTGCACAGCCAGGAACCCAAGATCATCTATCGCGACGTGAAACCGGCCAATGTCATGGTGGTGGAGGGCGCCGATATCGTCAAACTGATTGACTTTGGCATCGCGCGTTTCTTCAAGCCGGGCAAACGAAAGGACACCATCGAACTTGGCACCGACGGCTATGCGCCGCCGGAACAGTATGGCAAATCTCAGACCGACGAGCGGGCCGACGTCTACGCGTTGGGGGCGATGCTTCACCGGCTGCTCACCCTGCGCGACCCTCTCACGTGCCTGTTTGATTTTCCCCCTGTGTGCAGCCTCAATCCCCAGGTGAATCGCCGGGTCGAAGCGGCCATTGCCAGGGCAGTGGAGAACAACAAAGACAAGCGTCATCAGTCCATTGAGGAGATGGGGCTTGCTCTCCTGGGGGAAGAAATGCCTGCCAGGGGCACACCCACCAAACTCACCAGGCCGGTGGCAATCCCGCCGGCCGGGTCGGGCGTGCCGATCCTGGTGGACTTTGGGAAAGTGTGGATCGGCACCGATGTGCCGGCCCAGTCGTTGGATGTCGCTGTCCCTGCTGGCGAGACAGCCACACTGAGCGCTGACGTTCCGTGGTTGCGCGTCCACCCTGCGAGCATCAGCGCAGATGGCAACCGGGTCACTGTCGCGGTGGACACCCACCGTCTCAAGCCGGGACGGCTGTCACTGACCGGCACGTGGCTGAAGAAGTGGGCCGGGTGGCACACTCGTTTCCTGGTGCCGGTCGCCCAAGAACAACGTGCTGATGTGGCCATACAGGTGAAGGGTGGACAAAGGCAGCGCATATCGGCCCGCGTCACTGCCGCGCCTCAGCCGTGGCAGTTCTACGCGGGGTGGCTGGGAACCGTCCTGGCGATGCTGGCTGAAGCAGGCGCCGTGCTCGCGCTATTGGGGGCCATCGCCATTGGCTTGTTCTAGCAGATAGGCGAGCGTACAGCCATACCCTACCTGCGAGGAAAGGTGACATGTCTACGATCAACTGCCCGCAATGTGGCCAGGAGAACCGGCGCGCAGCCAGGTTCTGCAAGTCCTGTGGGGCCAACCTCTCGCCAACACGCCTGGCGCCTGCTGTGCCTGAGGCAGGAACACCGCCTCAACGGGAGGCTGGCGGACTTGCAGGACTGATGAAAGCGATCAAACACCGGGTGACGGGGAAGGAGCCAGCATCTTCACTCCAACAGGCACTCTCACCGGCCACCACCCGCCCCATGCACGCGCCTGAAGCACCGGCGACACCGCAGCCCGTCGCTTCGCCTCCACCTGACCGGCCCGCCGCCGTCCCGCACTCCGCATCACCGGCGGCCTCTCTCACCATCGAGCGGCTGAGGCCGCTTCCGCGTGGCACAACCCTTGCGCACCCCCAGGATCCCCGACTAAAGTACAGCATCGTGGTGGCACGCGAATTGGATCGTTCCATCTACTACGACGCGCTCGACCTCACCTGCCCGAACTGCCAGGCATCGCAGCCGAACCTGCCCCCTGATGGCCTGTGCCAGCAGTGCCATATTCCCTTGCAGCCTGTCCTGATCCACGAACGGCGACCGCGCCTCAACAGGTATCTTTCCAATGCCGATGCCCAACAACTGCTCCATCTGAGCGCCGGTCACCCCAATATCCTGCGCCACCAGGCCATCCTCCAGTATCAGGACAATACCTACACCGTGGTGGAACACCCTGGCCGCTGGGGAGTGTTGACGCGCGGCCGCCAGCAGCGCTCGCCCGATGAAGCGCTCGCCGGTGTCGTCCAGGTCGGCCAGGCCCTGGTCTACCTGTACGAGCACGGCTTCGCCCACTGCGAGGCTGGCAGTGTGAGCCTGGAGAACCTCGTCCTCGTGGGTGGCGAGGGAAGCGTCAAATTGGCCGACCTGGGTACCTGTGTCTGCCTACAACTCGACGACGCTCAAACTATGCGAGCGCAGGCCAATAGCGACCTGACCTTCCTGGCCCGCTTGCTTTTCTACCTGGCTACCGGCCATGACCTGCCGCGTACGACCATTGACCTTGCGCCCCCTGCGCTCCGTCCGTTCATCGAACGGGCAATGCAAGGACAGTACGACGATGTAAGGGACTTGCTGGCCGACTTCTCATCCCTGCCATCTATCCCGCTCCGCTCTCTCAAGCCTTCCCACGGACAGGCGACCCACCCTGGACGTCGGCATACCCGCAACGAGGATGCGGTGGTCACGTTCACCTTCGACAAAGAGCAGGACAGGCATGCGGTGCCGATGGGCTTCTACCTGGTAGCGGACGGCATGGGGGGACATGACGCCGGCGACGTCGCCAGCCGGACTGTCAACCAGATCGTGGCCGATTGGATCATCAAGACGAAAGTGTTGCCCGACCTGCGCAAGGCCACGCGCAAGTTGACGGAGGACGTACCCGGCGAGGTGCTGGTGCAGGCCATTCAAGAAGCCAACCTGGCGCTCTTGCAGCACGGGCAGGCGAAAGGGGGTGACCCTGGGTCCACCGTGACGGCAGCACTGGTCATCGGGGACGTGGCGACTATCGCCAACGTCGGCGACAGCCGTACCTACCTGCTGCGCGATGGGCGGCTTGAGCAGATCACACAGGATCACTCGCTCGTGGCCCGGCTGGCGGACGCTGGCATCATCCAGCCCGAGGAAGTGCGCACCCACCCTCAGCGCAACCAGATCTATCGCTCCCTGGGACACAAACCGGCCATCGAGGTAGACACCTTCACGCGGCAATTGCAGGCCGGCGACGTGCTCGTGCTGTGCTCGGATGGCCTGTGGGAGATGGTCCCGGATGCCGAGATCCAGCACATCGTCGAAGGGACTGCCAGCCCACAGAAAGCGTGTGACGCCCTGCTCGAAGCGGCCAACCGCGCCGGGGGAGAGGACAACATCGCAGTGATCGTGGTGGAGATGGAGTAATGGCAAATCCTAGAACCAAAAACCCAAACCCCAGGGCCTGGATCTTTCTGGTGACCGGGACGGTGCTTGTGTTGGGAGCCATGGCGTGGGGGATAGGATGGGCGGCGCACGGCCTATTTGATTGGCGGACTGCGCGGTCTGCAGTCACGGCGGAGCCATCTGTTCCCACACAAACGGCCACACTTGCCACGTTCCCGCCAACCATGTCCCCTTCGCCATCGTCCGTCTCCCCTCCTACGACGACGATGATGCCCACCACTACGCCGGTGCCCACGCTCGCTCCAAGGTCCACAGGAGAGTGGGAAACCGTTCAAGCGGGGGAAGGCCTGTACCAGGTCTGCCGCCGCCACTGTGCGGGGCGATGGCATGCCTACGACGTTCCACCTGACCTGGTAGCATACGCCAGGGAAATAGCCCGACTCAATGGGCTGCTATGGATTGAGCCCAACGGTCCCCCTCTGGCTCTTGAGCAGAAGTTGCGTATGCCATCCTGTCCTTGAGGCACGAGGTGTGAGATGTTGACACCAGGCGTGTTACTGCAAAACCGCTACCGCATCCTCCGCCAGATCGGTGGTGGAGGGATGGGTATCGTCTACCTGGCCGAGGACACCCGCCTGGCCGGCCGCCGCTGCGCCATCAAGGAAATGTCCCCCGCCCAACTCGCCCCTCAGGACCGCACCTGGGCCACCAACGCTTTCCGCCAGGAAGCCCAGATGCTGGCCAACCTCAAACACCCCGGCCTTGCCCCCGTCACCGACTTCTTCCCCGAGGGCGGCAACTGGTACCTGGTCATGGACTTTGTGGAGGGAGAGACGCTGGAGAAACGACTGGAGAAGGCGCCGGGGAGGCGGCTGCCGCTGGGCGAGGCGCTGAACGTCATCCGCCAGTTGTGTGACGTGCTAGAGTACCTGCACCGGCAAAACCCCCCGGTCGTCTTCCGCGACCTCAAGCCCGGCAACGTGATGCTGACGCCACAGCGAGAGGTCAAGTTGATTGACTTTGGCATCGCCCGTTTCTTCAAGCCAGGGCAGGCGCGGGACACGGTGAGCCTGGGCACGCCAGGGTACGCCGCACCGGAGCTGTATGGCGGGCTGGGGCAGTCCGACCCACGCTCGGACGTATACAGCCTGGGAGCGCTGTTACTCCACATGGTCACCGGGTACGATCCGACCACGGCGGCGCTGCCGTTTCCGTTGCCGGCGCCCGGCAGCCTGATGCCGGGGCTGCCGCCGCACGTGGAAGGGGCGATCTCCCACGCCACGCAACTGCAGCCAACCTCGCGACACCAGAGTGTCGTCGAGTTGCGCCAGGCATTGTTCCCGCCGACATCGGTATTGTCGCAGCCTCCTCACGTGC
>Ga0307378_10011233_pt1 | contig 11557 bp, 8 predicted proteins | sample UN1MG_FD_202238 | JGI IMG/M metagenome (GOLD analysis project Ga0307378, IMG submission 202238) | Soil microbial communities from Risofladan, Vaasa, Finland - UN-1 | ecosystem: Environmental > Terrestrial > Soil > Coastal area > Acid sulfate soil | place: Finland: Risofladan, Vaasa | collected...
CGCCAGCCGGGTTCATCAGACCACCCGCCACATAACCGGGCCAGATCCCACGCCCCCAGTGGGTCCACCCGCAGTCGAACATCTGGCGCTCCTTCGCATCGTCGCAGTAATGTTGCAGAATGGGCAATACCGACTTGTCCCCGGTGCGCAGGTAGTATTCACCGCAGGCAATCCCGTTGTAGCCATTGTTCCAGGTGTGGTCGCCGATGGCTTTGACATCCTTGGGAAAGGCGTCGAAGTAGGCTTTCACCCGTGGCAGATATTTGTCATCACCGGTGGAAAGCAGAAACAGGTACACGAGTGCGCCCGGGATGCCGTCCTGGTTGAATTTCTCCGGATTGGAATAAAAGGCGGCGGCCTCATCGATGATGCGTTTTGACTTTTTGCAGTTCAGCGGCCAGGTCTTGCTGTAGGCGCCAAGCACGGGAATCGTGACGGTTTCCTTGCGCTGGGTCTTGCCGTCGGCGGAGGTCACATCGAAGACCATTCGCCCGTCTGTGGCTTCGGCTTTCGTGAGGGCGTTGCCCATGGCGACGAACGGGTCGAGCCCTTTGAGGGCGGTGCCATTGATTCCGGTGAGGATCTCGCCCTTGGCGAATTTGCCCTCGCACGGGGAGCCGGGCATCATTTCCTCCACCTTGAGGACTACACCCGGATAGATCCTCGGCTTGAGCCCGGTGGTGCCAATGACGCCGAAAAACCTCTCGCGGGTCGGGTCCGGGCGGGTTTGGTATTTAAGTTCTTCCGTGTAGTAGTAGTCCGCAGGTTGTGCCTGATCAGCCGCGCACACAGTCCCGGCCATACTACCCATTAACCCCGCGACTCCGACTACCCCTGCAACTATCGCACTCATCTTTTTGGTTGTTTTCATTACTCTTGTTCCTTGTTCCTGGTTTATTTCTGTAAAGGCAGTAAGGCCTCAGCAAACGCCTTGCCAATCTGCGCGAATATCTTCGCACTGCCAAAATAGTGGTAACCGCCATTGGAAGCGCCTTTGAGGGCCTCCCTGTCTTTGGGTGAAAGGACTTCCTCCAAGGCGAGATCGAACTTCATCTGGTCCGCTTTGGTGATTCCCTCAACCCACAAATCCAAGGCTGCATAATGTTCTGAAGAGTTATTGTCGTACTGGTCATTGGCATAGACCGCCAAGACGTTCTTCCCCTTCTTCAAATGCTTGATCTGTTCTTTTCCGAGGACGATGGAACCGTAACGCGGAGAGTCCTGCCACCAGATGTAGGTGTGTATCTTTTGTCCATTCAAATAAACATGGAATCCTTGTCTCGCCAAAATCGCGATGCGATATGACTCGCAGTTAAGGTCTTCAACTTCAAAAGTTGTGCGCATCAGCAGGAATTCGCCCTCTCCCCATGTTGAGGGGAATTTGTCCAAGGTGATTCCGCTGTGTTTCCAGACGCCCTTTCCGATGGGGGCCTTGCCTTCTGTCCATTTGCTGTCATCGAAGTCGGGCATATACCAATTCTCCATCCCGGCTGGCAGCGTGATGTCACGGAATCGCCTGCCGTCATATTTTTCCAGCTTGTCCTTCTTTTCGGTGGCATCAATCGTAGCGAAGCGCCAGATGCGTTCCTCTGGCAGAGGCTTGCCAACCGGCTTCCAGTAATTATCCCATTTCCGTTCCGTGTCTAAAGTTCCATCTTGTTTCAATGTGTGCGCCGTACCGACGATGTTGTTATACTCGCCCTGCCTGGGTTCTGCGGCGGCAATGACATGATCCCAGAAGGGAGCGGTTTCAACAGCAACCACATTGCCCTTGAACTCGGGCATGTCGGCCGGTGCGGCCATGGCCTTGCGGAAAATCACATTTTCGCTCTCACCGCCGACACCCAGCACGCCGATCACGAATGGCATCTTCGGGGCTGACAGGTCTTTGCGCACATCGCGAATGAAGTGTGCCAACAATCGCGAGTATTCATCATAGTTCCCATTGGGATAGGTCTGCCCATCGACCAGGTCATTAAAACCCTGAAGCCAGACAAAACCGGCCAGTTCATAGCCAGCCTTCTCGTCATATTCCGGACAGACCCGCTTGGGATCGGCCAGCACCTTTTTCACATGGTCGATCATCATTCGGTAAAACACACCCGAGGCGGCATGCTTGTCTTCCTGCCATTTTTTCCGGTCCTCAAGTTTGGGAACCCCGTGGGCGCCCTGGGGATGTTGGTCCCACACTTCCTGAATCTCCTTGGGCAGCTTATATGGCCCGGCACTGGGCGGACGGAATTCGGTGTTGAGTGACCTGCCGCCCCAGGCGGTCTTGATAATCAGAATGGGTTGCTTCAGTTCCTTCTCCATATAGATTCCGAAGGTGAACTCAGGACCAATATTGCCACACATCTCGGTGGGTTGATCTCCACGTGCGCCAAAGCCGGCGGTCAACTTACCCAGGCCCTCGCCATTGGCACTGCCATCATAAGGGCCGGTCAAATAGGACATCCAGACCTTGTCACATACCCGTGGCGTTCCATCGGGATTGCGCATCTCCTTGAGAATAGGTGCCGTCAGCGGATCCTTGCCGATATAGTCAAAAGTGCTGATTGCGGCATGTCCTTCCATGTTTGACTGCCCGGCGAGGATAAAGACCTTCACAGGTCCTTTGAACTTCTTCTGGGGTTTACCAGCGTTGGCGTCTTCCGCCATAGCCACATGCGCCATTATCGACAGCGCAACCATGCATATTAGTGTATTTCTCATAGTAGCCTTTTTCCTTTTCTTGTAACTGTTCACGGGTATTTTGAGCGTATAGAGCAACGCACTCAATGTCAAAATGCTCATTTTTTATTCATTAATGGTTATTATGGCATACTCAAGAATGGTTATTATGGCATACTCAAGGCGGCATTTCAATGTTTTTCTCAAGCAAATCTCCAAAAGTGTGTGTGCGATAACAAAAGGATGTTGGAGTTGATTTATCGTCCCAAATACGGTATCATTAAAGAGTTCTTATTATTTGAGGAGTTGCCAGATGAGCCAGAAACCATTGGAGCCACAGCCGGACGAACCTTTCACAGGGCCGAGCGATTGGTACAAATACCGCTGCCGTTCTTGTAATCACACGGATTGGGTTGAAGATATCGTCGTGGACGCTTTCCCCCCGGATGCCCCTGGAGGATGCCCCCCTCTCGTCTGCCCGGAATGCGGCGAAAGCTTCAGCTACGACTCCTCCGAACCCATAAAACGGTCCCTGCAACACCCAGATCATACGATCTGACACAGGAATAACAAAAAAATCAAACGCTGATTCTTTCTTTACCTTATAAAGCATCAAAATACAATTTCCTATACTATTGAATTATTGGTAGCAGTACAGAAAGATTACAAACAGCGAAAGGCAATGCAGGAATTACCGCCGCCTCAAGAGCCGATACCGGATGGCTTGTCGCCAACGGAGTCGATGGAGCAAAAGCACCTGACTGAGCGTGGCCGCAAGTTGTATAAGCTGCGAGGCCAGACGGTTGAGCCGGTGTTCGGGCAGATTAAAGACGTTCGTGGAATTGACAGATTTATGCGGCGAGGATTTGAGGCATGCCGCAGCGAGTGGTCGCTGATATGCGCTACTCACAATCTTTTGAAGCTGTGGCGAAGCTCAAAAGCCTGCTGGAATTGATAAAGAAGCTGATTTTGACAATTTTGACGCTCGCGTCAAAAGTCTTCTTAAGCTGCAACTTGAAATCGTTGAAACTTCGTGAATTGCTGTAGTCGCGCCGAAAAATTGTCTCTTGGGACTCTCCGGACAGTTTGTGCAACCATTTTCTCTCTCAAAAGCGTAAAACAAGATGAAAATACAGCCATATTGGCCCTTGCGTATACGATTTCACGCATCTTCGCGCAGACAGCAGCACGCAGGATATTCCAGCCTGCCACTTTCAACAAAATTGAGCGGAACACACGCGGCTGTCCGCGAACCCGCAGACGCCCAAGGCCCGTTCGACGTTTCAAGCCACTGTTGGTACCTTCAATCCCGCCACGAATACGATAACGTTCTCGAAAAACTTCTGTTGACTCCTCGCGACGGCGGCCGGCAAGCCGACGCTCCTTAGCGGTGTGATCAAGCTGATACCCATGGCGACTCTTCTTGACCGGACATTGGTCAACATATTCACATTGGCCGCACGCTGATTCTGGCATGATAGTTCTTGCCTTGGCTGTTTGCTTATCGTAAACGGAAGATTCAGGTTGATGACCGGCCGGACAGCAGATGACTTCTTCGGTTTCCTCATCAATGTCGAAGTCATCTATATTCAGCTGATCTGTATGTTTGGAGCCGCCAGAACCTGGTGGTGTCGGACCGACAAGCTCAACCCCGCGTTGGGCAGCATTCTGAACATTCTCATCGCTGCAATAGTTTGTGTCAACTAACATCTCTCGCGGCAAAAGCTCGGATTCCTCCAGGTTGTCAAGCACTTCGCTTGTCGCTGTCGAGTCCGGCTCAACAGCAGTTTGCGGTAACGCACAGGTGATAAGCTGCACCTCATTGTCCGGATGGCACGTTTCGCTCAGTTGAACCTGATAGCCCGACCCTTTATGGCCGTCGTATGTGGCACCAGGATCAGATGGATTCTGCATCACGTTCCCGCCGGTCTTCTTCTTGACACAGACTCTCTCTTCATGGACTTCGCATTGTTCATAAAGAATGCGTTCCATGGCCTTGTAACTGTCACGACCAGCATGCTCGGCAGTGTCGGCAAAACGGCGAATCAAAAAATACATATCTTCTGCCACCTGTTGGCGAAGCAGACGACGGGATTCGCTATCCTTGCCGATAGCGCCGAAGAGCTGATTGACGCCAGGCGCGTAACGCGTACGAAACGGTTCATCCAGCAACTCATAGGCTTTCGGGTCGTGACGCTTAAGCTGGGTCAAAAACCGTTTGATCGCCACGCCCATCAGACGCGTACGGCCAAAACTGGCCATATCACTGAAGATATGCGTGGAATCCAGACGCTGATTATCAATGTTGATCTCCAGAAGATCCACAAGCTGGACCGTGACTTCACGCATAATCGTTCTGGCCAATTCGTCCTTCTCGAACAGATCAATGTAACGCTCCAGCGTCCGCATCGAAAGGTCGTGCGTGACAGGCTCAAGATTCAGGGCATAATGAATGTCCATGCGAAAACTGTATGCGTCCAGAGCCTCATCCTTGGTCCAGTCCATGAATTCCTTGATCAATAACAGACCGGCCATGGAATAAAGTTCTTTGGTCGGCCTGCCCATAGCAGGATCAAAGTGTCCGGAGATGGTCTCGACGGGCATAAGCTCAAGGATAATATGACGAAAGACACCGGCCCAACCATCCAGAAGCCGTTTACGTGTTTTTTCCGTCAGAACGTTGTCGAATGGGTCAAAAAGACGTGTTTGTTTCGGGTTGACAATCCTTTGCATAATATCTCCAAGTCTTTGATATATAATACGTTATATTCTATACGACTTGGCTTGCTTGTCAACCCAAAAATGATTTAATCCCAAAGAATACAACAACTTATAGCACTTCTTTGACGGTGGCCACTTTTGACGCTGGCATCTATATTGGCTAAGAATCAAGTGCAAGTTGAAATCGATCCCAATCATTTTTTCTCACAACCTATTATATTTATTAACGTTACAACAATTTATTCACAAGTTAATGGGACAGTAGTGATAATTAATATAAAGTTACCCATATTCAGGAGGCAAATGGTATGACAGCAATGGAAAATCTTGGCAGTTTATGGAACAGCATCCAGGCGTGGCTCTTTCCGACGCTAGAAGACGAGCTTGGCGAACTCGACGCGAAACATCGCCAATTCGTATCCGTCTGTGAACTTTGCTCGCCGCAGGCATACGTCGAATCCTACCGCTGGGTGGGCAATGGGAAGATAAATTATAAGCTTGAATAGTATTGGGGGTACCGGTAGAATCATAAAATAATCAATGTTCCTTTTTTATTATTTTAAGGAGTTTCTTATGAAGAATTTGATTTTGTCTGTTTTAATGGTGGTTTTGGTGGGAATTAGTCCATGTTTGGGGCAGGAAACGGGTGAAAAGGGGGATGTGGGGGTGGTGAAGTCGAGTTCGCGGGGGCTGCATGGTTATATTGGGTATAGTAACACCAAGCCGCCGTCGGATAAGGCGTATAATATGGGGATGGGATTTTATTCAGCGGTGTGGCCGTTGATTGACAAGCCATTGGCGAGGTTTCAGATCGGGCTGGCGGGTTCGTGGATTTTACCGGATAATTCGGATAATAAGGATAAACCGCTGGCACCGGTGGGGACGCTGGCCCGGGATAACTGGCCCGAACGCGGGCCAACATGGGGGAGTGTTTTTCAGACGCTGGAAGGAGGATTGGGGTATTGGGCGCGGAATCATTATCGGTATGGTCCGCCGAAATTCAGTATGAACGCGACGCCGCAATGTTATGACTATGAAGTGGGTTCGCCGGGGTGGTCGTTTTTCTATCATGATGAGGCGCTGCCGGATGACCGGCTGGGGATTGCCCAGTTGAGTAACCGGGTATTGATCCCTGCCGATGCGATTCCGTTTGAAGGGAACCCGAGCGGGAAGTTTTTGGGCTATGCGTATGTGGCGCTGCCGTTTACGGAACCGACGACCGGGGATCCGCCGACAGGTGATCTGAGCTGGACCTGTTTTTTGAGTGCGGCCAACTTCAAGGGGCCGATCGCTTATTATATCCCGGAAACCTGGAGTAAAATCGGGAAGCTGTTTAACTATCCGTTTATTTACGGGCGGGGACTGGATGCGAGGCCGGGTATCATGGGCGGCGGGGCAATGGAAATTAATACGGTGCCGTGTTTTGAATCGAAGGATAAGGATGGTACGGTTTATACCAAGATTCCCAGGCTCTGGTTCCCGGTTGATAAAAATGGCGATGCGGTACTGGTACAGGATGTGATGTATTATTCGAAGGACGCTATTTACAATCCGTTTAAGGCGTGGCGTGATGGCGGGCCGGCGTATTCTGGGCGATTTGACCCGAAGGGATCGTGGAAGGCAACCCTTACAACACGGATGCCGGGATTTGATCAGCAGGGGAAAAAGATTACGGGTGTGGAGAAGGTATTCAATACCAAGGTGTATGATGAATTTTCGTGGGGATTGAAGTGGCTGGACAATAACATCAGCAAAGACGGGCTTTTCCCACAATATTTCAAGAAAGATGGCGACACGTTTAAAGCGGTTTCGGCGTCTGATGTGCCGAAGGAGACGAATTTACTGGATAAGGAATTTCGGCTGGCTAATCCCGGGTCTCCTTATACATCGCCAAAATCAGGTGCCTGGACCAATCCGGGACCGGCGTCGGGGCCGTTTAAGGTAAAACTGGTGGATGGTTCGGAAGTGACCTATTACTGGTACCGGTTTGTCGATCAGCCGTCGTTCCAGCAGTATAACTGGAGTAAGGCCAAGAAAGACAAGCTGCAGAAGTTTGTTGAGAATATTCATGCCAACTGGACGATTGACAAGGATTATATGGCGCCGCCATCGAGTGGGGAACTGGTGCGGCTGGACCCGGCAGTGTTTGTGACGCCGCCGAAAGGGATGGAAGTTGGGTATGTGCCGATTGTGACGCGGCAGGAAGAAGCGAAATGAGGTAACAGGTATCAGGTAGAAGGTGTGGTGTTCGCTGCGCTCACAACTATTTTAAGTTCGGAGAGCTTGCGGGCTTGTTGCCCAATTAGCCGTAAAATCCGATTTTTCCATAGTAAGTTTATACTGTATATGTTATAATCCTCTCGTCATAGCACGGAGGCTTTAATTATGATGGGTAAAAATAAAAAACTGGAGCCAAAGCTTTTCTACCACGGAGTTTCGCTTGAAAGACGAATTCCGCAGGATCACCCATTGCGTAAGATCGACCAGTTAGTCGATTTCAGTTTTATTCGCTCAAAAGTGTCTGATCTGTACGGCGGCGTCGGCAATCCTTCCGTAGATCCGGTTGTCATCCTTAAACTGATGTTTCTGACATTTTTTGAAAATGTAAAGTCTGAACGCCGTCTGATGAAACAACTGGCCTTCCGTCTTGACTGGTTATGGTTTTGCGGCTATGACATCGATGAAGAAATACCCGATCACAGCGTAATATCCAAGGCCAGGCGTCGCTGGGGAGCCGATGTTTTTACCGAGTTTTTCGAAATCATCTTGTTTCAATGCATAGAGGCCGGTCTTGTTGACGGTGAAATTATTCACGTTGACGCCAGCATGATAGACGCTAACGCTTCCAGAGATACGCTTAAATGTCAGTTTCGCCAGGTCAGCGACGACCTTTACCGGGACCTTGAAGACAGCGCAGAGCCGCCAAAACTTGCTAAGCGCGCCTCACCGACCGACCCTGACGCCAGATTGGGGCGAAAATACGGAAACACTACCCTTGGCTATAAAGACCACAGGGCCGTAGATGACAAGTGCGGCATTGTGACGGCAACGGTGACAACGCCGGCCAATGTAAACGATGAAAATACTTTAACCAAAGTGATTGAAGAGCATCAATCAAATACCGATTCCAAAGTTAAAACCGCCGTCGCTGATAATGTTTACGGCACCGGCGAAAATTTCAAATATATGTATCAAAACGGCATAAAGCCCTGTATGAAGCCCAGGTCGGGTAATAGCAGATGTCACCCAGATTTTAGCCACACTAAATTCAAATATGACCGTAAGAATGACTGCTATATTTGTCCGGCAGGCAAAACCCTTAAAATAAAGCATAATAACAGGACTGAAAACGCTGTCACTTATATCGCCGAGCGTAAGGTGTGTGAACAATGCCAACACATGGATAAATGCTTAACCAGCAAGATATCCGGGCGCCAGGTGCAACGCAATATTAACAAAGACTATATTGATTGGGGCGTAAATTGTCTGCCGAAACACGAACGAAAACGTTTGATGGCCCGACGAAAGTATAAGGCCGAGGGATCGTTTGCCGACGCGGCCAACAATCACGGATTTAAACGGATGCGCTTTCGAGGGATTGAAAAGGCAAGGATGCAAAACCTGATGATAGCGGCAATACAGAATCTGCGCAAACTGATGCGTTATGTCAGCCTTAAACCGGCTGTCTCCGGTTGTAATAAAGCGCTATCGACCATTATTTGCGATAATTTAGCCCGCTTAAGCCGTTTTTGGGAATTCGGACGAATTGTAAGCCAACATTGAGCGAATATTCGATTTTTAAAGAACAATTGCCAAAAATACTTAATTCATAATATTATTAAAAATGCCGTCGCAAACAGGCTATTGGGCAACACGCCCTTGCGCTCTTGCGCTTTTGCTGGCTTGGGCGGGCGTTGATACATTACATATTGTTTAATATATATATTTCGTACCTAATGATAGGAGATAGATATGTTGGAACGTCGAGGAATGTGGGTGGTTTTTGGGTTAGTGGCTGCTTTGGGGATTTCTCAGGTGCGGGGTGCAACACTTAAACCTGTGCTGGGGTGGGGGTTTGATAAGGTGGCAGAGGGGAAGGTGGTTGAATCTGTTGGCGGTGGGGAAAATGCGCTAACGGGGCATTACCGGCTGGTTGACGGGGTAAAAGGCAAAGCGATGGTGATGGATGGCTATACGACCTGTGTGATGGTGGAGCCGGAGAAGGTGCCGGAATTAAAAGGTGCGTTTGGGGTTGAGGCGTGGGTGGCGCTGGGGGCTTATCCGTGGAACTGGGCACCGATCGCGGCCCAGGAAAATACCCGGAGTATGAATTCGAACCAGGATAAGATCTGCTGGCCGGACGATATTGCGGTTAATTCTGACAAGGCGGGTTTTTTTTTCGGGATAAGCCCGCAGGGATACCTGGGCTTGCATGTAGGGGATGAGGATAATTGGCAGGTGTATCAGACGGAGAAAAAGGTGGTGCTGTGGACGTGGATGCATGTGGCGGTTTCGTTTGATGCCAAAGAGGGTGTGATTTTTTATATGGATGGGGTGAAGGTAAGTGAAGCAAAAGGGGGAGCCGCTTTTTCCCAGGCGAAATCGGAGGGATTACGGATTGGGATGCCGCACCAGCAGATCGAGCCGTCGCATCCGGTGCGGGCATTCGCGACACTGGCGGCGTGGTACAGTCTGGATGGTTTGCTGGATGAAGTAAAAGTTTATGATGGTGTATTGGATGCAGGAACCATAAAGAGTGAATACGACAAGAACAAACCGTCCGGCGAGCCGGACCTGCCTAAGCGGGTGATGCCTTCGGGACCTAAGGGGCCGGGGACGTTCGGCGCGTCGTATATGCATCTGAAATATTATCCGGAGTGGGATGCGCTGTGGCGGGTTTCTTCGGATCCGGATATCGTGGTTCAGTTTGACGATTCGCCGGTGCGGGTGGTGTTCTGGCGGGGGACGCGTTACAGCCCGGCGTGGGTGATGGAAAACGATATGTGGATGGCCGATCAGAGTATCGAGAATTTTAATATGAAAGACGGGTGTATCGAACACATGCTCGATCCGCGGTGCCGGATGTCGCATGTTCGGATCGTGGAAAATATGCCGGCGCGGGTAGTGGTGCACTGGCGGTATTGCCCGACCTCGGCGAATCAGAATCATTCGCAGGTGAACGAGGTAACCGGGTGGGAAGACTGGGTGGATGAATATTATACGTTTTATCCCGATCAAATCGGGGTGCGCAAAGTGATTCAACATACCGACGGCCAGGCTTTATGGCCAGAAGAGGTGATCGCTTTGTGTCAGCCGGGACAGCGGCCCGAAGATGTGATCGAGCTTGAGGCGATGACCCTGGCCAATCAGTGCGGTGATGAACATACCTATAGCTGGGCGGAGAAATCGCCGGTGATCCGCAATAAAGGACGGCGGGAACTCGGCGGGTATATTGATTTTGGTGATAAGCTGGGGGAGAAGCCCAATATTCTGCTGGTGAATTTGAAGTCAAAATTCAAGCCATTTCAGATCTTTGAATTGGAATGTAATTTTACTACCTTTGCCCACGAGCATCGCAAGGATGTGTCGCGGTTCCCGTGGTGGAATCATTGGCCGGTTGCGCAGGTTTTATCAGATGGGCGGTATTGCCAGGCGGCTGATCGGGCGTCGAGTTTTTCGCTGGCCTGGGCCAGCCCGCGTCCGCACGAGGGTGAAAATAATACCTATTGGTGGGCTTGGATGTATGGGGCGACGCAGGATAAGGCCAGTTTGCTGGTGGGGCTGGCAAAGTCCTGGACGATGGCACCTGCACTGGTTATACACTCTGGGGGCAGCAGCGGTGAATATGATGTAACCCAGAGATGTTATGTAATAGACCGGGTAAAAAAGGAGTCGGCAGAACCGCTCCGGTTTACCTTAAAAGCTGATCCGGAGCATCCGGTGTGCAATCCGGCGTTTGTGGTAAATAATTGGGGACATGATAATGCTGAACTGAAGCTTAACGGTAAAACAATCCCGAAAGGCGAATCATTCCGTTATGGACATGTGCGAAAAGTGAATGATTACAATCTGGTGGTTTGGATTAAATATCAATCGGATGAGCCGGTTGAATTATCGTTAAGTAAGAAAAACTAAATCGACGTGTTTTTTTTGCGGTGCTCTCAAG
>Ga0307378_10011234_pt1 | contig 11556 bp, 13 predicted proteins | sample UN1MG_FD_202238 | JGI IMG/M metagenome (GOLD analysis project Ga0307378, IMG submission 202238) | Soil microbial communities from Risofladan, Vaasa, Finland - UN-1 | ecosystem: Environmental > Terrestrial > Soil > Coastal area > Acid sulfate soil | place: Finland: Risofladan, Vaasa | collected...
CGGGAAGGGGGGTTATGACCTGGTGGCAATTCTCGGAATAACATATTATTATGCATCCCAGGCCATTTCTGCTCCAAAGAACTTTTCAACGCTGAAAATAATCTCTATAGATAAATACTACCATCCCAATGCGGATCTGTCATTTGGCAACCTTACGGATGATATATTCTTAGCGGCACTTGACGAGATCATAGCCCTATTACAGAAAAATCAGACGGATTCTATTGAATGTCAATTAACATTGTAACCATTGTTGAATTGCTGAATATGGTGATTGGTATGTGTATAGTGGTAATCTCCTACTGGACTGGGAAGGATGTTTATCTTTGTTCATCTATTTTTATTGGTGATAGGTACTGGCAATAACCGCGGTCAAGATGTGGGGTGAGTGAGATTACCATAACTGAAATGATCGAGAATGTTTTGCGTAACATTGGCTCTATTGATGGTATCCAGGCATCTGCCCTAGTCTCGACTAATGGGTTTATGGTGGCATCAGAGATTTATACGACTAATGTCGATGCAGAGACCATAGCCGGCATGGTGGCCATGTTAATGCGATCATCAGTCCATACGTCAAAAGAACTGGACAAAGGTGAAATAGAATATATTCTTCTTAATTCCACAAAAGGCAAGATCATATTGAAAAAAGCTACCTCGAACGCAATACTTACTGTGCTTACTGATACGAATACAGATGTTAACTTTGCTCTAAAAGAGATGAAAAAAGCCCGTGCAGAAATTATGAATATTTTTGCGAAAATCTAAAAGAAATATTGAATCTGCTATCATCCAGAAGGAAAAGGCAATGAGCATCCGCCGAGATGCCCCTGGAAAGAGCGAAGCGCCGTCCGGGGTCGTTGACTTCAGATTGACATCCTATGCTTGGGCAGAGTAACAAAGTCAAAACTACATTTTTGGATTCTTACTGTAGCCATTAAATCATAAAAGGCTTTACCCTGGGTTTTCATTCAGGTTTTTTCTTTCATACTTAAAGGCAAAAAGCTTGCAATAATGGCCAGAACCGGACCTATGAGTAATCCGGCCCAGATGAACAGGCCCACGATTCCAAGAATGGCTATTGTTATCCTGGATTTCATCTCACCTCTACTCTTCATCGATACATATAACATAGCAATTCCTGCTATAATGGGAAGCAAAGCAAAAAGCACAGTGATTATAACTGATGATGGAAGATCCGTATGTCCCAACGCAATCCCCATCTGCATGAATATCATGGCACCGCTGCCAATATAAGATAAGGCTGCAACACTTGCGATCCAGCCTGACAGGCTTTGAGGCGCATATCCGCGCTTTTCCCGCTGCCAGATGAGAAACCCAAATCCAATTGCTATAATTGCCAGCATGGGTGCGAGTATGAAGCCCAGGGATTGTCCCTCCCATTGATGAATAGCAATGACATCAAGAGGTACATTGATCCATTCATATACTTCAAATTCTTCCCGATAACCAACGGCAAGTCCATATCGCCCTTTGCCAGAGGGCTCGAATACTGCCACATAGTACGGACCATCTGCAGTCACATTCATATCAATGACGACACGTTCATAGATGCGGGCAGGAGTAAAAGGTTCGTAACTGGCCTGATCAGGTCTTTTTCCCGCAACTGCCATGACACCGACCCCGGTAGGTATGTCAATAAAAGCTGGAATGGTTCCCTGGGGCGTGATGCCGGGTCCCATAATTGCAAGGCCTGGTGTGAATGTGTTTCTATCTGGAGTAAACAGCATAAATTGCAGCCTTTGACCTTTTTCCATATCCAAGCGATAGTAGTCTGCATTTTCACTCCCAAGTTGACTATATATTGCCCAGGATTTAAGAGGATCATGGATATATGTGGCTGTTTCAAGGTTATTATTATCGTTTGGTATGATCGGTACATGGGCTTGTACTGCTGAAACTAAAAGTAGGAAAAGGAAGATGCCAATCACAAAATGGATACTTCGAGATATCATAATGTCTGGTTTTCCTTCATCACTGTTAAAGATTTCGAGGAATATATATATAAATATTATTGAATCTGACAAATAGTAGGCGAGAAATAATAACTTTCCCCACCATTTAACATTATGTCCCGCTTTTTAAACCTATGATCTTTTCGACGTTCCCAAGCTTCCATATCATCACCCTATTCTCACTGACAATGACATCCAGGTGATCTTCCGGTGAATGGCCAAGGGCAATCATAATATTCTTGGAAATATTGTTCTTTTCAATCATTCGAACAAACATTTCAAGAACAGCTTTTTTTCTTGGTGTATCTTCCACTTCAAAAAGACGTCCTCTCAGGCTTACAAAGGCATATGTTGATAAATCCTTGCTATTCTGTTCTACTTCTACCGAAACATAAGGATACTGCTGGAAGTATTGAATCTTTGCACCGTATTTTGTTGAGAGAAAATACATAAATGTTCCATCAAAAACATATAAAAATGGAGCAATATATGGATATTTTTCCCCTTTAAAGGCAATACGAGATACATATTCTTCTTGGATTAATTTGTCATATTCTTCTTTTTCCAATTTTGAAATTTTTACTATCTCCATAAGTAACCCACTTTTCCATTTCAAATACTGTTTAATAAACGTTCAGACATGTCGATTCATGAGTAACCACATCTCTCATAGATATATTTTTACTGTCACCCTATATAATAGGTGTACTTGGAATTTGCAGTCTAGGCCCCGTTCAGCACTATTTCACTCACTACAAAAATAAATGAGATCAAGTCTAAGATTATGATAAACTGAGAGGTTATGTTCAGAATCAGTTGTTTTTGGGACAAATTGCTTTTTTATGCACAGCAGGTTGTCTATTTTCATAAGTTCATAAACGACCTTATGATTAATTTCAAATCCACGTCGATGCAGCTCGATTGTTATCTGTCTGTATCCATATCTGGGAAAATCTATTGCAATAGCATGTATCTCGTTCTTGAGTTTCATCTTTTCAACCTGCCCACGCCTGATTAGAATTATTGAGTTCTCGTCAAACAACAGGAATGTGAAATCATGAGCATCCTCCTGATGCCTTCTGACCTCTGGTCCGGGGTCGTTGACTCAGTCATCAACCGGTATAAGGCCTGAAATCCCAGCCCTGCTCCTTTATCAGGCCAAGCAGTGCCTGGCTTTTCTCAGGGGGTAACGATAATATCAGTGCAGCTACATGCTTGCACATCCTCTGCTGGCCCCGCCGCCAGTCCTGGCAGTCGTGCAGAATGAACTGCCCGACATAATCCACATAAATGGAATACCCGCTCACGTCAGCTACGATCAGTTCGGGTTCATCCCGAAGCATTTCTATATCTTTTACAGCCCGACCCCTCTCAAGCCGCCCCTGATCTGTGAATTCCAGCAGGGTCTCCTCTATATCGTTGGAGGACACAGTCAGGCATGCAAATTCTGCAAGTGTTGTATCCCTTGCTGCCGGCCTTGCCTTGTCGGCCTGCAATTGCTGCCGCATCATCTGTTGTTTCGGAGTAGCAATACCCAGCATTTCCAGTACATCCAGACAGTTCTCTGGTGCATGGCCGTGGTAATGGTTATTGAAGTAGCCCAATACCTGTACCTGCTCTGACAGCTCACGAATAGTACCCACCCAGGATTCCAGTTCCTCTTGAGAGTAGCGGTAATTGTACCACACGCGGCTGCCCCTCCCGTGCCACCTGATATATGCCATATCTTCTGATGCCATATCCTGTCTGGGCAGGGCTGGTCCGTCTGTCATGACCGGAGTGACATTATAACGTTCAAGCAAAGGGATCACCTCATCGGTAAGCCAGGTCTTGTTCCTGTATTCCAGGACAAAATGATATTTGGGCGGCAGGACTGCCAGGAAGCTTTCCACAAAGTCGTAAGAGAACTTCAGGCCCGGTGGTAGCTGGATAAGTATGCATGCAAGCTTGCCCGATTCCTTAAGTGGCCCCATCAGTTCGCAAAAAACCTGTACATCATCTTCTACCCCGGCGGCAATATCAAGTCGCTTTTCATGGGTCACCAGACGATTGAGCTTTACAGAGAACACAAAATCATCAGGGGTATGGGCAGCCCATCCTAACACCAGGCCGGGTTTTGGATAGCTGTAGAACGTAGAGTTGATCTCTGCTGTATTGAAAATAGACGTGTAAGCCTTGAGTCGAGATTCATCCCTTTCATACAGTGTGCCAACCCAATCTTTATAGTCCCAACCCGAACATCCAAGTCGAATACTGGCCATCCATTAAGGTTATAAATATGACATTAGATTAACTTTATTGATGTCTGAATATAAGATCGGGGCAGGAGGCTGGGCATATTTCAACGTACCGGGCATGGACCCACTTAAGGCTTATTCACAGGCTTTCGATTTCGTGGAAGTTAATTCCACCTTTTATCAGACCCCGGCAATGGAGATCGTTGAGTCCTGGTCCAAAAGGGTGCCCAAAGGTTTTGAATTTGCCATCAGGTGCCATCGGGATCTGACACATAAATATCTGCTGAGCCCCACAGCCCAGTCCTGCAAGGTATTGGAAACCGGGATCCGGATATGCAAAATACTGGGTTCAAGATTACTTGTAATGGAAACACCCCGATCCTTCAACCCAAACACCGCAGTCCAGGACATCAGGGACCTGCTGTCATCTGCCTCATCCCATGATATCAGGCTGGTGTGGGAGATCAGGTGGGGGGCACCGGGAAATGAAGTTATCAGATTGATGCAGGATTTTAACATGGTACACTGCGTAGACCTTTCCAGAGCAGCAGGACCAGTATTTAGATCAGATATCCTGTATTCACGTTTGTTCGGTCACGGTCGGCATAACCTGTACCAGTTCGATGATGAGGAACTGCTGGAGATCGATAATAGGGTACAGGCCAGCGGCGGCGGGTCCATGTACCTCTCCTTTCACGGCGGCAGGATGTACAAAGATGCTGCCAGGCTTAAAGTGTACAAAAAAGACGAAATATTCCCGAGGGTCACGAAGCATACTGGACCTGAAGCCTTAAGGGAAGTGCTGGAGGAGGATGCTCAGTTCCCATCAACCGGACTGGAATTGATCAGGTCTCAGGGATGGAAAGTGATAGATCTGCCTGGTGAAAAAAGAGTACATGCTTCTGAAATGCTGGAAAAGTTAGGTGGAAGGATGTATACTAATGCTGAAATGGTTGTTGAAGAAATTGAAGAGCTGGGCACTTTGTAGTCTAATGGAATTAAGTATAAATAATTGAATTACTGTTAAAAAGAAATATTACCAGGTGATTTCTTGATACCTATTAAGGCACACGGCCTAACAAAACGATTTGGAAAATTAACAGCAGTTGACAACCTTGATCTTACTATAAACCCGGGTGAGATCTTTGGATTTATAGGACCTAACGGAGCAGGTAAGACCACAACCCTGCAGATGCTCACAGGTCAATTGCCGCCAACATCAGGCACAACTTCAGTGCTTGGAATAGACGTGGCTTCTGATCCCATCGCTGTAAAAGCAGCAGTGGGTATTGTTCCTGAACTTGAATATCCTCCCAGTTTTCTAACTGTGGAAGAATATTTGAATTTTGTGGCAGCCGTCCGGGGATTGCCTGACGACGGCAGGGTCGATAAATGGATAGAGTTCTTTGGTCTGGAAGATAGACGCAGCACCATGTGCATGAGTCTTTCCAAGGGTCTTAAAAAAAAGACCACCCTCTCAGCTGCCATGCTGCATGAACCCAGGGTCTTGTTCATGGACGAACCATTCCTTGACCTTGACCCTCTTATCCAGAAAAAACTCAAAAGCTGGCTGTTAGATTATGTTAAAGGAGGCGGAACCGTTTTCCTCAGTACTCATATCCTGGAGCTGGCAGAAAAACTCTGCACAAGTGTTGGTATAATTGATAAAGGTAAACTGGTGGCCCTTGGCAGTCTAAAGGAACTTCAAAATGGGGTTGATGAAGACCTGGAACACGTATTTGTCCGTCTGGTATCAGGATAGGAGAGTTACATGCTGGATGCAAAAATACTTGTGTGGATGTTCAAGGAAGAGTTCAGGCTGCAGGCATCGTTCTTTAATCGTTCATATTTTTTTGCATCATCCCTGGTAATGATACTGTTCACATTTGTTATGGGTATGAGTTTGCCCATGCTCCAACAGGCTGTGGCCATTGATGACATACTGCTGGCTGCCCATTGGTTGATATTGTTCTATGGATTTGGAGTGGGTGGGTTTGCTTTATTTGGAGAGCGCATCCTTGAGAGAAGGTTTGGTAGTATTAGTTTATTACTGGGGAGCGGTTACACCCTTCCAATTCGACATCGCAGATTGTTCTTCCTTTTTTATATCAAAGATACATTGTATTATATTTTCTTTACAATACTCCCCATGATCCTGGGACTGGTAATAGCCTCAGGATTTGTCTCCATATCTTTGACATCACTTTCAATGCTTTTTATTTCCCTTTCAATGGCCTTCTTATTGGGGATCAGTTCTAGTGTTATGCTTTTTACCTTCCAGGTCCGCTGGGGCAGTATACCTGTAATTGTGCTGGCAGGCGCCTTAGGAGTATATTTGACTGTTACAGGAGTCAATATCTATGGAATTACCGCTGCTCTTCCTCCCCTTGTATGCTACCATTCACATTCAATACTCATAATTCTGGAAGTATTGGCCGCAGTGCTGTTGTTTATGGTAATATCATTTTTTTTAACAAAAGAGATCCCAATGCCTTATGAACGAAAGGCATCTGAGAATTATAAACGAACTGCTGGTTTGACATCAAAGCTGGTACCTGAATACGGTCCCATATTGGCAAAGGACATTATGGACCTTATACGCAGCAAAATGATATTCCCTGTTGTCTTTACTTTTCTTATGCCTTTGATATTCCTGTATGCCTTCATATGGTTCATTGAATCAGTAATTCTATTGAATCTCAGGTTCTCATTGCTGTTCTATGCGGTCATGGTCGGTTTTTTCTGTACTCTCTTGTACAGCTGGCTTTCAAATATAGATATATCAGAATGCTACAATTCACTACCCTTATCAATGCCCTTTGTGATAAAATCTAAATTAATACTGTTTTTTTTCCTTAACATTTTAGTGGCTGTACCATATCTTATTGCAGTGGGTTTGTTAAAAGGTGAGATCGGACTGTTATGGATCAGCCTGTTATTAATGCTCACAGTGTCGACGTATGTTGGTTCGGTTGTGGCTTATCTGACAGGACTGTTCACGAACAGTTATCTTCTGGATGCAAAGATCCTGACACAGTTCACATTAATGGTGGTTCCCATACTGGTAATGGAAACACTTTTATCATTCTATTATCATTTTAATAATTATATAGCAACATTTTGCATAACAGGTCTAGGACTTTTGCTAGTTGCCGCATCATTTATATTATTGGGTCGATTGAATAATAGGTGGATGGGTAAGATGTTCAGGATAGCGTAATGGTGGTAGGTATTGCTAAACACAAAAAAAGACACTCTTACAAATTGGGTTAAACCCATAGCAAGTCTGTTCAACAAGGTTAATCCCAATACAGTAACTGTTCTGTCATTGGTATTTTGCATTGGGTCCGGATTATTTTTTGCTATGAGATTGCCGATTATTGCTGGTATATTGTTGTTGATCGGTGGTTTTTTTGATGTTCTGGATGGTGCAGTAGCCAGGGAGAATAACCGTGTAACTGATTTCGGAGGTGTGCTCGATTCTGTATCTGATAGATATGCTGATTCTGCTGTTTTTGTTGGAATTATGTGGGGCGGCGGCCTGGCAATACTAGGTTACATAGAAAACGACTGGATAATCGGAGCTGTGGCACTTGTAGGTTCATTGCTTGTCAGTTATACGCGGGCACGGGCCGAGGCTGCTGGTACAGGTAAATTGAACATCGGATTAGCTGAGCGGGCTGAGCGGATGTTATTGATCATAATTGGTGCATTTACGGGCTTGTTACAATGGGCGGTTCTGATCGTTGCGTTGCTGTCGCATCTTACTGTGCTTCACAGAATGATTATAACGCGCAGGATACTAATGAAAGAGTAATTAGCTATTTGAGGTTTTTAGTAAATAAAACATCAAATCACGGTTTTATTTTATTAAATACATGCGAATATTTTTTATTTTTTTAGTATATACGGTATTAATTGTATATTTTAAAAAATGTAACTAAATTTAGACTTTTTTATTAGAATTATCAACTAATAAACTTTTAATAACTTAAAAGAATTAAAATAACGCTTAAAAAATTATAAAAATCCAAAAAACTCTCGATGCCTTTATTGGATACTGAAAACATTATTAAATTTGGGGGAGCATTAACATCCAAAGAGCATCAAACCCATCCGATGCTCCAAATCTTTTTTTGCTCTCTCCTTTTAAACTTGCCTGTTATAACTTTAACAGACGATTGCATTCAACCTATTTTCCGCAACTTTAAAATTGCTAAACTCTGAATTTATTTCTGCCCTTGTTATTCATTCCGGGAATATGCTTCAAGTGGCACTCCAACCCATCATTCTTCATTTCCAATCGAACCTCTCTTACAATCAGGGCCTGTTTAAGCAATAGCACAGGTGTAACTTTATGGACGGTCTTTAATTGTTCATGTCTTTTCTCCAACCAGGGCTGATACTTGTAATTGTATGGAAAAAATCTCGCTTGAAGCCGTGAATTTAATTCGGATTTAAGCGATTTCAAAACTGCGGAAATTATATGGACATATAATCAAAAATCGTTTTAATTTATAAAAATCTCTTACAATTTCATCATTCTTAGACAAAATCTTTGAATTATTTACATAACTATTTGCTAATTATTACCTTTTAATATCTTCATAGGTAGAAAAACCATGCCTATTAACAAAATACCGTTTATAAAAAATACTCCTTTATAATCAAGAGTAGACAACATCATTCCGCTGATCAAAGGTACAATACCAAGTCCGGCATAGGTACAGGTATTGAAAACTCCCATGATCAATCCTTTTTCAACCTTCAGGTATGAAACCCCTGTGACCAATCCTACCAGTCCCAGACCTGAACCTGCACCCATTAAGGTAAGTCCTAATGGATGGATAATCGAGACCAGTGTGCCCACACCGGTAATAAGCATGCCAGACCTTACCAGTACATCATTTCCAATAGATAACCTGCCCCCGATAAATGAGGTGATCATAGCTCCCAGGTAGACGCTGGCCAGGTAGGAACCCAGTATTCCCTTTTCAAGTTTATCAGCACTGAAATCAGAGTAAAGAGCGATCAATACTCCACCACTCCCGAACAGGACAAATGACAAAAGCCAAATGGGCATATATTCTTTATTAGTGAGCACATTTCCGGATTTACGCAAAAATAAGGTAAATTCACTTGTTTTGGAACTTCGATCACCTCTTCCATTGTTGATAAGAACCATTAGGGATATCATAAATACGGGAATTAACAACCCTTCAAATAAGAGTACACCGTTCTTGATAATAGTGGGAGTTGCCAGTATCCCTGCCATTAATAGTCCTGAAGCAAGTCCCAGATTCAACAATGAATTGAATTCTCCAATATACTGCCCCCGCTTTTTAATATTGGACAGCATTGATAAAGCTGCAGGAAAGAAAGCGCCGCATCCGGCCCCTTCTATGAAACGGGCTATAATAATTATCCAGATATCATCAGATATTATGATTGCCAATCCTGAGATCAATGTCAAGATAATGCCAATAATAATGAACAACCTGTTTCCGTAGCTATCTGACAATACTCCGAATGGGATCATGGTCAATAAAGCACCAATGAAAAACGAAGAGAATATTAGACTGGACGCTGCACCGTTCGTTAAAGCTGTGCCGTTTGAGAGTTCAGGTAGTATCGGAACTACGGCATCAGAAATGCCCATGATCACAAAGACCGAAAGGTAGAGCATAATGCGATCTAAGGTCCTTGCATAAGGTTTTGGTTCAGTCATTTTTCATTAAAAGAATTGTTCGATCTTTGTGAAGTCGATCTGTGCAGTTGCATCCAGGGTTATCGGTGTAATTGAAATATGCCCGCATTTCATAACAGCATGAACGTCAGTCCCGTCTTCATCGTCATGTATAAGATCCCCGTCGATCCAGTAGTATGGACGGCCCCTGGGGTCATGCCGTTCCTGTACCGAGGTCCTGAATATCTTCCGGGCCAGCCTGGTAACTTCTATGGAAGTGTCCAGTTTGACATGTCTGGGTATATTGACATTTAAGAGATCCACACCTTCCGGGAGCCCGTTTGCCAAGACTTTTCGAGCAATACGGTTCACAATCTGTTCACCTACCTGGAAATCATATTCATATGAACGATTGTCATCGAACTTATCCCCTTCATCCAGCACCTGGATGGATGCTGCAATGGCCGGGATGCCATAACTTGCTGCTTCAAGGGCTGCACCTATGGTGCCTGAAGTTGTGATTGTATCTGTACTGATATTCTCGCCAATATTAAAGCCGGAAAGTACCATATCAGGCATCTGTTTCAAGATCGCGAATATGCCCAGAATCACAGAATCGGTTGGTGTACCGCCTATTGCATAAGCATTGATCCCCTCAATTTTGACCTGGTTCATTCTCAGTGGTTCAAATATGGATATGCTGCGTCCCACTCCGCTTTTTTGCATGGACGGTGCTGCCACGGTCACCTCGCCCAGGTCGCGGACGCATCTGTATGCTGCCTTGAGACCGGCAGCGTAGACCCCATCATCATTTGTTACAAGTATTTGTTTTGTCATGGTATCCTTGGAGTACTGATTACATTAATGTTGAATAAACTATTTGTTTGGACTGGCATACTTTCAATGTGGCAAAGAAGATCAAAGGAGGATCGAGCAGAATATTGAGACAGCACTTTATACATCTCAAAGAATGGTGCAAGGATTATTTGTGGGCAGCTGCTATCATGAGTTAGTTGGAGGGGGAGGGGTTGAAAAATGTATTTCAACTCAAGATTGAACAATTAAGAATAAATAATAACGTTTGTGTTTTAATCCTATAGAAAAAGAACGGAAGCGAAAGTATGAAAAGCAAAACACTAATTATCATTGCATTTGCAGTTTGTGCGTTAATTCTACTGCTTTTTATCGCACCTATTCCCCTATCAGGGACCAAAGGAGTACATATTGTTAGCAGTGTCCAAACATCGCAGGGACAATTTGAAAATGATACTGAGATGGAACTTGTAAGGGTGAATGGAACTTTGGTCAATGACGGGGATATTACTGCAGAGAATTTTAAACTTTCAGTTGTGTTTATAGATGAAGCACACGATAAAGTTGTGATCAGAACGATATATGAAAACGTAGACCTGCCTCCAAATAGTGAACATGTTATGGGTTTTGAATCCCAATATTTGAGGGAGAAAACCATTCCAAAAACATTAGTGAATGCGACGGTGCAGTTAGAATGGATGGAAGATGGTGTATTGAAACAGGGTTAGGGATTCTCAGTTAATCAATGACCAAGATCATTTGAAAAAATCTTCGAAACTCAAAATACGCCTTTTTTGACGTCTTACATTCATTTTTTCATATTTTTTAGATAATAGAGAGGTTT
>Ga0307378_10011236_pt1 | contig 11555 bp, 7 predicted proteins | sample UN1MG_FD_202238 | JGI IMG/M metagenome (GOLD analysis project Ga0307378, IMG submission 202238) | Soil microbial communities from Risofladan, Vaasa, Finland - UN-1 | ecosystem: Environmental > Terrestrial > Soil > Coastal area > Acid sulfate soil | place: Finland: Risofladan, Vaasa | collected...
CCATGAACTCGACCTTCTCGATGGCTTCGACGACCTCCTTCGTGTTGGCCATGTGCACGATCTGCTGACCACCGACGCTGAACCACACCTTGATCGGCGCGTCGCCGGAGTTGATGGCCTTGACCATGGTGTCCGGATTGCACGTCCGCGCAGCGCCCATCTTGAAGCGGTCGATGCCGATGATCTTGCTCTTCATCTCGTCGGTGAGCGGCAGCTCGAGAAAGACGTCTTCGATGAGGCCGGTCTCGGGCAGCACCCAGCTGACCATGCTGCCCGGGGCCTCGATGTTGCCGGCCAGGCCCATGAGGCAGGTGATGGCGCGCAGCGTGTGACCGCAGTTGGCCTGGCGCTCCAGGGAGCTCCCGACCTGGATGCACCCCGGCGTGTCGACGGCCCACATACGCGCCGCCTCGGTCACGTGCTCCCGGGGGATCCAGCAGATGTCGGAGACCTTCTCCGGCGTGAAGTCGCGGACGCGCTCACGGAGCTCGTCGAACCCGAAGGTCCAGTCGCTCACGAACTCCTTGTCCCAGAGCTCCTCCTCGATGATGACGTTCATCATGCCCATCGCGAGGGCGCAGTCGGTGCCGGGACGAGGCTGGATCCAGAGCGACGCGCGCGAGGCGAAGGCGCTGGCGCGCGGGTCGATGATGATGAGGTTCTTGCAGTACTCCAGCGAGTTGAGGAACCAGACGGCCATCTCCGAGTCGGCGCTGCTGATCTCCAGCTGCTTGGCCCACATGATCTGCGTCTTGGGGAACTCGCCGCCCCAGCCGTGGTAGTCGCAGTAGAGGCGGCCGTAGCCCGTGACCAGCCCGTAGAGGCCCAGGCGCGGGCTGTGGCACACGTAGCCGGGGGTGATCACGTTGCCGGTGCCGATCGAGCGGGACAGGCGGTGGGTGTAGCGGTTGTAGCCGCGGCCGGTGCCCTGTGAGATGGCGATGGTCTCCGGTCCGCAGTCCCGGATCGCGTCCTTCATCTTGGCTTCGATGGTGTCGAGCGCCTCGTCCCAGGAGATGCGCTTCCAGTTACCCTCGCCCTTGGCGCCGATGCGCTTCATCGGGTACTTGACCCGGTACGGGTTGTCGATGTGCTGGATGCTCGAGAGGCCCTTGGAGCACATCGTGCCGTTGGTCAGCGAATCGGGGTTTCCCTGGATGTGGACGATCACCCCGTCCTCGACCGTCACGATCACACCGCAGCCGCCGTGACAGCTCTTGCACGTCGTGAGGATCTGCTTGCGGTCAGCCATTGCTTCCCTTTCCTGACGGGCCCGGTGGCCGCCCTCAGTTCACGTTGGGCAGGACCGATCGGTAGATGCCGACCCTGAGGACCGAGTACTTCAGCGAGAACGCGCCGATGGTGTGGCAGACGATGGCCGCGATGAGCAACGGCCCGGCCTGCGCCTCCTCCAGGAACATGGTCACGAACGAGATCGTCAGGGGGGTGATGATGCCGAGGATCACGATGCCGACCCAGAACACCCAAGCCGTACTGCCGCTGATCAGGTCGCGGGCGGCCAGCTCGGCGGCCGAGTGCTTGCGGTACGCCTGCACGAGGTAGCCGAGGATGAGCAGGGCGTTGACGACGAGCAGGACGCGGCTCCATGACTCCAGCGTGGAGATGGCGAGGTCGTCGGTCGCCAGGCTGATGCCCATCGTGAGGGCCAGGCCGTCGGCGACCCCCATGAGCACGAACACGATGGGCAGCAGGCCCGTGTTCCAGAACGGCACGCTCTTGCAGTAGCTCATCGCGAAGCCGCAGTACACGCCGGTGAGCAGGATGAAGACGCCGGCGACGATGCTGGCGGCCCAGCTGATCACGGTGACGACGTCGGTGGCGGAGCCGGTCACGACGTCGTTGAAGAGCAGGTACCACGCGACCATCTGCACGAGGCCGGCCGTCACGAACACGATGGAGAAGAACATGCCGCGCGCCAGCCACGAGGTCTTCCACGCCTTGGTGAACGGCGGGATGGCGCGCCAGAAGCGCAGCGGTCTGCCGAGGTACACCAGGTGCAGCGGCAGCTTGAACAGCACGATGAGCGCCCAGCCGCCGACGGTGGCCCACCACGCGCCCTCGGTAAGCCCGCCCAGCCCCGCGAGCAGCCCGACGAGGTAGAGGCCCATGCCGAGCGCGGAGAAGACCTCGGCGAGCCACACGAGGATGCCCTTGCCGGAGATCCACTCCTTCTGGCGCATGGGCTTGACCATCCACTCGTGCGTGACGAGCCACTGACGGCGGGTCTGCGCCTTCATGGCTCGACCTCCCCGTCCGGCGCGGGCTGAGCGCACTTGGGCTCGATGTGCAGGCGCTTCGCCGCGTCGCGGTCGATGGAGCTCAGATGCTGGATGTGGCTCCCGGTCTGCGCCTCCCTCGGCGCGACGTTGGACGGCACGCCGCCCAGCCGATAGTCGACGTAGTAGACCGAAGGATCGGTGCCGTACTCGGTACGCAGCTGAAAGCCGCCGTGCTTGCGGATCAGCATCGAGACGTTGCTGTCCGGATCGTCGAGATCGCCGAAGGTGAGGGCGCGGGCCTGGCAGACGTTGACGCAGGCCGGGGAGGCGTCACGGTCGACGCCGGGCTGCAGCCCTCTGCTCATCCCGGCGTCGATGCGCTCGACGCAGAAGTTGCACTTCTCGGTCGTGCCCACCTGGTGCGGGAAGATCTTCTGGCCCTTGTTCTCGAACCCGGTCTTCTCGTAGCCGGGGAAGTAGCCGGGGTTCTTGTCCTTCGAGAGGAAGGTGCGGTTCTGGTAGGGGCAGGCGATGACACAGTAGCGGCAGCCGATGCATTTGTCGGAGTCGATGACGACGACGCCGTCCTCACGCTGGTGCGAAGCCTCGGTCGGGCAGACGTGCGTGCACGGCGCGTCGGCGCACTGGTTGCAGCGCACCGGGTAGGTGGAGACGTCCACCGCTCCGCCTTCGTCCACCTCATAGGCGATGAGCTTGACCCAGGTGATGTGCAGGGGCAGGAAGTGCTCGACCCTGCACGCGGCGACGCAGGCATGACAGCGCATGCACTTCGCGAGATTGATGACCATTCCCCATCTCATGAGCGGACTCCTGTCGTAGGGACTGGGCCTCGTCTCATGACTCTCCAACACTGACGCGTGTCAGAGTCAAAGACAGACCTTCCGGTCCGTGGAGTGCCGGGCCGGAGCCGGTTCCGGAGAGCCCCGGCGGGCCGGCGGCACAAGACCGGCCCACCGGATCCGCTCCGCGAGCTGTCTGCTACTTCGCCAGGGCGATGTCGCCCAGGTTCACGTCCTTCGTCGTATCGATGGAGTCGTAGGTCTTGCCGGCGAACCCGTCGGCGTCGATCGCCAGGGCGTACTCGCCCTCTTCCAGCCCGTGCAGCCAGAAGTCGCCGAAGGCATCGGTGGTCGCGGTGACGGCCTCGCCGCCGCCGGCCGGAGTCGCCGTGCAGGCGGCGCCGATCACGACCTCCTTCTCGATCGGGTCGTAGACCGTACCGGCGATGAACTTCTTCGGGATGTTGAGGTAGTACACGCGAGGCTTGGTGCCGAGCTCCGGCTTCATGACCTCGGCCTGGGCGATGAGGTCGGCGAACTCGCTCTCCTCGCCGAACTTGATCGCCCCGGTCGGGCACGAGTCGGCGCAGCGCGGGACGTTCCAGTCATCGCTGTCGATGAGGTGCGCGCAGCCGGTGCACTTCTGCGCCAGGTTCAGATCGTCGTTGAAGTAGATGGAGCCGTAGGGACAGGTGTCCACGCATTCCTTGCAGCCGGTGCACTTGTCGGTGTCGATGATCACGAGGCCGTCGTCCCGTTTGTACAGCGCGCCCTCGATGGGGCACGACGCGATGCACGGGGCCTCGTCGCAGTGGTTGCACGGGTGAGCGACGTAGTGCATGCGCACGTGCGGCACGGAGCCGCAGATGTGCTCGTCGAGGCGCATCCAGAACTGGCCGCTGTCGGGCTGGGGCTTGGCGATCGGGGCCCAGTCGTTGCCGACGTGCTCGTCCTTGCAGACGAACTGGCAGCCGAAGCATCCGTTGCAGATGCCGACGTCGATGACGAATGCTTTCATCAGTCGTTCCCTCCCTCGACCCAGCCGTTGAAACGCAGGCCGGCACCAGGGTCGTATTCTCTCTCGAAGGCGTCGGGGTAGTCCCTGCGCCAGGTCTCCCACTCCTCCGGCTTGATCTTCTGCACGTCTACGAGGTAGCCGCTCGTGGCCTGGCCGCAAGCGTTCTTGGACGTGAGGCCGTGGGGGGCGATGGTGTTGATGGCGCCGCCGCGGTCGACCTTACCGGGGATGATCGGGTCATGACGGGCGCCGTGGTCGATGTAGGCGACCCCCGGCATCATGCGCTCCCACACGCAGGCGCCGGCGAGCACGATGCCGCGCTCGTTGAAGATCTTGACGATCTCGCCGTGCTCGATGCCGCGATCGGCCGCGTCCTTCGGGTGCAGCCAGAGGGGCTCGTAGTTGTAGTTGTCGGGGCCGAGCACCTTGCCGGTCGGCGTCTCGCGCGCCCACGTGCAGTCGTCGCCCTGGGCATGGGTCCGCCAACGCGGGTGGTTGCTCATGAGGATCAGGGGGAGCATGTCCGCCCGCTCGCTCGAGAGGCGCTCGTCGTGCGTGATGCCCTTCTCGATCCACTTCGGGATGCCCGGGCGCTCCTTGTCGTCGGGGAAGTGTGTCGCCAGGCGCTCGGAATAGAACTCGAGCAGGCCCGACGGAGTCTTGAGCGGATGGTTCTGGGGATCCTCGTAGAATTCACGCAGGCCCGGAGGATCCTGCTCCCAATCCTCCGCGGTCGGGAAGACGCAGTACTTCTTCTCCTTGAACTCGTCCCAGGTCATGTATCGGTCGACGTGCATGCACTCGTAGATCTCCTTCTCGAGATCCTCCACCGTCTTGCCTTTGGTGACCTGCTCCGTCATGCCCAGCTTCTCGGCGACGGCAAGGACGATCTCGTAGTCGCTCTTGGATTCGCCGACCGGCTCGATCGCCTTCTCCTGCAACATGCAGGTCTGGTAGGGCGGCCCCTGCCGCACGTTGGTGAGGACGTCCTCGACCTCCATCGTGGTGTTCGCCGGCAGGATGATGTCGGCGTACAGGCAGTCGTTCTCGAGCCACGGGTGCTGCGCGACGCAGAACTCGATGCTCTCGTCGCGATGAGCCTCGATGGTCCAGTTGCCGTGGTTCCAGCAGGTGATGCGGCAGGGCGTGTCGGTCCAGATCATGTGGAGCCGGGTGCCACCCTCTTCCGGCGGGTTCGGGAACTGGTAGTCGATGAACTGGTCCTCCGTCTCGGCGTTCTGCGCGCCCGTGCCGGCGAAGTGGATGGTCTCGCTGTTGAGGATCGCCTCCTGGATCAGCGTCTTGGGGATGTTCTGCGTGCCCCAGGCGTCGACGCTGCTACGCACGGGGAGGCGCAGGCCGTCGCTGAGGGATGGGTTGAAGTAGCGGAAGTTCTCCAGGGCCTCAGCGCGAGGCATGCCGAAGTACGACATCTGCCACTGGTGCACGCCGGGACCGCCGAGGCCCTGCATGCCGAGCAGGATGCACTCGAGCCGGCCGGGCTCGTGCGAGAAGGGGCCGCGGATCATCGAGCCGCCGAAGTAGTGCAGGATGGAGGTGCACTGCTTGGCGAACTCGCGCGCCAGCGCCTTGATCGTCCACTCCGGGATCGTGGTCTTCTTCGAGGCCCACTCCGGAGTCTTGGGAACCCCGTCCTCCTCACCGAGGACGTAGGCGGCGACCTTGTCCATGCCGACGGCGTGGGTCTCGACGTACTCCTTGTCCCACGTGTCTTCCTTGAGCCACACGTAGATGATGGCGAGTTGCAGCGCGGCGTCGGTGTTGGGGAGGATCGGGATCCACTTGTCGGCGTGGACGGCCGCACCGAAGTTGAGCTCGGGGCAGATGTAGACCTGCTTGATGCCGACCTTGGTGAAGAAGTAGCTGATGTTGGTGGCGTTCTGCCCGGTGAAGCCCCACGGGTTGGTCTCGTCGTCGCAGCCCCACTTGAGCACCATGTCGCAGTGCTCGACGACGTCCTTCAGGACGTTCAGCTGCGGCGCCATCATGCCTTGGAACCCCTGCCCCCACACGTGCTTGGAGCCCCAGTACCAGCCCTCCCAGCTGTCAGGCTGGCGGACCTGCAGGGTGAAGCCGCCCATCTCGTCGAGCAGGCGGGCGCTGTGCCCGTGCGGCGTATGGATGGTCTTGCTCTCGCCGTGGCCGTCGCCCTGGACGAGGATCGCCGCCGGGCCGTACTGCTTGTGGATCCGCGCGATCTCTTTGGCGATGATGTCGGTCGCCTCGTCCCAGGAGATGCGCACGTACTTGCTCTTGCCGCGGTTCTGCGTGTTCCTCTCGCCGTCGGGATCCCAATCGATGCGCTTGAGAGGGTACTTGATGCGGTTGGGGGAGTACGTGCGCTTCTTGTAGGCGGTCATGTAGGGCGCCGGGCGCGAGCGCATGCCGGGCTCCAGGGTCTCGCCGTTACGTTCGAGCTTCCAGGGGCGAAAGCTCTCACCGTCGTACTTCCAGTCGAACTGGAACGGCCGGATGCGCACGATCTTGCCGTCCTTGACGTCGACCATGACCTCGCCGGTGCCGCCGAGGAGGCCGCCCTGCGACAAGGCCCTGATGACGGTCTTGTCCGGGGTCACATCGACCCTCTTGCGCTCTTTGTCGGTCATCTCGATCGCTGTCCTTTCGCCATCGCTGGGGCCCGGGATGGAGTTACGGTCGAACCTGCTGGACTGGATGGGCTACCCGGCGTTCCAGCCGAGGTAGGTCGAGAGCAAGGTCGCGGTGTGCTTCACGGCCTCCCCGCAGCGTTTGCGCTCCTCAGGGCCGTAGCGGCCGACGGGCGTGACCACGGAGATCGCCGCGACGACGTCGCCGAGCTGGTCGCGGACCGGCGCCCCGACGGCGCAGAGACTCGCGTACAGCCCCTCGTCGTCGTAGGCGATGTCGTCGCGGGCGACCCTGTCGAGCTCTTCCGCGAGCGCCTGCGGATCGGTCACCGTGTTCGGCGTGAGCTTTGGCAGAGGTCGCGCCAGCAGCTCGGCGCGTTCCTCCCCGGGCTTGAAGGCGGCGAAGATCTTGCCGTGGACGGAGGCCAGGTTGCCGATGATCCGCCCCGGCGCCGTACGGCGCTGGAAAGGTCTGGTGGTGTCGATGCAATCCACGCAGACCGGCCGGTCGTCGACCTCGAGCGCCAGGGTGACGGACTCGCCGGTCTCTTCGGCCAAGGCCTCGAGGAAGGGCCTGGCGGTCTCGACGAAGTCAGAGAACCCGTCCGAGACGTACGCCAGCGCGAGCGCGGCCGGGCCGACGTGGTACTTGTTGGTGACGCGGTCGCGGATGAGGAAGCTGGAGCCTTCGAGCGTGCGCACCATCCGGTAGGCGGTCATGCGCAGCAGGCCCGTCTTCTCGGCGATCTCGTCGATGGTCCACTCGCGGTGGTCGACGTCGAACAGGGCGAGCACCGAGAGGCCGCGCGCGAGCGCACGCACGGCGAGCGCATCGGATCCGGCGGCCGGACCGGGCGTCCTGAGCGGGGGTTTGGCGCGCTTCCCCCGTGTCGTGCCTGAAGCTCCCATGAGACCCTTCCCGTCCGCGAGTCCTGCGTGCAACGCAGCATGACCTTGCTCAGCGTCGGCATGACGTTATACGATATCTGCGTTACTACCAGACGATATCAACGTTTTGCGCGTTTGCAAGATGCGAACCGGCAGAGGAGTGACCGCCGTCGCGGCCAGGTGGTGTGCAGGTGCGGAGAAGCCGGCTGTCTCACAGGGCCGGCTGAGGACTCGTCGGAGGTAGAGGCATGACTGAAGCGGTGTACACGAACTGCACGAACTGCGGCCCCGTGTCCGTGTACGTGAAGGACGGTGCAGTCGTGCGTATCCGGCCTCTCGTCGCCGACGAGGCCGACTTCCGGCCCTGGGTGATCGAGGCGGACGGCAAGCGCTACTCCCCGCCCAGGAAGTTCAATCTTGCGCCGATGGTGCACGCCGAGCGCCGCCGGCTCTACTCGCCGGAGCGCATCAAATACCCGATGAAGCGCGTCGACTTCGACCCGGACGGCGAGCGCAATCCGCAGAACCGCGGCAAGTCGCCCTACGAGCGCATCTCCTGGGACGAGGCGCTCGACATCGTGGCCGGCGAGATCAAGCGCGTCAAAGACACGTACGGCGGGTCGGCCATCAGCGGTCTCACCTCATCCCACCACAACTGGGGCATCGTCGGCTACAAGATGGGCCCGTTCCCGCGCTTCATGAACCTCCTCGAGTTCACACCCGTCCTGGACAACCCCGACAGCTGGGAAGGCTGGCACTGGGGCGCGACGCACTCGTACGGCTTCTACTGGCGCCTCGGCATGCCCGAGCCGTTCGACCAGCTCGCGGACGCGCTCCAGAACGCAGAGATGATCGTGCTCTGGTCCAACGACCCCGACTCCACCCGTGGCACGTACTCGGGCCAGGAGTCGGCCCTGTGGCGCACGTGGCTCAAGGAGAAGGGCGTCCAGACGGTCTTCATCGACCCCTTTCACAACTACACGAACGCGTTGTTCGACAAGGCCAAGTGGATCGCCCCGCGGATGGGTACGGACACGGCGCTGGCGATGGCGATCGCCTACGTGTGGATCACCGAGGACACCTACGACAAGGACTACGTCGCCGACCGGACCATCGGCTTCGAGGAGTTCAAGCCCTACGTGCTCGGCGAGACCGACGGGATGCCCAAGACGCCGGAGTGGGCGGCCGAGGAGTGCGACGTGGACGCGCGCGTCATCCGCACCCTCGCGCGCGAGTGGGCGAGCAAGCGCACCATCCTCTCGGGCGGCGCGCGCGGCGGCGAAGGCGGCGCCTGCCGCACCGCCTACGGCACCGAGTGGGCGCGCATGATGGTCCTGCTGCAGGCCATGCAGGGGCTGGGCAAGCCCGGCCGCAGCATCTGGGGCGTCGCGATGGGCGCGCCGGCCGACTTCGAGACCTGGTTCCCGGCCTACGCCGACCCCACCGGCCGCATCTCGCTCTCCAAGCTGGTCGCCGACTTCATCCCGAACAACCCCACCAAGCAGCGTCTCTGGCGGCTCACGGTGCCGGACGCCATCCTCGACCCGCCGGTGAGCTGGTACGGGGCCGGCTTCTGCGGCCAGTCGCTCGAGCAGCAGTTCGAGCACTTCGAGTATCCCGCCGAGGGCTGCTCGGAGATCAAGCTCTTCTACCGCTACGGCGGGTCCTTCATGGGCACCATGTCGGACACGACGAAGTGGGTGCGCATGTACCAGAGCCCCAAGCTCGAGTTCGTCGTCAACCAGGACATCTGGTACAACGGCGAGACCCGGATGGCCGATGTCATCCTCCCGGCCTGCACCAACTTCGAACGCGACGACATCGGCGAGTTCGCCGCCTGTGGCGGCTACACGACCAACTCACACACGGGCAACAACTACCGCGTCATCGTCCGTGAGAAGAAGTGCATCGAGCCGCTCTGGGAGTCCAAGTCGGACTACCAGATCTTCGCCGACCTCTCCGAGCGTTTGGGCATGTACGACGAGTTCACCGACGGCGGCAAGACCGAGCTGGATTGGGTCAAGCTCTTCTTCGACGCGTCCGACCTTCCCAAGCTCGTCGACTGGGAGACCTTCGACCGGAAGGGCTACCACATCATCAACGCCCCCGAGGACTACAAGCCGACGCCGATGATGCGCTGGTTCGCCGAAGGCCGCGCCTGCGACACGCCCGACCTCATGAACCCCAAGCGCGGCACCGACAAGGCGCACGAGCTCGGCACGTACAGCGGCAAGATCGAGTTCTCCTCCGAGAGCCTGAAGGCTCACTTCCCGGACGATGAGGAACGCCCGGTCCATCCCAGGTACATCGAGAGCTGGGAGGGGCACCACACCACGGAGCTCTTCGAGAAGTATCCGCTCCAGCTGCTCTCGCCGCACCCGCGCTTCTCGTTCCACTGCCACTACGACAAGCACACCGACTGGCTGGACGACATCCCCGTCCACCGCATCAAGAAGGACGGCTACGCCTGGTGGCCGGCGAGACTCCACCCCGACGACGCGCAGGCGCGGGGCATCCGCAACGGCGACATCGTCCGGCTCTACAACGACCGCGGGTCCGTGCTCTGCTGCGCCGTGGTCACCGGCCGAGTGCGGCCCGGCGTGGTGCACAGCTACGCGTCGTCGGCCAAATACGACCCGCTGAGCCCGGGCAAGGCCGACGCGATCGACAAGGGCGGGTGCGTGAACATGCTCACGCCCTCGCGCATGCTCAGCAAGAACGCCCCTGGCATGACGCCCAACTCGTGCCTCATCGATGTCGAGAAGTGGGAGGGCTGATCAAATGGCGCGACTGAGCCTTCTGATCGATGTGACCAGGTGCACCGGCTGCTACAACTGCTTGCTGGCGTGCCGTGACGAGCACTACGGCAACGACTACCCGGGGTACTCGGCCGCGCAACCCCTGAACGACCAGTTCTGGATGCAGATCAAGGAGATCGAGCGCGGCGAGTACCCGCGCCCCAAGCTCGACTACGTCGCCATTCCTTGCCAGCACTGTGAGGACGCTCCCTGCATCGACGCGGCCAAGGTCGGGGCGGTGTACCGCCGGCGCGACGGCATCGTCGTCATCGACCCGGTGAAGGCCAAGGGCCAGCCGCAGATCGCACAGGCCTGCCCGTACCGGGTCGTCTTCTGGAACGCCGATCTCGACATCCCGCAGAAGTGCGCGTTGTGCGCCCACCGACTCGACGCCGGCGAGAAGCAGCCGCGCTGCTCCGAGTCGTGTCCCACCGGCGCCATGGTGTTCGGCGACCTCGACGATCCACAGTCGGAGATCTCCCTGCGGCTGGCGGCCCTCGAGACCGAGGCGCTGCACCCCGAGTACGGCTGCTCGCCGCTGGTGCGGTACCACGGCATCCCCAAGCGCTTCGTGGCCGGTGAGGTCGTTCTCGACGACGCCGCCGACGCCTGTGCGGAAGGGGTCAAGGTCGTGCTCGAGGGCGAGGGCGTGCGCGACGAGACCATGTCGGACGTCTTCGGCCAGTTCGAGTTCGAAGGCCTTGCGCAGAAGGCCGCGTACCGCGTCTCGGTCGAGCACCCCGGCTACGCGCCGCGGGCGTTCGACGTCCGCACAGACACGGACGTCTACCTCGGCGAGGTGCGCCTCACGCGCTGAAGCGTCGTCGAGGGAGCCGGGCCCGGCACCCGCAGCAGTGTGCGGCACCGGCGCTGTGCTCTCGGTGGCAGCCGGCGACGGCTCGGTGGCGGGTAGGCGACAGCCAACGCCTTCGGCGAGGTCGTCGTCGACGCCCTCGAGCCCGGGCACGCCCACACGGTGCTGGCGAAGGCCGAGGGCTACGTGCCGTACTCGGCGAGCGTTCATCTGGACAAGAGCAAGAACCTCGGCGACGTGCTTCTGGATCGCGGCCGACTCGGCGCGTCGAGAAGGCGCCTCGCAAGCGCTTCCCTTGCGAGCCGTTCGGGCGCCCGCATTCCCTCGAGGGCGGGCGCCCATTCTCGCGTACGCTCTCCAGGGTCCGGCG
>Ga0307378_10011237_pt1 | contig 11554 bp, 5 predicted proteins | sample UN1MG_FD_202238 | JGI IMG/M metagenome (GOLD analysis project Ga0307378, IMG submission 202238) | Soil microbial communities from Risofladan, Vaasa, Finland - UN-1 | ecosystem: Environmental > Terrestrial > Soil > Coastal area > Acid sulfate soil | place: Finland: Risofladan, Vaasa | collected...
GCCACCAGATTCCAGGGCGGGCGACTGGATACGGAATTCCCAAGCAGGTCTTGCGGTGGTACCCGTACGCCGGCGCGGGGCTTGCGGCGGACCCGGATGTTCTTGGCCCGCCCTCCCGGGTGTGCGGGAGAGCAGGTCACCACGAAAAAAAGGGGCGGGCCGGGGACGTCCCTGATCGCGGCGGGCCCTGCTTGGTTGCAATCCAATGATGCTTCTGGGCACGATCAAAGACGTCGGTCGCCGGCCGGCCCCTGGCGGACGTGGCGAGTTGTCAGTCGCTCAGGCTGCCGGTACTGCTCTGAGGTGTCCTTTCTCTGGTTGGTGTCCGGTTTCAGGCCATCGATAGCCTTCGATTGGCGCCTGGCGGCCGGCTACTCACCACCTGTCATCAACGAATCATCGTCGGTTTTCTCCGAAGGGGGCGGGCGCCGCGAGTGGCACGTCTCGGCTGCCCGCCCCAACAAAGATGGGCTGGCTTTCGATTGGCAACGGACCTTCTTGCGGCCTTCTTGCCACGGCTTGCAACGCCGGCTCCATCCTAGAGCTCGGCGGACGGACCATCTGAAGGCGCCACGCTCCGGCGCCGGAGGTGATGGGATGATGCGATGAAGTGATGATGAGAAAGACGACTATCTCTTCATCGTCCCATCATCCCGTCATCCCGTCATCCCATCATCCCATCATCCGCTTCCCTCACGCCCTCCTGAATTCCTCCGGCGCGATGTTGTATTTCCTGATCAGCTCGTGCAGATACGTCCGTGCCACCTGGGCCTGCCGGGCGGCCTCGGAGACGTTCCCGTTGGCTTCCTCGAGCAGCTTCTCGAGGTAGTTGCGCTCGAAGATCTCCTTGGCGTCTCGGAGCGGGGCGCGCAGGCAGTCGTCGAAGAACGCACTCGGCACGTCCTCCGTCAGCTCGCGCGGCAGGTCGTCCGGCTGAATGATGCTGTTGGACGTGAGCACCATCGCCTTCTCGATGGCGTTTTCGAGCTGCCGCACGTTGCCCGGCCACGAGTAGTTGGTGAGGATCATCATGGCCTCGGGGCTGACGCCCGCCACGTCCTTGTTCAGCCGCGGCCGGTGCTTTTTCACGAAATGCTCGACGAGCAGCGGCACGTCTTCCCGGTGCTCGCGCAGCGCCGGCACCGTGATGTTCACCACGTTCAGCCTGTAATACAGGTCCTCGCGGAACGAGCCGTCCTTCACGAGCTGCGGCAGGTTCCTGTTGGTCGCGGCGATGAGGCGGAAGTCCACCCGGATCGGCTCCGTGCTGCCGATGCGGACGACCTCCTTCTCCTGCAGCACGCGCAACAGGGCGGTCTGGAATGAAAGGCTGGTTTCGGCGATCTCGTCGAGGAAGAGCGTGCCGTGGTCGGCGGCTTCGACCTTGCCGCGCCGTGTGTCGTGGGCGCCGGTGTAGGCGCCCTTCTCGCAGCCAAACAGCTCGCTCTCGAGCAGGTTCTCGGGGATGGCTCCGCAATTGACGGCCGCAAACGGCCGCATCCGCCGGCTGCTGCACGCGTGGATGGCCCGGGCCGCCATCTCCTTGCCCACGCCGGTCTCGCCGTAGATCAGCACGCTGGAGGGCACCTCGCCGCTCCGGGCCACCTGCGCCCGAAGCTCCCGGATTGCCGGCGTGTGCCCGATGAACTCGCCGTTGCGAGCGTCGTCGGCCGGGGCCGATTTCGTCTTCGTCAGCGCCTTCTCGATCGCTATCCGGATCTCGTCGATCTTGAACGGCTTCGTCAGGTAATCGGTGGCCCCCGCGTGTACCGCCTCGACGGCGCTGCTGATCGTGCCGTAGCCGGTGAGCACAATCGTGCCGGTTCCCAAGGCCACTCGCTTCACCGCGCGCACCACTTCGATCCCGTTCATACCGGGCATGCGCAGGTCGGTGAATACCAAGTCGTACCCGCCCTTCTCGAGCCGTGCCAGCCCTTCGACTCCGCTGGTGCATGATTCCGAGCTGCATTCCAGCAGGCCGAGGCACTTCTCGAGACAGCGGCACATTTCCGGCTCGTCGTCGATAACCAGAATTCGGGGCCGGCCGCCTTCCGTGGCGATCGGTTTGATTCGCTGGCGCAAGTTCACACCTCTTGTGAAAACCCCCGTACGGCGCACTGCCGCCGCAACCCTGCCGCGCCGCCCGCACCCCGCCTTCGGGCAGCGCCGCCGGATCGCCCGGCACATACGGCTACTGAGAAAGAACGCCAACGGCAGCGGGCAACTTTGGAACCCGGATGCTCGTATCCAACCGGACTTCCCCGGCTCTCCATGCCGGCGTCGGTCCGGTTCTTCCTCGTCAGGAGTTGTCAGGCTATGCCAACCGCCTTATGTTCAACAGCCATCGCCGCGGGCAGCGCGATTCGGACGGTCGCGCCCTTCCCCGGCGAGCTGTCGATTCTCACGTGCCCCTCGTGGGCCTCGATGATCTTGCGGGAGATCGGCATTCCGAGGCCGACTCCGCCGGTCTTTGTGCTGAAGAACGGCTCGAAAACGCGCTCCAGCTCATCGGGCGCCAGCCCCCGGCCGGTATCCGCGATTTCGATCTCCACGGTTCGCCCTTCCGTCGGCCGAGCCGTTATCGTCAGCGTCCCGCCTTCGTCCATTGCCTCCACCCCGTTCAGCGTGAAATTCAGCAGCGCCTGCTGCAGCTTGCCCCGGTCCGCGCGAACCGGCGGCAGCTCGCACGGAAGGTCCACGTTCACGTCCACCCCCCGTTTGCGGCATTCTGCCGCCAGCATGCCCACCGTCGAATGCACCATCGCCCCCACGCTCACCGGCTCGAAATGGTCGGGGGCAGGCCGGGCAAAATTCAGCAGGTCGCGGATTATCTTGTCGGCCGACTGCACCGCGTTCGCGATGCTCTCCAACCCCCCGCACACGTCCGGATCCTCTGCCACCTGCAGGCAGTAGTCGGCCGTCGCGCTGATGATCGCCAGCGGGTTGCGCAGCTCGTGGGCCAGCCCTGCCGCGATCATGCCGATCGCCTTCATCTTCTCCGACTCGATCAGGCTCTGCTCCAGCCGCAGCCGCGGCGTGGCGTCGCGGATCGACTCGATCACGCCGATGGTGGCACCCGACGCATCAGCCAGGCGCGCCGCACAGACGTCGATGTGCATCATGCTCTCGGCCTGCCGCAGCGTCCTGGTTTCCTCGATTGGTGCCTCGGTGAACCGCGGGCACGCCCGGCACGTGCCCGGCAGCCGCCACAATGCCTCGTGGCAGCGCTTGCCCAGGAATTCCGAAGCGTCCCGCGCCCCCAGGATCTCCACCAGCTTGCGGTTCACCCGCGTGACCGTCCCGAACGAATCGATCACCGCCACGCCCTCGGTGAGCCGGTCGAGGATTCCCTGCATTCTGAGCTGGGCGGCCGCGAGCCTCTGGTGCAGCTCGAGCGACCCAGCCACGGGCTCCGCGGCGGAACCGGCATCCGTGATGATGTCGCGCAGGCGCGGTAGATCCTCCGGGATCGTCAGCAGAAAGTCTGGCACAGGCGCCATTTTCCGCTTTCGGGCGGTCCCCGCGACCGCCGCGCTCCGCACCGACCGGCCTTGCGTGATTCCTATGATGGTGATTCGAGATGAGGAAGATCGGGCGGACTTAATGAGCCGGACGGCCGCGGAGCCGGAAAGCGCATCAAGGTCATAAAACAGCAGGTTTGGGCGCGGAAGCGCGTCATCACCGAGCCGGGCACCCACCTGCCGCCGGTTGCCATACGTCTCGATCTGGCAACCGCCGGCGCATGCCGACTCCAGCTCGCGGATCAATGAAGGGCAGTAGCCTAGCACAAGGCTGAGCATAAGCTCCCTTTACCGCGGGCATCGCAGAAATCTCGCATCGGACTTCCGCCACCCGCTTACCCTGTACAAGCAACGATGCTTCTGGCGCTTCAATCCCCGCGCCCGCGGGGGACGCACCGGCGGCTGATTGCATCTGCCGGCCGTGCTTCGGAGCACACGGCCCGGCCTCCCCGTGCTCACGGTTCAGGTGAAATGAACCATGTGGTATTCGCACAACATCACGCCGCATCAAGCCGATTCTCATATCCCTCGCGACCACACTATCGCCTCCAGACAATTGTATTCTGCCCAATCCATTGATATCGGCAATGGCACGTAAAACCTTTAGGCAAAAATGCCGGACACGCCCGGATTTGCATGATCCTTGCATTCAAGCACCACGTCCGCGAGCAACATGAACGCGATGATGATGACCGAAATCAACACGCGAATCAAGTAAGACCGTACCGCGCGAGTACACCCGCCGCGTTGAAAGCGGCAGCAGATGTTTTTCTGAGAGTCCAGGTTTTAGACTCTCATGGTTACCTCTGATGAAAATCACCGCCAACGCCCCCCCGACAAGGCGAAGACCGCCCCGTTGAACGGATTCTTCGTCGCCCAGGCGAGCGCACTCACCGAGAAAAGCGGCAGTGCGAGAAGGATACCCGCCACGCGCCCGACGACCGCACGCCGAAGCCGGCCGTCACGGCCAGCACGGCGAAGTAGACGTGCCACGCGATGGCCAGAGGATGCCAGTCGTCTACGATGTGTTGGAGGTTTTCGAGGATTTGATCAGGGGTGAGCATTCCGCGAACAGAAAAAGGAAAGCCACGAAGTCACGAAGGGCACAAAGAGCACGAAGAAGAAAAACCCCGGGATGATGCGGTCATGGGGCAAAAATGGGGCAAGCATTCAACTGCCTCTCTTCATCCCTTCATCTCATCATCACTTCATTTCCCTCTTCTTCGTGACCTTTGTGTCTTCGTACCTTCGTGGCCTTCTTTATCCCTCCTCACCCATGCTTCCGTATCTTGTTGAATATCGTCCTCGGCGTGGTCTTCAGCAGTTCGGCGGTTTTCGTCTGGTTATGGCCGGTCTGAGCGAGGGCCTTGTCCAGCACGAGGTGCTCGCAGTAGTCGAGCACGTCCTGCAAGGACATTCCGTCGCGCGTGATGCGCTCGAAGAGGTGTTCCGCCACCGTTTGCTCGCCGTTTGAATCGGGCGCGGTGAGCAGCTTGCTGATGACGTTGCGGGGCAGGTCGCTCAGCTCCAGCGTGTCGCCCGCTTCCTTGGTGAGCAGCACGTGCCGCACCAGGTTTTCGAGCTGGCGCACGTTGCCTTCGGAGTCGAGCGCCGCGATGGCGTCAACCACCCGCGGCTCCACTTTCGCTATGGTCCCGCGGTAGTGGCCCGCGTGCTTGCGCACGAAATGCATGATCAGGGGAAGGATGTCGTCCCGCCGCATCCGAAGCGGCGGCACTTCGATCGGGATCACGTTCAGCCGCTGGAAGAGGTCCAGCCGGAACGCACCCGTGCGCACGCATTCGGTGAGGTCGCGGTTGCTGGCGGCGATCACGCGGACGTCGATCTCTTCCTCTTCCTCCCCGCCCACGGGCATCACGCGGCTCTCCTGGAGCACCCGCAGGAGCTTCGGCTGCAGGCTCAGGTCCATCTCGCTCATCTCGTCGAGGAAGATCGTGCCGCCGTTGGCCGCGCGGAAGTAGCCCAGGCGGTCGTCGACCGAGCCTGTGAACGCGCCGCGTTTGTGGCCGAACAGTTCGCTCTCCGCCAGCGTGGGAGTGATCGCCGAGCAGTTGACCACCACGAACGGGTGCTCGCGGCGCTTCTCGTCGAGATTGTGGATCGCCTGGGCCAGCAGTTCCTTGCCGGTGCCGCTCTCGCCGGTGATGAGCACCGATGCGTCGCTGAGCACTGCCGCCTTCTGGACGGCGTTGAAGACTTTGCGCATCGCCGGGCTGTTGCCGACGATCCCGAACCGGCCGGGGATGTCGTGCGCGTCGAGCTCGATTTCGCGCTGGCGGTTGCGGCGTTTCAGGATGGCGCAGTCCCGCACGCGCCGGGCGAGCTCTGCCGCCGAGCCGCACGTCTGCTCGCTCACGAAGCTCCGCACACCCGCGATGATGTACTGGCAGTGATCGGCGAGACTGATCGACACGTCGGACGGATGGTACAGCGCCACCTCGGTGGTCGGCGAGCATTCCTTGATGCTCTGCACGGCCTTGATGGTCGCCTTCGGGTCGTTCTGGGCGGGGTCCGGCGACAGCACCAGCAGCACCACGTCGACATCATCCATCTTCAGCAGGCGCAACGCGTCCGCCATGTCTTTCGACACGATGGGGATGCAGCCATGCTGATCGAATAAAGCGGTGAGCTGCTCGATGCCGGGGAGGGCCGGGCAAATGAGGACTTTCGCCGCGAGGACATCGAGGGCGTCAGAGGGGCGCTCTGGGTGTGCAGGCATCATCCGGCGGTCGAAGCCCCTGGCTGGAGCGTCTCCGCAGGAAGAGGCCTCGGGCCTCTTGAACCGTTGCATGTGCGGACCTCCTGAGCGGCTTCACGGCCGAATAAGCGTTCTACGCCCCTGCTGGTCCCTGCGGTCGGGAAGCCTGACTCGCACCCCTTGCCCATGCAAAAACAATGCCAAACCGCTCCAGAACTGTCAGTAAATCCTGACATGCCCCACCTAACTCTTTGCGCGACAATAACTTACGTCGCCCAAGATTTTTGGGCGCCAGTACTGTGTGAACGTACTCCACTGTACCTGCGTTTCCGAAAATAGACATGCCGGAAGCCATTTCGGGCCGCATGAAGCACCTAACCTGTTGTCAGCAAAGGAGTTAGCGATGCGATGCGTTTTTTGGACACCACTGTTGCGCATGTGCAACATTGGCAGTTCGCCACAGGCACAAAATCAACAGGAACATGGAATGACAGGATGCACAGGATGGGCAGGATGGGCAGGATAACAGTTCCCTCATCCCGACAGGCGGCAGGCGACAGGGCTGTCCTCTCTCCCCTCTTATCCCATTCATCCCATTCATCCCTGTTTAATCTCCCTCTTCTTCATCCTCCCCATCCTGTCCATCCTGTTACCTCCCTCCACGCGCCGGTGCTACTGGCAGTACATTGCCAGTTGCGCCCGCACGCAGATCAGATCCAGAATATTGATCATCCCGTCACGGTTCACGTCTGCCTTCACGTTATCGCCGCTCGCAACGCTGCGGCCCAGCCGTTCGCGGATGAATATGAGATCAAGAATGTTTACGCGGCAGTCGCCATTCGCGTCACCGGTGATGTCCCAGGTCGAGACGGCAGTATGGGCGCCGGTGACGGCAAAGGTGAGCGTGGTCTGCCCGGCAGGCTGGTCCACCCCGTCCAGTTGCCAGCACTTGAACAAGTACAGCCCGCCCAGCACGGTCACCCGAGGGGAGACGGTCAGCGTCACCGTCTCGTCTTCTGCAAACGGCCAAACGTAACTGGTGGTACCCGGGGCATCGCCCGTGACCGGCACGGAGAGGCCGCGATTGGCGAGAACGAGTACCGAGAACGGCATAGCCGCGTAATGGGCGGTGGCCAGCCGGTCGGCATCCATGGTGATGCTCACGGTTCGCTGGTTGTCCGCCTGCTGCACGCCATCGACCTCCCAGCGGACAAACCCGAATCGAGCGCCGTCATTCGTGACCAACAGCGGAGCCTCGAGCGTCACCACCTCCTGATCGTTGCACGTGGCCGTATAATTGGTCGTGCCCGATCGTCTGCCGGTGATGGGAACCCCAGGATTCGGCAGCGATTGCACCGTCAGCACGTGCGTGTTCACCTTGTATTCGGCGATCACCGTTTTCGAGCTGCTGGTGACCGTAAACGAGACGGCAGTCTGCCCGTTCGGAATGCCGGCAACCCCGAACCATCTGTAGAAAGTGTAGCGCATGTCGCCGATGGTGGCCGTTGCGGGAGCCGAGAGATTCACCGTGGTGCCGTAGTCGCAAACAAGGGTATAGTTGGTGACTCCGGACGCGCTGCCGTCGATTGCAAGGCCCTGGAAGGGCGACGACTGCACGCGCAGTTGGCATACCTCCAGGTAGACCGCAACGGCACCGATGTTGTCGTCCATCGTGATCTGCACGCTCGTCTCCCCGTCCGGCTGATCGGCCGAATCGAGCCTCCACCGTAGGAAGCAGTAGGTGTGCCCGCTCACTGTCGCGGTTTCGGGAGCCGTGAGGTTCACCGTCTCGTGCGGCTCGCAGTAGGCCGAATACGCCGTAGTGCCGGGCACGTCTCCCGTGATGGCGATTCCGGCGGCCGGCTGCGAAGTTACCGTGAGGATGGGAGGGAAGTAGCTCGCCATCGCCGTGTGATCGTCATCCATCGTCACCTGCAGCGTCAGCACGCCATCGGGCATCTTCATACCGTCCAGTGTCCATCGAACGAAGGTTCGCTCGATGGCGCCGATGCTCGCGCTCGCAGGCGCGGTCAGCGTTGCCACATCCAGGTCGTCACGTGTGGTGCTGAAGTCGGTCTTCGGCGTGCCGGACATGCCCGATGCCGTCATGGGTATTCCCGCCACCGGGGCAGACTTCACGGCCAGCGTGTGCCTCAATATCTGGTAATGAGCGGTGAAACGCTGCGGGCGATCCATCGTCACCTGGACTGTCCTCTGACCCTGCGGCATGTCCCCGAGATAATCCTCTCTCCAGTGGTTGAAAGCGTACCGCTTTCCTGTCACGGTGTCTTGCATCAGCTCCGGCGCGGTGAGGCTGATGACTTCGCCCGGCTCGGCCATCACGCTGTAGGGCGTTGTGCCCGGCCGATCCCCGGTGATCTCGGCCGTCATGTTCGTGCTCGGATACGTCTTCACCGACAATTCGCAACGGACGACATCATAGACCGCCCTGACGGTATGATCCGTATCCATAGTAACACGAACGTCCAGCTCGCCTTGGGCCTGATCGACGTTATCGATCCTCCACAGCGCAAAGCGGAGGTCATAGCCGGACGCCAGCGCCGTCACCGGTGCCGTCAGGACCACTTCCTGGCCGACGTCGCACATCGCAGTATAGTGTGTGCAGCCCGGCTTGTCGCCCGCTATATCTATCCCGTACGGCGGAGAACTGGACACGCTCAGTCTCCGCACCTCATAACTGGCTATAGCCACGTGATCGCCCGCCATCGTTACCTGCAGTGCCGCCTGCCCGAGCGGTTGATCCTTGCCGTCCAGCTTCCACCGGACGAATCGATAGTTGGCGCCGCCGCTGGGAGTGAACGCTGGTGCCTGAAGGTCCACCACTTGGCCGAATTGGCAGAAAGCGGTGTAGTTGGTCACGCCCGGATAGTCACCCTCGATCTCCGCACCGGTGATCGGGGTCGACTGCACGGTGAGTTTTGATTGAAAGGTGAACTGGACGATTGCCGCATCATAGTCGTTGTGCGGAGATCTGCCCGTAAGCCAGGCACGACCAGACGAATCCACCGCCACGTCCGCCGCATAGCTGGTGTCTGCTTCCCCGATCCGCCCGCAGCACAGCAATTGCCCCGTTGGCGAGAGCCTCGCTACGAATCCCCAGCCTGCGTACAGCTCGCTCATGTTCAGCGAAGGAAAGAAGGTGTAGCTTGTCGTCCCGCATGCAATGATCGAGCCGTCGGGAGCGAGCGCGATACCGCTCATCGAGCTGTTTCTCGCGATCGTTGCCTCCCATTGCGGCTCCCCGGCGGCACTGACCTTCTTGACTATCGCGGAGTACCAGCCTCCGGCGACCAGAGCGTTATTGGCCGAGTCCACGGCCAGAGCATGAGGCGCAGTATCCATGGCCCAGCCCAGCGCCGCGGCCCATAGCCATTCGCCTGAGGGGCTGAGCTTCAAGAGGAATGACGTGCTCCCACTGGTCGGCTGCCCCTCAGAGAAGGGGAAGTCAGGGGAGTACGTATAGCCGCCGATGAGGATGTTTCCTTCGGAATCGGCAATGATCGACAATGCGTGATCCAAGTCCGATCCACCGAAACGCTGGGTCCACTCCATCTGGCAGTCAGGAGTAAGCTTGACTACGAAAATATCGTTTGTCGCAAGCACAACCGGCTGCCCGTCGGGCAGGAGGAAATCGCCCGAGTAGGTGGATCCGACCACGGCCACGTTCCCGGCCAAGTCCGTAGCGATGCCCGTCGCATAATCACTTCCGCACCCGCCGAGGTAGGTGCCGAAGAGCAGCTCGCCGTCCGGGCTGACCTTGGCAATGAAGGCGTCCGCGGCGTCTCCGCCGGCAAAGGTGGTGTCGAAGCCAGCGGGTGTTGGAAAATCGGGGGACTTCGTGCTACCGGCCAGCCAGATGGCACCGGTGCTGTCCAGCACCATTTTCGAGACGCCATCGCCGGCGCTCCCCCCGAGAAAACATGCCCAGAGCTGCTCGCCTGAAGGGCTGAACTTCACGACGTAGATGTCATTTGATGTCCCCGGGTTGCCCGTTCGCAGCGGGAAGTCCGCCGATTGCGTCACCCCGGCTGCCAGTATGCAGCCGTCATCAGCAATCAGAATTTCGCTGCCGCTGTCATATGCGCTTCCGCCGAAGGTCCACGTCGACACGATCTGCGCCGCCATGGCATCAGCGGACAGCAGGAGCGGCATCAGCAGGCAAACAACGTATCGCGCCGGCGGCTTTCCCGCGCGCAGTGCGCCCCCGGAGCGAGAAGCAGTGCGATGCTTGAATTGGAGCGAATCAGGCAGGATCAGCCGCGTACACGAAATCAACCCTCTGATCATGATCAGACCTCCTTGTATCCGGCAACCAGATAATCAGTCTACACTACTAATTATACCGTACCGTGCCCCAAATGTCAAATCCGGCTTCCCCTCCATCCCACTCATCCCTGTTACCTCCTTCTTCTTCATCCTCCCCATCGTGCCCATCCTGTTACCCTCCTGCCCCCAGCCACTTCACCAGCATACCGCCGATGATCGACGCGCTCACGTTGGCCAGCGTGCCGATGAGGAAGTATTCGGCGAAGGCCCGCTGCTCGAGCTGCTTGATCCGGCCGATCGCTTTCGCCGCAATCAGGAAGCCGATCGCCGCCCACTGTCCGAGTGCCACCAGCGTGGTCACGATGAATGCCTCGAAGAACCCGATCAGCCGCCCCGCGTAGCGGATGCCTTCGTCCGGCTTGTCGCCCGCCGGGGCACTATCCGGATCGGCGATCGCCTGCTCGTGCGACGCCTCCTTCTGCAGCACCGCCAGCAGCCTGCCGATCACCACGCTGGCGAACCCGAGCGAGAACGCGTAGCCTATCACCCACGCATAGATCTCCGGGCGGTCCAGCGGCCAGTTCGTGCGGTAAACGAAACTCACGTAGCGGTTCTGCACGGGTGTCGGCACGAGCAGATACCCCGCGAGCATCGCCACGCCGACCGCCAGCACGCCGCACAGCATCGCGTCGGCCGCGGCAAACCGCTCCCGGGCGCCCTCTCGCTTGCCCCCAAGCACGCGTGACAGCGGGAACTGCCGGATCACCCAGTGCAGCACCGCGACCAGCACGCACGCCGCCGCAACCGTAGGCGAGATCCTCCGGGCCGTCAGCGCCAGCATCAGCACGCCCACCGTGATCGCCGACCAGTGCGGATGCTCGCGAAACAGCCCCACCCTCCCCTTCCACGGCATCGGGAAGAACCCCACCGCCATCTGCACCGCGATCGCTTTCAGGATGAACAGCCGTGTTTCCATGGGGTAGCCCTTGTCATCGGGAGCGCGCGAACATGATAATCCAGGATTATC
>Ga0307378_10011238_pt1 | contig 11554 bp, 7 predicted proteins | sample UN1MG_FD_202238 | JGI IMG/M metagenome (GOLD analysis project Ga0307378, IMG submission 202238) | Soil microbial communities from Risofladan, Vaasa, Finland - UN-1 | ecosystem: Environmental > Terrestrial > Soil > Coastal area > Acid sulfate soil | place: Finland: Risofladan, Vaasa | collected...
CGCCTTCGTGAGCGGGGTGAACACTCACCTCGCCTCCATCCATGGGGATGGAACCCAGGCCGCCTTGATTCCATCTAATATAGATTCGCTTCCCGTCCGGCGACCAGCGGGGATGGCTGGCAAGGCCGTCGAGCGGGCTGACCTGAGTGGCCTTTCCGCCGGACACAGGGACTGTGTAAACGTAGTTATGATAGGGAGTTCGGATAAGGAGCCCGATCTTGTTGTCGGGCGTCCAGCCGGTCAGGATCCCGCCTTCTGGAAGCTCGATCCGAACGGGAGAGGCCGTGGGCCCGCCTTTTTCCGTCAAAGGAGTGACGCAGACCTCTGACCACCGGTTGGGCGTCATGACAATCCGGCCGAATGCGATCATCCTGCCATCGGGAGACCAGGTGGGACCCGTTGGGCTTAGGTTCTCGCGCAGATCGCCACTGACTTTGACGGGATTTTCGCCGTCAGCCGAAATCACCCATACTTCGCTCAGGCGGCCGGGAGGGTTATCTTGCCGGATCGGAGGTGTTAAATAGGCAATCTTTGTCCCGTCCGGAGAAAAACATGGAGATATCCCGCCGTCTTTTGTGATCTGCTTGATTTCGCCGGCAGCGACGGAGGCAACATAGATTTGCCCGCCCGAATCAAACGCGACGGTTTTTCCGTCGGGAGACAAGCTCAGCCGGCGGGATGTGTCGCCTTTCGTGGCCACCCACTGAGGGACAGGTATTCTTTTGGGCTCTCCTCCGGCTGAAGGGATGACATCAATATGCGCCCCCTCAGACCTGAAATTGATACGCGTCCCTCCGCCGCGCAAATCACGCGAATAAGCCCGGCTGAACGCGATCCAACGGCCGTCTCCGGACCATGACAGGCCGTCGCCGAGAACGTCAGTCGCTCCCCGCAATTCCTTTGGCTCACCGGCCAGGTCGGGATCGACCCTGCCCGATATCGGGACGGTCCAGATGGCGTTTCCCGAACCGAAGGCCAGTGTTTTCCCGTCTGGAGAAAGACGGCTTCCGCTCCATTCGGGGATAATGAACGGCGTCCGTATTTTTCGGAATATGGGTTTTCGAAGCGGCGGCTCCGCCATCTTTGCCAGCCCTGCCAACCTTTCCTTGGCCAGGGCCACCTCTTCTTTTTGCCCGGGATAGTCGGCAATAAGCCGCTGGTAGGCCTTCAGAGCTTCTTGGCTGCCCAGCTTTTCGTGGCACATGCCAATTTGAAGCAGCGCCTTGGCGGCGACGTCCTTCTTGTCGGGGAACTTCACGATGATACCCTGAAAGAGCTTGATGGCTCCGCCGAGGTCTCCTTCCGCCTCTTTCTTCAATAGGGCGGCTTGATAGAGCTCTTCGGCCGATTGCTGGGACGGATCGGAATGGACGAAGGCCCCGGCAAAGGCGCTGGCCATGAAAGCCGCCAAAAGGACGGCCATCCAACCGATCGTTTTTCTTTGAGACATTTTCAAACCTCCCTGTGAAGATCGCACAGGGATAATATAAGCCCTTCCCCGGTCGGGCGGGTTGAGCCCGCGTTGCGATACCGATGAGCATTCATGGCCGTCCGTTCAGGCTACGAATCTGTAGCCGACGCCCCTGACGCTGAGGATGTGAACGGGACGGGCCGGGTCGTCCTCGATCTTCTTCCTCAAGTGGGAGATGTGCGGGTCGATGGTCCGGTAGGCCACGACGGCCTTCCCCCAGGCCTCGTCGAGGATCTCGTCCCTGGTCACGACCTGGCCCCGACGTGTGATGAGGAATCGGAGCAGGCCGAATTCCAGGGCGGTCAACGCCAGCTCATGGCCTCGCTTGAGAACCTCATGGCTCTTGAAGTCGACCGTCACCTCGCCGAACGTGAAGATATCACCCGGGTCGTCTTCCCTTCGGGCGCGCCTCAGGATCGCCTTCACCCGGGCGACGAGCTCCCGCGACCCGATGGGCTTGGTGACGTAATCGTCGGCCCCGAGCTCCAGGCCCACCACTTTGTCCATCTCCTCCGTTTTGGCCGCGGTCACCATGAGGATGGGTGTTTTGACGCCGGCTTCCCTGAGCTTCTTGCAGACCTCGAATCCGTTGAGCCCCGGCAGAAGGATGTCCAGGATGATCAACTGAAATTCCCCGCCCAGGGCCTGCTTTAGGCCGTCTTTCCCGTCGGAAGCCGTCGCGACTTCAAAGCCGTCGAATTGGAGGTCGTCCTGGAGGCCCATGAGGATGGCCTTGTCGTCCTCGACGACGAGGATTTTATCCATGTTCGTCCCCCTTCCTGAGTTTGGGCGGTCCGACCGGAAGTCTGATCGTCACCCGTGTGCCTTTTCCCGGTTCGCTCTCGAGAAGCACCGTTCCTCCATGCGCCCGGACGACGTGCTCGACCAGGGGCAGTCCGATGCCACTTCCCTTGACGTTGCTTTGCAAGGCGCTCTCGGAGCGGTAGAATTTTTCGAAGATCTTTTTCTGCTCGGTCTTGGCGATACCGATCCCGTGATCTTCGACCTGGAAATTGACGGCGTCCTCCGCGGACCAGACCCGCATGGTGACGCGAGGATTTCCACCCGAATACTTCACGGCGTTGTCGAGGAGGTTGAGCACCGCCCGGCCGAGAGCATCCTTGTCCGCGCTGATAAGCGGCAGGCCGTCCGCGATCTCCGTCTCCAGAGTGAAATCCTTGAAGGCCGCCTGTTGACGGAACCGGCCGGCCACGTCGGCCGCCAGGGCCGCGATGTCCGTCTCCTCCATCCTGTATTCCTTGACACCCGCTTCGATCTTGGAGAAATCGAGGAGGTTCTCCACGAGCCGGCTCAGCCTCTCACTTTCCCCCGTGATCGTTTCATAATACTGCTGCTTCCTCGCATCGTCGCGCACCCGGCCTCTCTGCAGGAGTTCGGCCATGTAGCGGATGGACATCAGCGGCGTCCGGAATTCGTGGGAAACGGTCGCCGTGAAATCCGATTTCAGCTTGGCCAGCCTGAGCTCCTTGGCTGTGCTTCGGATGGCCAAAAAGCCGCCGAAGAAGAGGGCCGCGATGACAGCCGCGAGCGACAGGACGTAGATGGTCCTTCGCAACCGGAACTGTCTCTCTGCAGCGCCGGCGCCGCTCCGGTGGATCTCGATCGTCCACGGCGGGAAGGAATCGGCGAATGCGCCCGTGAAGACGCGCTGGGAATCATCGCTTTTCGCCGCCGCCTCCCGAGGGACAAGTCCTTGTCCGACGACGGCCTTCCCGGATTCGTCGACGATCGCGACCGACCAGCCTTCCTCGAGCTCAGATTTGCCGGAGCTTGGCGGCAAAAGCCCGCCGGCTAGAACCTGGGGACTGAGGAGCAGGCCGAGCGTGGTCTTTGTGTCCAGAGGGAAAAAGGAGGCCAAAAGAAGGCCTGAATCGGTCGACTCGGCGATGCGAAGGAATTTCCCGGAGTCCGGATCCATCGCGCGGGCTTCTAGCCGCATGCGTGGGATGAGACGTCCGCTGACCTTCTCCAGGACTCCCGTCTTCGCCAGCCGTTCTCCCTCGATTTCTTTCAGGTCTCGAAGCCTGCCGTCCCAGTCCGCCCGGAGAGAGGCCTCCAGCTCTCCCACGGTCGTCCGGAATAGGTCCTCCGCCAATCTCCTGAAAGATTCAAATTGGCCCCTGGTCAGAGGCCACCTCGCATCGAGGAGGCCCTGATAGAGCTCGAGAAAGGCCCCGGCCGCTTCCGCTCTCTGTCCTCTTTGAAGATGGATATTCCCGATCTGGTAAAGCGCTGTGATCTCGAGCGGAATCCCCTCGGAAGCGATGTCGGGAAGGCCGATCTGGAGCTGCTGCCTGTAGGCGGAAATGGCTTTATCGGGCTGCCCCGATTTCGTGTAACACCTGGCCAGCCGGTTCAGCAGGAGTGCATCCAGGGCCGGGTCGGCGGTCTTGGATGCTAACTCCCGATAAAGAGCGGCGGCTTGGGAATAATCGCCCAGACGAAACTCTGCCGCCTCCGCCCGCTTCCAGCGGTCATTGTTTTCCAAGGAGCGCGCGACTTCCCTGGATCGCGGCATTTCTCCCGGGAGGAGGAAGAGCGGCTTGGCGCCGAGAAAAGCGATTTGGCCTTCGTCATCGACGAAAAAGACCTCGGAGACGAGGGGCATATCGGGCAGGGGTTCTTTCAAGCCCTTTTTTGCGGCTTCGAGAAGGCGATCCTCGGCTTCGCCGATGAGCGATCGGGCCCGGCCGTCGATCGTCTCGACGAGCCGTCGCCGCGCTCCCTCGATCTCTCTCTCCTTGAGCAGCTTCTCCCTTTCGGCCTCCCGGACGGCGAAAAAAACAAGGACGACGCTCAAGATCAGGAGCGATATGGCGAAGAAGATGACCGCCCGTCTTTGCCAATCCAGTTTCATGACGCTCGCCCCAGCCGGCTGATGGGGAGGTTATACCGGTCGACACCGTGAGTCAATAAAAAGACGTTGTGATTGGGTTGAGAATTGAAGATCTTAAAGGCGGCAGCAATGCCACCGCATGGGGTATGGAAGTCCAGAAAAGCGGAAAGCTCAGTGGATCAGCCGCCAGACCTCCGACTTGCCCTGGACGTGCCGCCATCTCTTGCATTCGAAAAAGCAGCACCAGCAGGTCGTGACGATCCCGACCAGCATGACTCCCGCGGCGCCATAGGCCAGGATCTTGATAATAGCGTAGACAAAACCAGTCAACATATCAGCCGCTCCCACGAAATCCATGACGCCCCCTCCTTCAGTGGTATTCCCGGGCCTAATCCTCCCTCTCGGAACTCGGCTCTCGGCGCGGGGAATGCGAGGTCCGCCCCCGATCCTTTCCCGTTCGGGCTCCCTCTTTTTTCCTCAAACGCCCTTCGCAGACAACAGGATGTCTCCCCATGACGATCTCAATATAGGCCGGCTGTGGCCGCGATGTGTCACGAAATTGTGATGATTTTGTAAAGATTTGGTGAAAAGTCGAGAAAATTCACCCTATTTCTTCTCGACGGGCAGGAAAATGGTCAGAAGGGAGTGTGAAGATTCTGTTAAGAGATGGAACAGAGGGACGGCCGGTGATAAGATAATTTCCAACCCTGCCCGGGCTCGTGCGTTTAAGTGAGTGAGGGCATAGGAAAGGCCCCGATGACCACATGGCGGACGGACGAGGAACTCATGCTCAGGTACCGTGACGGAGACACGGCCGCTTTTGAGACGCTTTACCGGCGCTACGAGAGACCCCTTTTCGACTTCATCTATCGCCTGGTCCCGGACTCGACCGACACCGAAAGCCTGTTCCAGGAGACATTTTTCCGGGTCGTGCGAGCGAAGAGAACGTATCGGGCGACGGCGCTGTTCAAAACATGGCTCTTTCAGATCGCAGTGAATCTCTGCCGGGACCGGACGAGGCGGATGAAGCACCGCGCTCATCTCTCGCTTAGTTCTCCTCTCGCTGCGCGGGGAGAATCTCGTGCCGAGCTTCAGGATTTCGTTCCCGATCCATCTCCGGCCGTCGACAAAGCCGCCGAGGCCTGCGAGCTCGAGACTGCCGTCAGAGGAGCCGTCGCGGCTCTTCCCGAGGATGAACACCTCGTCGTAGTCCTGAGAGAATACCAAGGGATGAATTACTCGGAAATCGCCGAGATCACGAACCGGCCGATCGGGACCCTGAAATCCATCAATCACCGGGCCCACGAGAGGCTCCGGAGCGCTCTCGCGCCTTATCTGGGAGAATAGACGATGGAATGCGAAAACATCCGGAGGCGACTCAAAGCCTTCCTGGACGGCGAGCTCGAGGAGGCCGACAGGACAGCGATCCAGGACCATTTAGAGCATTGCCAAGATTGCGCCGGCGTCGCCCGGCAGTTTGAGCGGCTGACGGGCGTGCTCAAGACTTGGAAGGCCGAAGCCCCCCCCGCCGACCTGTACGATCGGCTAAAAGCCGACTTGGAATCCCGGGAATCGTGGTGGAGGAAGGTTTGGACGCCCGCCTTCGCAGGGAGAGCCGTCCTTCGGTTTGCCGAAGTCGCCGTGGTCGTCTTGATAACGCTCGGGGTCAGCCGCTATTTCCAGAAGCCCTTGCCGGCCCCCCCGGACGACGACCTGGCCACCATCAATTTCTACATGACGGAGCACCAGGAGGCAGTCCTGCAGGCCGCGTCTATGGAGTCCGCTGAGCGGCCGGCTGCCCGGGTGGCCTTGAGCCGCGACGACATCATGTATTATGAATTCATCGACGATTATCGCCGGATATCACGCCCGGGAGTAATTCTGAGGGGATCGGCGTCCCTGCGGGACTCGGGGCAGGCCGCTCCGGGTTCTGGTCTTTCGAGCGCCAAAGCCCTCACGCTTCCTCAGGCCCGGAAGGAAGTGAGTTTCGACCCCGTGGCGCCCTCCCGGATCCATCCGGGTTATATCCTCGACACGATCACCAAGGTCGCCGGACGGGAGAGCCTTCATCTTCTCTACACGAACGGGATCGAGAACTTTTCCGTATTCGAGCAGCTCCTCGACGGAGATCAGGGCCTTGCCGCAAAAGACTTCAGGGAATACGCCGTTTACAAAAGCTCCTCGCCCGCTGAAATTGCGGGGAATCAAGCGGGGACGACGATCCTGGCCTGGAAAAACACGCATGTCTCTTTTGTCTTGATAGGCCGGGCGGATATGTCCCGCTTGATGGAGATCGCCCAGGCTTTTACGGACGCAAGCAAGAGTACAAATATAATCGGCGAGTGACCCCGAAAAGAGGCCGCTCGCCGGGACTTTTTAAGAAACCCGACTTCGGGGGAGGAGAGCATTATGAAAAAGAAGGGATTGGTCTTTCTCGCCGCGGCCTTGGGCCTGGTCTTCTTGGGGCAATTCGGCACGATAAAGGCCGGGCCGGTGTCCAGAGCTACTGCAAAACAGTCTACGGAGACGAGCAGTCTTGCGGAGAAGCAATTCGCCTCAGCGGTCACGCTGCTCAAGCAGGAGAACTTCTCCGATGCGATCGCCGCCTACGAAAAGGTCATTCAACTGTTGCCGGAAAGCCCGATCGCCCAGGACGCCCGTTACTGGATCGGGCAGACCTACCTCCGGATGGGCAAGTACGACGAAGCGTTGGCCGTCTTCAAGAAGCTCCTCAAGGATTACCCTGGAAGCTCGATCGTTCCCGTCACACGGCTCATGGTATCAAGAGTTGAGAAGGAAAAAGAGTCCACAAAGCAACGAGATAAAGGGAACGATGCGCAGGAATTAAAACTTATCACCGACCCGACGACAGGTGCGAGTTATTCGAAAATCGGTGAACTCACGGGGAAAAAAGCGGTCGTCGATTATACCCGCGATCATCTTTCGCGTTCACCTAATGGGAAATTTCTCCTTTTTGATAATCTCGTCGTTCCTCTCGGCGAGAAGGAGCCCTTCAAGCTGGTCGAGAGCCATAGCGGCGGATTCAGCATCTCTCCTGATGGGGAAAAGGTCGCTTATTACGCAGATCGAGCGATCTGGATCATGCCGATCTCGCCGGAGACGGGCCGACCGGCAGGGAGCCCCAAGAGAATTCTCGATTATCCTCCCAATTACAGGGCCGGGGTCAGCTGGTCTCCCGATTCAAAGAAGATCGCCCTTGAATGGGGAAAGGACGAGGATGGAGGAAATATCTGGACCCTCTCGATAAAGGACGGCACTCTGGCACAGCTAACGGATGATCCAATATGGGAGGGTCGACCGATCTGGTCCGGGGATGGCAAGATGATCGCCTATAATCGCGGGGGTTCCAAGCTTTATTTCGTCCCCGCCGAAGGGGGGACTCCAAAAAAAATTATGGACAACGCACGACCTTATTCCTGGTCTCCGGACGGCGAATGGCTCTGGTTTTACGAAGGCATAAAACCGAGGCTCTACCGAACATCGGACGGGCGGGTCTTTGAAATCACTCCCCCCCAAGGAGTTGGGGACTTTTTTTCCTGGTCTCCGGACGCTAAAAAAATGTTTTTTTACCGTTCCTCCTATGATTATTCCCCGATGGCCAAAGTCGTGTCGACACAAGGCGGCCCGTCCTTCCAGCTCGGGCGGGACCTTTCGCTCTGGCCGTATGTTCACTTCTGGTCCCCCGACAGCCAGATGATTATGACGAGCGGCGGGGCTTTGGACGACCAAGACCTCTTCATGATCCCAATTTCCGGAGGCAAGTCGACCGCCATAAGAATTGAAGTCGCTGATGGGGAGGACTTCCATCCGAGGTCCGTCTCCCCCGATGGCAAAAAGTTGCTCATGTTTGTCCCTCAGGGAAAGGGCAAGGAAGACCTCTATGTCGCTTCTCTTTCCCTCAAAGAAGCTCGAACGATCGGCCCAGCCATCAAGATTTTCAGCGGGCGGGATAAGAAACCCCTGGGATACGGAAAAAGAGACGAGTGGGCCTGGTCGCCGGACGGGAAGCAGCTGGCCCTCGTCCACGAAGGGGATATCTGGGTGACTTCGGTTGAGAAAGCCGATGCCGTTCGGATCACGAAGGATCCCGCCTACGAGACTTTTCCGGCTTGGTCTCCGGACGGGAAAAACATCGCCTATATCGTCAGGCTAGACATCATGCGCCAACAATCGCTCCACATCGTTCCGAATTCAGGAGGAGAGAGCAAAAAAATCTGGGAATCCTGCGGGAAAGATCAATTTACGTGGTCTCTCGACGGGAAAGAGATCCTGGTCTTGTCGGGCGGAGGCATTCATGCCATCCCCGCGTCCGGCGGAAAACCCAGGCAACTTCTCAACCTCGGAAAGCAAGGCTTCACCGGCAATCCTGACGAGCTTTATGGACTCTGTTGGATCCCTGGTGGCAAGAAGCTCGCTTTTACGGGCTCGGACGGCGTGACCAATCGAATCTTTCTGGTCTCTCCCAACGGCGGGGGGCTGACCGAGCTGGCCTCCGATGACCCCGACCCGAAGGATGCGATCTACCCCTCTCCCGACGGCAAGTGGGTTTCCTATGTCACCGAGGGATTTGTCAAAGCACGTTCCAACGAGACGATCTGGGAGGTCAAGGTGGAAGACCTCATCAAGGGAAAGAAATAGACCCTACTTTTTTGGTGGGGGGGGCTCTATTTCTTGACCTTGTCCGCGGGCAGGAAATTCTCCATGACCCAGGCTTCGGACTCGATACGCCAAGAAGTGAACGCGAGTTTTTTCCCGTCGGGATGAAAACTCAGTTTCCCAAAGGCGTCCATGGTCAAATCGAATTTCTCAGGCCTGCCGCCTTCCGCGGGAATCCGCCAGAGGCTGCAGGTTTCGCTCTTGCTGCTTCCCTCTTCCCACTTGGAATAGTAGATGTACCGGCCATCGGGAGACCAGACAAGGCCGTTGATGCCCCCTCCCTTATCGAGTTTCATAAGGGTTCTTTTATCTCCGCCCTCCAACGGAATGGTCCTCAGGCAGGCAACTCCGTCCTCTTCATCTTTAAAGGCCAGCCACTTGCCGTCAGGCGATTGACCATAATGGATCATTTGGCTCGAACTCCGGATGAGCTCCTTTTTCAGTTTCGTCTCGAGGTCGTAGCTCATGATCCGGAATGTGTCATTCTTCCAATCATCGAGATCATAAAAAATCCTCTTTCCGTCGCGGGAAAGAACCGGGCCATGAAAACCTCCCATTTCGTCCAAAATCAATAAAGCCTCAGCTTTCCCCGTTGCGATATCCATGCGGAACAATCCCGACCGCTGTCCCTCTGCCACTCCGCGCACAAGGATGAATTTTCCGTCGGGAAACCAAGCGATAGTGTCAAAATCCTTTATTGTGGGATGGACCTCCCGTTCCTCTCCAGAGATCATGGATTTGATGCATAAGACCGCTGGCTCTGATCGGCCTTGGCCTCGAGCCGAGGTGTAAGCCAAGTAAGCCCCGTCCGGGGACCAGCAGGGACATGAATTGGATCCTTCGAAACGGAGAGCGGCTTTTTCCGCTCGAGCCGCGGGGCCGCCCGTTGCGGGATCTAATGAAAGGATATAAATGTCATCCAGAGAGATCCGAATCCCGTAATAAAAAGAGCCATCTCTCGTGAATCCCATCGGCATGATCTTGGGGTCGCCGAAATCCCTCCGAATGAGCTGGGGATCCCCGCCGGCATCTCCATTCTCGACAGGTTGGATCCAGGCGTCCCATGAGCCGGATCGGTCGCTCGAGAAGAGAATCGATTTGCCGTCGGGAGTCCATCCCAGCAAGCTGTCGTCCGCGGGATGAGCCACCACAGGCACTTCGCGGCTGCCGTCAACAGACAAGAGATAAATATCGCTCTTCTCGGAGGACGTTCTCCAGGGAACCTCATTAGGATAAGCGAAGGCGATCCATTGACCGTCGGGTGATAGGCTGAGCTTGCCCGGCGCTCCGGATTTGAATTCCTTGATGGTCCGGGCCGTCCCGTCGGAGGCCGAGATCAAGGCTATCCGGCTGAGCTTTTCATTGTTCGTCACGATCGCCAAAATGTGTTTTCCATTAGGAGTCCAGCCACAAGGCCAGATGTAATTAACATCTTTGCCGCCATAGAGTACTTTCTGTCCGGTTCCGTCTATGTTGATGGTGCGCAGATCATAACGGTCATCCTTTAAGTTGTACCAATTATAGGCGATGGATTTCCCGTCGGGTGAAAAACTCGATTCCTCAGCCCAATCGCCTGAAACCGCCCACGAGCCCTTGGCCGTGACCCGGCGCTTCGTTCCCGAGGCCACTACATAAAGGGCCAGATCTCCGGTGTTCCAATCGACACACGAAATCAAACTTCCGTCCGGAGAGGGACCGCCCAAGACCTCGAGCGGACCGATCTTCCTGATCCGGAATTCACCTTCGCCCGGCTCAGTCGCTCCCCGGGTTTTCTGAAAGGCAACAAGCTTGTTTTTGGCCATGTTGACCGAATCCGTTTGGTCTGGATAATCCTTGACGATCCTCTGGAACGTCGCTTGAGCCTGTTGGGCTTGTCTTTCTCCCAACCTCTCATAGCAAGTCCCCATGAGATACAAGGATCTTGCGGCGTATTCCCGCTCGTTTGGGTATTTCCTGATGATCTCCTCGAAGAGGTCGATGGCGCCCTTGAGGTCGCCCTTCGTCTCCATCGTGAACTTGGCCTTTTCGAAGAGGACCTTGTGCTGGGAGGAATTTTGGAGGGCGAAGGCCGCGCAGACGGCGGCCGCCATCCCAATGACCAGGACTAATGGGATTAAGGATCTTGTTGACTTCCTGGAAAGTCTTTTGAGTCTCATGACGCTACCTCCCTTGGGGTGATTTTCCGTTCACCCACAATGTAGCTTTGTCCGCGTTCCCTGGTGTCAAATGAAAGTAAAAGAATGTCAAAGATTGTCATCAGTCCATGAACCGGTATCCTTCTCCGTAGATGGAGAAGATATGCCGGGGCCGGGAGGGATCCTCCTCGATCTTCTTTCTCAGTTTCAGGATGTGGTTGTCGATCGTCCGGGTCGTGGGGAATTTTTCGTATCCCCAGATCTTGTCGAGAAGCGCCTCCCGGGAGACCACTTCACCTTTGTGGGCGATCAAGTACCTCAAGATGTCGACCTCGAGGGATGTCAGGTCGAATTCCCTCTCCCTCCGCCTCACTTTGAAATGGACGAAATCGACCTCAACATCGCCGAACACAC
>Ga0307378_10011239_pt1 | contig 11553 bp, 10 predicted proteins | sample UN1MG_FD_202238 | JGI IMG/M metagenome (GOLD analysis project Ga0307378, IMG submission 202238) | Soil microbial communities from Risofladan, Vaasa, Finland - UN-1 | ecosystem: Environmental > Terrestrial > Soil > Coastal area > Acid sulfate soil | place: Finland: Risofladan, Vaasa | collected...
GATCTTGTCGCAGATCTGCCTGCATTCTGGTCACGCTGGCAGTGACGTCCACAATTTTTAGCAGCTGTTCCGGGTCGAGCTGATCCGTGAGCTGGTAGCGATTGTCGATATGTACCACGTGCGCCTTGCCGAGTGCGATCTGGTCATTTAACACCCGCCATTGAAAAGCGGCGTCTTGCAGATGGTAGGGTTTCACCCGGGTCGACGATTTCACTTCATAAAAATCCCAGCGATCGCCATCACGAACCAGGATATCGGCCATCACCAGCAGATCGCCGCTACTGAAGGTGGCTTCATAAATGACATCGACGCCGCTATCGATGAGATCCGCGGTCTGTTTAGCCATCGCGTCGAAGCGATTGTGGTCGAACTCAATCTCTGCGCCACCCGGGAATAGCGATTTCGCCAGTTCGCCGACTTCGTGTCCGCTGGCAAACATCGCCAGGCGGTTGGCATCGGGTTCGGCCATGAGATCGCGCCGGTAGCGGTACAGCCACAGCGCCTTGTGGCATTGCAGTCCGCGGATGTACTGGGACTTGGAGAGGTGCACGTGGGCGGGCTAGTGCGCGCCTGGCGTCGACACCGAGTCCAGAAAGCGCGCAAACAGGGTTTCGACAGATTCAATTGAGGTGTTTAACGGGTGGTCCCCGCTGATCAGGTGCAGGCCGCAGTCGGCTTCACGGGCATAATCGATCGAATTTTGCACTGGGATCACAGCGTCGGCCCAGCCGTGCACGATCTCGATGTGTGCGGCTGTCGACGCATACTGTTGTGTCTTGAAAGAGGGGATGTAAAGAGCTGGGGCGATCAGGAACAGGGCCCGCGTCTGCACCGCGGCGGAGGCCACCAGTGACACATAACCTCCCATACTGGAACCCACCAGGATGAATGGCTGGGTTTCCTGCTGTAAACGCGTCAGCAATCGTTCAACCCGCAGCTCCGGATCCAGGCTATCGCGATAGTCGATGCTGTCCACGCTATAACCCTTAGCCGTGGCGATTTTCGCAAGACGTTTTATCTTGAATCCCCAGGGGCCGCTTTCCTTGCCGTGTGAAAAAAACAGATTCATGCTGGTGGTGTGGTCTATTCGTGGTCGCCCGAATTCAGCAGGTAAAACAGGGAATGGGCATGCTCGGCTGTCTCGATGCCGAGCTGGGTCAGGTAACCGCCGTCGACCTGGGTAATGAAACCGCCGGCATGCAGATGTTGCGCCGCCGCTATCAACTCGGGTGCCGCCGATTTGTGGATCTTGATGCCTTCGAGGCTGGTCGAGGAATTGAACTGCATCAGCACTTTCAACTCGGACAGGTTTTGTGGCGTAAATGACATTTGACTTCCCCGGGATGATGATAGATTGCTCGTTTATAACTTGATCGCGGCTACATGGCCATCCTTTTTCAGCCAGGGTATGGTTTTATATCGATGGACGCTACTCGGGTCGGGGTTTTGAACGTTGCACCAGGCTGGCAACATTGCTGCACCGCAGCGGCTAATTGAGTATTTTGTAACCGCGGTTGCGCAGGCAGTTTTTCACCACCTTGCTCTTTTCTCTTTGCGTATCGGCCGTGCCGCGCGCACCACCGCTAACGGCACCGACGCCGGCCCCCTTGACCGCGGAATCGCTGCCACCCACTATCGCACCAATCAGACCACCGACCAGTGCACCCCCGGCGGCGCGCTCTCCAGCCTTCTGCTCGACCTGGGTGGCAATTTGCTCGCATTCCGCGACATCGACATCATACTGAGCCATGTCGACCCCGGCCGGGTCGATGACCGGTTTAGAGCTGTGCGCGGCACAGCCGGCGATGAGGGTAATTCCGGCGACGCCAATAATCAGGATGATCCGTTTCATACTTTCTCCACTAACGCGAGCGTCAGCGGTCGGCTAGCGCTGGCGCATTCGAATTATGATCGCCAATGCCTGCATTGTCGAACCTGGAAATGATAAGGGCGGAATTGGTTGTGTGTAAACTGAAAAATACCCGCACTTTTAGAGTGTTGCCTGTTTTCAGCCACCCGACCCAGGGTGATTCCAGGCTATTTATAGCGGCTCGCAGGGCTTCCGCTTGATTTTCGTGGTCCGCGAACAGATAAAATGAACCATCCTGTGAAGCAGCGCACATAGTTTTGCCCGACAAAGTGACGAAAGGCCAATTTGGTACGGAAAAAATGGGGTAGTATTAGCCGCTCTTATCGCACTAAAAAATAATTATAATTACCGAAAATGTATGAACTCGGACACTCGCCAAAGTCACTCATAGAATCACTTGAACTGGTTCGGCTGCACAGTCCCCCGCATATACTCGGCAAGCTGCTCGATATCTGTAATAACCCCGAGGGCAGCAGTGACGAACTAGCTGAAATCATTCGCATCGATGCCGCCCTTACCAGCCGTGTGATCATGGCGGTCAACTCGGTGTCCTTCGGCATCGCCGAGCCCGTCGACAACATTCCGCGCGCACTGACCCTGCTCGGCCACGACAGTGTCAAAACCATGGTGCTGACACTGTCGATTCAACAATTGTTTTCCGGGCTGATCCCCTCGCAAAAGGAATTTGTCTGTAATGCCTGGCTGGATTCTCTGTATTGTGCCGTGTTTGCCGAGGATATTGCGCAAACGCTGGATTACGAATCCCCAAGTGATGCCTATCTCGCGGGGCTGTTGCACGATTTTGGACAGATCGTATTTGACGCGAAGCATCACGAACAGTATGTCGAGGTCATGGAGCAGAAATCCGAAGCAGAAATCATCAACAAGGAAATCCTCAAATTCGGTACCAGTCATACTGAATTGGGTGCCGACATTATCGAGAGTTGGCCCAGCCTGAGCTTGACCATTGCCGACGCGGTACGTTTTCACCACGAAGATGAGGAGCAGCTGCGTGGCGCTGATATGTTGTGTCGCATCCTTGCCGAGGCCAGCGATCTCGCCCTGCATTGGGCTCGCAACGGCAAGGTTGACGCGGATTGGCGTTCCAGCCTGGTCGAGCACGACCAGTTAAAAGCAATCTATTTGCGGGTGCAGGAGAAGGTCACGAAATGTGCCACCGCATTGGGAATACCGGCTACCGGCAAGAATTGTTTAACCCAGTCCCGGCTTGCCGGTTATATCGAAAAGGAAATGATCCGGCTGGCGCGCAAAATTCGCGATACATCGCTGGTCAAGGTGCTATCCTGTGATTCTGCGCAAACGATTACGGCGGACACCCCCCGCAACCTGCTCGCCAAGTTAGCCCAGGAAATGCAGTTACTGTTTTCGATCCCTGACCTGGCATTGTTGATTCCGGATCCTGAAAGCCCGGATTACCTGTCCTTTTATCAGGTCAATCCGGTGCAACCGGTGAGTCGCTTTTCCATCGACAACAACAATAGCGAAATTATCCGCGGCTTTCTCGACAAGCGTAGCGTGTGGATCGAACTCGAGAACAAGCAGGATCCAGTGGCGCCAATATCGGATCGGCAGATCATTCGCCGACTGAACCATGAGATCGCGCTGAGCTTGCCGCTCGGCCACGGTGACCAGGTTATCGGTGCTATCGTGATCGGCGTAAATCGCCATCAGAAAACCTCGCTGGAGAACCTGTCCACGCTGATTTACGGTTACCTGAAAAATGTTGCCATCCAGTGGTTACGCAACGACCAGGCGCAGAATCGGCGGACCATCGAGGATGACCTGCAGGAAGAACTCGACCAGCGCGATGTCGACAAACTGGTGCACGAAATCAGCAATCCGTTGAGTATCATCGGCAACTACATCGACATCATCAAGGGCAACCTGAAGGCCGACGGCGCGGAAAGTAATCGCGAAATCGAGATATTGAAGGAGGAATTGCAGCGGATCGGTGATATCGTGTTGAATTTCAAGGATGCCAAAGACCTGATATCGCCCACAGTACTACTGAACGATGAGTTGAAGATATGTGTGCCGCTGTACGTCAAGTCGGTAAGCCGCAGCAAGGAAGTCGAGATCAAGTGGAACCTGGATGCCAGCGATGCCGAAATCAACATTTCCCGCGATGGCCTGCGCCAGGTGGTATTGAATCTGGTGAAAAATGCAGTCGAGGCCAGGGCGCGTGATGCCGAGATCATGATTTCCAGCCATCATTTCGTTAATATAGACGGCAGGGCTTATGCGCAGTTTACCGTAGCGGATCGTGGTCGCGGGGTGGACTCAATTACCCGTAGCCTGTTATTTTCGGCCTCGACCAGCACCAAGCGTGGCGCTAACCGGGGTCTCGGGCTGTCGGTGGTTGCCGAGATACTGGGCAATTTCGATGGTCACATCAAATATCTGGAAACCGAGGGGGGCGGCGCTACTTTCGAGGTTCTTATTCCATTGCTGTTAAATAAACACGATAATTAGACCCCATGGAAAATTCATTCGTTAACTTTGAGGAAAAAAATTCGCGCTTTGACAAGCCCGTCTCGTTCCTGGTGGTGGATGATGATGCGCGTGCCCGAGAAAGTCTCAGCATGCTGCTGCAACGAAATTGGAGCGATATTACCGAGGCCGAAGATGGCGAAGTGGCGATTTCGCTGATCGAGCAGCGCCAGTTCAAGATTATTATTCTCGATCTCAACATGCCGAAAAAGTCGGGTGACCAGGTACTGGCGTTCATTCGCGACCGAAAAATCAACACCACCGTCATCGTACTCAGCGGCGAAACTTCGATCAACAAGGTAACCGAGGCGGTGCGCCTGGGTGCTTACGACATCTTCAAGAAGCCCTACAGTTTCGATGAGCTCGAGCACGCGATTCACAACGCCCTCGACAAGGCGCGCGTGGAAGAGGAAAAGTCCCAGATCCAGAGCCGCCTGGCCCATTCCGAGCGGTTGCATCGCTACATGGTGGATAATTCTCCCGACCTGATTTATATCCTCAATCTGAAAGGTGAATTCAGCTTCGTCAACGACAGCGTCACCAAGCTGTTGGGCTATGACAAGTCCGACTTGCTGGGTAAGCATTACAGCCATTTCATCGCCGATGAGGACCGCATGAAAGCGGAGTATCTGTTCAACGAACGGCGCCGCGCCAGCCGCAGCAACCGTATGGTTGAACTCAGCCTGAAATGCAACTCGGCCGACCCATCCAAGCCCTTCGATGTCTCGGTGCGGCCGATCGAGCTGAATTCCATGGGCATTTACTCGGTCGACATCAGGGACTCGAAAAAGATAGTGACCTACCAGGGCACCTACGGCGTGGCACGCGATATTTCCAGCCGCAAGAAGGCAGAAAAATTAATCACTTTCCAGGCTTATCACGATCTCCTCACCAAGCTGCCGAATCGGGCCATGTTGCTCGACCGGCTCGACCTCGCGATCAAGCAGTCGGTGCGCAGCCATGAAACGCTGATCGTCATGTTCCTCGACCTGGATCGCTTCAAATTGATCAACGACAGTTTTGGACACGTGGTGGGTGATCAATTACTGGTCGAAGTCGCCGCCCGGCTCAAGCAGGAAATTCGTACCGGCGATACCCTGGCGCGACTCGGGGGCGACGAGTTCATGCTGTTGCTGCCGCAGCCGACCACGCGGGTGCAGGCCGAAAGCGTTGCGCAGAAGTTGATACAGAGCCTGCAGCAACCGTTTTTCCTGCGTAAAAAAGAAGTCTACATCAACGTCAGCATCGGTATTTCGGTGTTTCCGGACGATTCCAGCGACATCAATACGCTGATCAAGAATGCCGACATGGCGATGTATGACGTGAAATCTTCGGGCAAGAACGGTTACACGTTTTACAACGACAAGCTGGAGCACGCCGCGGCGGAAAAAATCTCCATCGAAAGCGGCCTTAGAAACGCGTTGAAAAATGGCGAGCTGGAAATCTTTTACCAGCCGCAGGTGAATGTGCATAGCCGGCAAATCGTCGGAGTCGAGGCACTGTTGCGCTGGAATCACCCAGAACTCGGTTTGCGTGCGCCCGGCTATTTCATCGAGCAGGCCGAGGAATCACGCATCATTCAGCAGATCAGCGAATGGGTACTCAATCGCGTGGCGACCGACCTGTTCGCCGACACGCGCTTCCTGAAGAGCAAAATCAAGGTCAGCATCAACCTGTCGGCTAGCGATATTCGGCAAAAGGAATTCCCGGAAAACCTGGTCGCATTTACTGAAAGCTTCGGTATCGATCCCGGGCGGCTGGAAATCGAGATCACTGAAAATATGTTCATGAGTGATATCCAGGCCTGCACCCACAAACTGCAGGTATTGTCCAATCGCGGTATTTCCATCGCCATCGATGATTTCGGTACCGGTTATTCATCGTTGAATTACCTGCGCGAGTTACCGGTGCACACGGTCAAGATCGATTACTCCTTCGTGTCAGAAATCGAGCACTCCAGCAAGGGCGCCGCACTGGTGGCTGCCATAGTCGGTATGGCACACGGTCTGGGTATCGATCTTGTCGCCGAAGGCGTTGAAAATGATTACCAGGCTAACTACCTTGAGAGCCTGGGTTGCCATACCATGCAGGGCTTTCTGTTCAGCAAACCACTCAAGGTTGAAGAATTCCTCAGCCGTATAGGCGCACAGCAAGCTGATATTCCCAGCCGCTCGAATGCCTGAGCGACCCTGCCGCCATCGTCACTGATATTTCTGCCCGCGGCCAGGTTAACGGTTTTGACCTGGGCGCAACGCGAGCGCAACGACGCCGAGAAGGGCTCGATCGAGGCCCGGGAGATCGATGATGCCAAAGCTGCAAATAGCCCAGCCTGATCAGAAAGGCGGTTACCGGCGATTGCGCTGTCTGCTGTACGCCGTCTTGCTGCCGCTGGCAGCCTGCGTATCCCTGCCAACGGATTTCAAGGATCCGACGGTAACGCTGGTGTCGATCACGCCGCAGATTACCAATCTGTTTGCGCCCGAGTTCGATGTGGTGTTACACGTCACCAATCCGAACCGCAAGGCGTTGGATATTGCCGGACTCAGTTACACGATCCATCTTCAGGGGAACAAGTTGATCGAAGGTGTGGCGAATGAATTGCCGGTGGTCGCGGCCTACGGTGAGGCCGACATCAGCCTGCACGCGACAGCGAGTTTGATGAATGGGCTCAACCTGCTCGGTGATCTGCTCAACCAGCCCAGCAACCAGGTCGAGTTTGAACTGAACGCGGAAATCGACCTGGGCACCCTCTACCCGATGATTCGCGTACAGCGCAGCGGCGTGATTTCACTGCAATAACAGTAGCGTCTTTTGTTACTGGTGTGGAACAGCCTGTGCGTTGAGCCTGTCGCCGATAGCGTGGATTGCGTTGAGCGCGGTAATCAATCGCGGGACCGAGGTGAATTCGGGCCAGCTCGACAGTTTTACCATAACCAGGTCGGTGGCGGGATCGACATAAATTAGCTGGCCAAAGACACCGCGTGCCATGAAGCCGGGACGATCGACGTCTTCGATCCAGAACTGGTTGCGATAGCCGCCGTTGGGAGCCGCCTGCGTATAGGGCTTTCCGAACAGGCTGTGGTCGGCGTTATGGATATCCGCAATCCAGTCGGCAGGTACCAGTTGGTTAGCGTCCAGGCGACCCTGTTGCAACAGTAACTGGCCAAAGCGCGCATAATCGCGCAAGGTCGCATTGAGGCCGCCGCAAGCGAGGGAATAACCGGCCGGATCGACGGTAAAGTTGGCGCTTTCCTCGCAGCCCAGCGGTTGCCAGAGCTCGCGGCTCACCAACTCGGCGAGGCGGGTCGCGGTCACCCGTTGCAGGCAATGGGCAAGTACGTCGGTTTCAATCGAACGGTAGTGGAATTTCTCCCCGTGTTCGCGCACCTGCTCGGTGAGTGTCAGAATCTGTTCCCAGATGCACGGCGGTGTGGGAAAACCAGGCCTCGGCTGTTTCCAGCCAGAGGCAATGTCGGTGATCGCGATATCGGAATCGAGCGCTTCGTAATCTTCGACGTAACGCACCCCGGTGGTCATGTCCATGACCTGCTGCAGGGTCGCGCCCTGCCAGGCAGTAACGGCGAGTTCGGGCAGGTAATGGGTCACCTGTTGCGACGGATCGAGCAAACCCCTGCCGATGAGAATGCCGGCGACCACACCGACCACCGACTTCGCCATCGATTGCGACAGGTGCAGGGTCCTTTCATCCATTCCATTGTGATACTGTTCGAGCACGATGGCGCCGTGATGCAGCAGCAGAATAGCGTCGGTATAGCTGCTGTCGATCCACTGCTGCAGGGTTGATTTTTGGCCGTCTGCCTCACCGAATTCGATCCCGCCAAGATCCTGGGAGTTGCGTTCAAGACGCCGTACCGGACCACTGCCGCGCCAGACCTCGGTAGTGGGTACATATTCGCGCACACGCTGAAACGTCCAGCGATTCCATGGTGCCCGATCCCAGTCCTGGTGTGGCACGCGCTGACCGGGGGGCACCGGTAAGCCTTGCTCAATGTCATTCATTTCAGGTTTGCTCTGTTAAAAAAGGGTTGCCATGGACCAGCCATGACAACCCCCGGTTTAGCTTTGTTTCCGCAGGATTACTTCTGTAATTCGGTCCAGATCGCGGTATACATCTCGGTTGCCTTGGGCGAACAGGCCTGCAGGAACTTGCCGGCGCCGGCCAGTTTCGGGTCGATGATAATTTCCGGCGCATTCTTCATGTCGTCCGGCATGTACTTGTCGGAACCGCTGATGCCGTTGGCGTAACGCGCAAAGGCTGAAATCAGCGCGGCGTTTTCGGGCAGCATGACGAAGTTCTGGAACAGCTTGGCGTTTTCGACGTTCTGCGCGTCCTTCAGCACCGCGACGCTATCCATCCACAGCGCGAAGCCTTCCTGCGGGTAGCCGTAACGCACATCCGGATTCTTTTCGCGGGCGCGGAAAGCGGCGCCGTTCCAGTACAGAGAAGCAGCCAGGTCATGTCCGGCAAATTTCTCGATGACACCGTAGTCCATCGACAACCAGTGCTTCTTCGCAGCCACCAGCTTGTCACGAACCTTGCGCAGGACTTCTTTGTCGGTGGTGCAGGGCTCGCCGCCGACGTACATGATGGTGGAGCTGATGACGTCGTTCATTTCGGGCGCGACGTTGATCTTGCCCTTGAGCTCATCCGGCGGATCGAGGTAGATCGCGGCGGTATTGATATTGCCCTTGTAGACCGAGGTGTCGACGATCATGCCGACGCTGCCCCATTGCCAGGGCACGGTGTAGTGACGGCCCGGATCCCATTCCGGGTTGGCGAACTCGGGCGCGACGTTCTTGAAGTTTGACATCTGGTCGGGGCGAGTCTCCAGCAGCAGGCCTTCCTTGATCCAGATTTGCACGTAGTTGGCGGAAGGTACCACCATGTCAAAGCCATGGCCGCCAGCTTTAACCTTGGCGAGCGCACCGGAGTTAGAATCGTAGTCGGTGACGGTGACCTTGACGTCGTATGTTTTCTCAAACTTGGCGATTAGCTCGGGGTTGGTGTAGTTACCCCAGTTGTACAAGTTAAGCTCGCCGGCGGCGGATGCGCTGCCAGAGATCGCTACCATCGCCAGCACGACGATGGATTTTTTAAATAATTGTGTCATTACGAATCCTCTTTTTTATGTTTTGTCAGTACAGCTTTTTCAAGATTTCTTGCGATTGATCAAGAATATCAATGAAACCAGTAAAACCGATACCGCCAGCAACGCGCTGGCGATGGCGTTCATTTCCGGGGTGATCACGCGGCGCAACTGCCCCAGCATGAAGGTCGGCAGGGTGTCCTGTCCGGCGGATTTCACGAACTCGGTGATGACCACGTCGTCCAGCGATATAACGAAGGCCAGCATCGCCCCGGCCAGTATTCCGGGCCACAATAGTGGCAGAGTTACGCGCCGAAAACAACGCCAGGGTGTCGCGTACAGGTCGGCGGCGGCGGTTTCCAGCGATGTGTCCATGTCTTCCAGGCGCGCGCGAATCGGCAGATAGGCGAAGGGAATGCAGAATGCGGTGTGCGCGATCACCAGGTAGCTGAGGCCCTGGTAGCCAGTCGCCTGCTTGATGGTTGCAAACACGATCAGCAGCGCCACCGCGGTGACGATTTCGGGCACCATCAGCGGTTGGTTGATCATCGTGTAAATTGCGGTCTGGCCGCGAAACGGCCGCGTGCGCGTGGTGCCGAGCGCGGCCATGGTGGCGAGGATGGTCGAGTACAGCGCGGCCTGCAGCGCGATCACCAGCGACAGCAGCGTCGCTTCCTGCACCGTGTCGTTCTCCCAGGCGGAGAAATACCAGCGCCAGGAAAAACCCTCCCACAATGCCAGCGACGAGCCTGAATTGAAGGAATAGGCGACCAGGATGATGATCGGCGCGTACAGCATCAGGAAACAGGCCACCGCGATGAAGGTGAACCCCGGCAGCTTGTAGATAGAGAACAGTTTGCCCTTGTTGACTGGTTCGATAGTCAGGTTAGTCATCCCGGACCCCGCTGCGCTGTGAATAGCGCACGTAGACCAGCAGGGTCACCATCACGATCGCCAGCAGCGTAATCGACAGCGCGGCGCCGAGTGGCCAGTTCTGGCCCTGGTCAAACTGCAGCTGGATCAGGTTGCCGAGCATCAGGTTCTTGCCGCCCCCCAGCACGCGCGGGGTAACAAAAGCGCCCAGTGAAGGAATAAACACCAGGATGGAACCGGCGACAATACCCGGTTTGATCAGCGGGATAATGACCTGGCGCAGCACGCGCATGCGGGTGGCATAGAGATCATAGGCCGCCTCCACCAACTGGAAGTCGAGCTTCTCCATCGACGCGTACAGCGGCAGGATCATCAGCGGCAGGTAGACGTAGGTCATGCCGATCATGATCGCGACGTCGGTGTACAGGATCTGTATCGGTTCGCTGATCAGGTGCAGGTCGATCAGCAGGTTGTTGATAATACCGTTGTTGCGGATCAGTTCCAGAATCGCAAAAGTGCGGATCAACAGGTTGGTCCAGAACGGGATGGTGATCAGGAACAGCCAGAAGTTGCGGCTGCCGCGCGGTCGCGTGGCGATGAAATAGGCGGTGGGAAAGCCGATTAGCAGGCAGGTAACCGTAGTCATCGCCGATAGCTTGATGGAGCGCCAGAATACCGACAGATGGGCGTCGGCGAAGCGCAGCACATCGTCGAAGATGTCGCGCACCAGGATGACGTTGAACCAGCCATCGAGCGAAAATTCGTAGATGACGCCACCGTAGTTTCCGCTCTTCAGAAACGAGTAAAACAGCATCACCAGCAACGGGCCCGAGGCAGCAAGGGTCAGCACGACCAGCGCCGGCGTGCACAGTAGCCAGTTGCGCCGCGTCTCCTGCTGGCGCGCTGCCAGTTCGTACTCGGAAAGCGATTGCGACTTGTCGTTCATAGCGGATCTAGTCGCTGACGACTTGTAGTACGTCGCTGTGAAACTTGATGCCGACGGTTTGCCCCGTCTGCCAGTCGCGGCGCGCAGGCCCGGCGTTTTGTACCTTGGCGACGAATTCCTCTTTCGTCGACAGCTCGATGTGAAAGTGCGAATCGGTGCCGGAGTACATGACGTTGGTGACGGTGCCCTGCAGGTCGGCCGCGTCGAGATCCTCGATCAGCACGGCCTGTTCCGGACGCACGGTG
>Ga0307378_10011240_pt1 | contig 11553 bp, 9 predicted proteins | sample UN1MG_FD_202238 | JGI IMG/M metagenome (GOLD analysis project Ga0307378, IMG submission 202238) | Soil microbial communities from Risofladan, Vaasa, Finland - UN-1 | ecosystem: Environmental > Terrestrial > Soil > Coastal area > Acid sulfate soil | place: Finland: Risofladan, Vaasa | collected...
ATTCCAGCAGGCGTCTTCCGTGCCTGCGGTTCAACTGCCATCCAATGACGAACCAGATACCGAGCACGACAGAGAAGGCGATCACGACCTGGGTTGCGAGATCGGACATGGGTCTCACCGGCTCCTTTGCGACGTAGTTCCTCGGGGAGGGAGGAACGCTGGCTCTGCTGTAGTCTAGCGGAACATGCCCTTGCTGTCAACTCTGCTCTCAGAGTACCGAACATGGGGCATGGATGCGCGCACCTGCCTCGGCAGCCGTTCCACAGTGAGACCGGAGCCTGAATGAATTGGGAACAGGGACCAGCCTCAGTGGAAAGCAGCCAGACAATGTGCTGGACGCCGGGTGGTGGAGACTGTGAGTCGACACAACTCAACGCCAAGCAGCGAGCGCTCTGTGGTGCATTCCAGGTTCCTGGCGGACGCTTTCTCAGCATGGCATAATCATCTGGAGATCAGGAGGCGAAGCTGAATGAGAATCCTGGTGCTGGGCAGTGGGCTGATGGGGCCGGCTGCGGCGTTCAACGCCATGTCGGACCCGGACGTATCACGGGTGACCCTCTGCGATATCGATCAGGGACAGTTGGATGCTGCACAGGCCAAACTCAAGAGTCTGGACGGCGGCGAGAAGCTCTCCACCGCAGCACTGGACCTGAACGATGAACTGGCAGCCGCCCGGCTGATGGCCGATTTCGACGCCATCGTCGGCGCTCTGCCATGGGCGGCTGTGGGTTTGGGTATCCGGGCAGCGGTGGCTGCCGGGATACCCTTGGTGGATCTCGCTCGCCCTTTCGAAGCAGAGCTTCCCGACCTGGAGCGAGAGGTGGAAGCCGCTAGCGGGCTGGTTGTCCTGGGATGTGGCGTGGAGCCGGGCTTGACGGAGATCCTGGCTCGCTACCTGGTGGAGAAGCTGGACGAGGTGGACGAGCTACACATCAAGTGCGGCGGCATTCCGGAGAACCCCACCCCTCCCCTGGGCTACAAGATTGTCTTCGGCGGGCGGCACTTGCCCTTGAGGGAGGCGGACGCCCATATCGTTGAAGACGGCAAGCTGAAGCTGGTGCCTCGCTACTCGGGCGTGGAGACGGTGTCCTTCCCGGGTGTGGGCGAGTGCGAGGCCTGGCACGAGGGGTTTATGCCCTGGCTGATGGACCTGGAGGCTTTGAAGGGCTTGAAGCTGGGCACGCAGAAGACGTGTCGATGGCCGGGCTACGCCGCCAAGGTGACGGTGCTCAAGGAGATGGGGCTGCTCAGCGAGGAGCCTGTGGAGGTGGACGGCGTCTTTGTCGCGCCCAAGCGACTGGTCGATGCGGTGCTGTATCCCCGCGTCAGGCTGGAGGAGGGGGAGCGGGACATCACCCTCTTCCGCGTGGAGGCGATAGGGAAGAAGGAAAGCGCTCCCTGCCGCCTCAAGATGGAGATGGTGGATCGGTACGACGACGTGCTGGGCTTCACCTCCATGGCCCGCACCACGGCGTTCACCGGGGCCATCGTCGCTCGCATGATCGCGAGAGGCGAGATCGAGCCAGAGGGTATGTTCACGTCAGAGCGGGTCATCACCGGCCCGCTGCTCGATAGGCTGCTGGCGGAGCTGGCCGCCGTGAACGTGCGCTTCGAGGAAACGACAGTGGAGGTCTGAGCTCTACGCTGGGTTCTGTGTGCCTTCTCAGCGTCTGAGCGCTGTCGATTGACCAAGCTCCTCTTCGTGCCGGACCTCGGGCGGAATCACGACTGGGCGGGCAGGCTCCCAGGCTGCGCTGGACATCGGGGCATTGGATCAAGTGGGAATCTGAAGGGCTACGTGAGCTCTTTGTTCAGCTCCTCGGCGATGGCCGTGGCCCAAATGGTGATGGTTTCCCAATCCCGGAAGTCTCCCGTGGGCGCCTTGACGCCCCTGAGGATCAACCTCTCGGGAAGGCTGAGTTTCTGCGTGTCCACCGCGCCGTGGAAGATGGCGATGTCGCGGGGCCCGATGCGGTCGGCGACTTCTTGCTGCGCCTCGGGGAAGCTCCAGCCTTTCATCAACTCCACTGCATCCCCCTCGCCTGTGGGCCCACTGGAGAATAGCCACACCGGACGTTCGGCCAGCGCCTTCTCGTTGGCCTCCAGGAACTTCGCCGCCTCCTTGCGCCACTGGCCTATGTAGACGGCGCTGCCCAGCACAACCGCCTGGTAGGGGGTCAGATCGGCGACCTTGTCGGCAGACAGCACGTCGTTCGGGAAACCTGCTTCACGAAGCACTTCACCGATCTTCTCGGCGATCTCCGCCGTCGCGCCGTACTTGGTGGCGTAGGCTACCAGGACTCGGACGTCCATTTGATCCTCCCTTGCATGCTGTGCGAAGTGCGGCGGCACTTGGTGAGCCGCGCGCTGTGCTGCACAGTCGTCGATCCGTGGTAAGCCCATTGTACTTTGGTTTGGGCGAGGAGGCCAGCGGGTGCATGATTCTCTTCCCAGCGTTCCCGTTGCGGCGAGGGAGACAGTGGGGCCGCGTCTCGCGACGGGCAAGCTGGCTTGCTTTCTTTTTCGATTGGTGCTATAATGTAGTGACTTCGCCTCTACTTCCATGATCGCTTGAGACACACACGTCGTCCCGGGTGTCATCAAGTGCTGCGAAGACGCTTCGGCAGCGAGAGAGTCTTCTGAGACGGGGACCGCCGGCCAGCGGGACGCTGGGATAGGTTGGACCACTGGCAGTTACCACCTCAGGAGTGGCTTCTGGCCGTGTGGATCTCCACGCATGACATCTACCTGGCGCTGGGGCCGAAGCGGCACTGAAGTGCGGTCGCGAAGAGGTCCGCTACGCGCGATCCACGAGGAGACAGCCCCTCATCTTGTGCGCCTCATAGTTGGTGGAATGGTAGGAATTGGCCTGCAAGTCACGCTGTCCGCCGTGGAAGGGCATCATGATTCCGGGCTTCAGCTCTCGCTGGCGTGGCAATCTCAGCGACAGTAGCCTATAATCGGGTAGCAAGAGTGCAGCGCCATGGTGTTCGCGCACCTGGCCTTCGTTGAGGTGGCTCTCGCCCTGCTCGCAATCAACGAGTAACCATCAGTGTTGCAGCGAGGTGGCCGTGCAGTGGAAGAATGGTATGAGTTCTCCAACTCAGGGCGCTCGGTTCGCCGTATCGTTCGGGTGCCTCACGGCGGCAAGGTAGACACCACCCTCCGACTAGACGCAAAGGGCGATGCCGACCAAGATCCGCGCGCGGCGTTTGACGGTGCGTTCCTAAGGAGATCTCGCCCTCCACATTCATGGACGCGGGGCGCATCCACGATCAAGGTGGCTGACCTGTTTTGTGGCTGTGGTGGACTGTCTTTGGGTGCGAGAGAAGCGTGCGCGGCAGCGGGACGTCAGTTCGCGCCAGTCTTGGCGTTGGACAATGACCTGGATAGCCTACAGGTCTACACCCGGAATCTGGGCTGCGCGAACACTGTGCATGACGATGCAATGAATGTGGTTGATGGCGAGCTCAACGAGCGACTGACGGATCGGGAACGCGCATTTGTCGGCAAATTGGAGGGGATAGATATACTGCTTGCGGGGCCACCCTGCCAAGGCCATTCCGATTTGAACAATTATACTCGAAGGAGTGACCCGCGAAATGCTCTCTATGAACGGGTGGCTCGGGTGGCCGAACTCACCCGCCCAACACACATCCTCATAGAAAACGTCCCGATGGTAGTTCATGGGGACGAAGGAACGGTACATCGGGCCATTGAGGTCCTGCAAAGGCTCGGGTACGAAGTGGACAGCGGAATCGTGGACGTCGCAGAGATCGGGGTTCCCCAGCGACGCAAGCGCCACCTCGTCACGGCATCTCTTTGCAGGACCTTCTCGATTGAAGAAGTGATGGGGCGTCATCGCGTGCGTGAGCCCCGGCATGTCATGTGGGCGGTCGGTGACCTTGAGTCTGAAGAACCGAACGGAATCTTCACGCAGCCATCGCGTCTCAGCCAGGAAAACGTTGAGCGAGTCGCCTATCTGCATGACAACAACCTCTACGACCTGCCGAACTATCTGCGCCCCAAATGCCATTCCGACGGCAACCACTCATACAAGTCGATGTACGGGCGGCTTCGCCCGTACGAATGCGCCCAGACAATCACCAGCGGCTTCGGGTCGCCCGGACAGGGTAGGTTCGTTCACCCAACCCAGCGCAGGGTGATCACGCCCCATGAGGCTGCTCGATTGCAGTTCTTTCCAGACTTCTTCGATTTCTCCTCAGTCGAGAAGAGGACGTCGCTCGCCACGATGATAGGCAATGCCGCCCCAATGAAGCTCTCGTATGTATTCTGTCTTGAGTTCCTTTCGTAGTTGGCCTCCGCCAGTGCATCTGTCCCTTGAGTCATACCAGCAAAACTGAGCGCCACTAGGGGTCAGTCTGGAGGGTCACCACTCATGGAGACTCTGAACTTCACCGTCGACGCCGCCCTGCTGAGAGAACTCGGCGAGAGGCTCGTGGGCAAACCGTACATCGCCCTGGCCGAGCTAGTAAAGAACAGCTATGACGCGGACGCTTCCGACGTGACGATCGAACTCGTCCCTGAGGAAGACCGAATCGGGGTACACGACAACGGTCACGGCATGAACTTCGGTGAGTTCAGAGACTTCTGGATGCGAATCGGTACCCCTCACAAGGCCGAGAAGCGAATGTCGAAGTATCTGAAGAGGCCCATGACGGGCTCGAAGGGGGTGGGACGCTTGGCAGTCCAGCTCCTTGCCGATCAACTGACGATGAGAACCGTCGCAAGGGAGAATGGGCACCAATGGTTGGAGGCCAGCGTCGATTGGACGGAGGCTGTCGAGGCCAGTGAGCTTACGAGGGCATCAGCAACCTACAAAAGGAAGAGTTCGCGTCCGCCTTTCAAGCGGGGCACATCGATCATACTAAGGAGGCTGAAGCACACGTGGGATGCCGAGGCGATTGAGGAGCTAGCCAGGGAACTGTGGTATTTGCAGCCCCCCTTCCGTTCTCCTTCGGCTCGGCCTGACGAGAAGAGCCGCTTCTCCATTCACTTCGTGTCGACTCAGCCAGAGTTCGAGGCCATATTCGAACAGCAGATGCGCGCGATCCTCGGCATCTGGAACGCGAGGCTCGTGGGAAAGAACGAAAAGGGGAACGTGACCGTTTCTCTTGAGTTCGCTGGCGAAGCGCCAGAGGTACACGAGTATGCAATCTCGGAGTTCTCGCACAATGCGGGCCGTTTCCGAAGGGAGGAGAACCTGAACGATGGAGATTTCGAAGTAAGGATCTTCCATCTGCAGTATCGACAGCCTCGCGGGATCAAGGTCGGTGAGGCTCGGCAATACCTCCGCAACTATGGAGGTGTGCATGTCTACGACGGCGGGTTTCGTCTGCCGTACTATGGGGATCCCACGAACGACTGGCTGCGAATCCTGACTGATCATGCCCATCGATTGTCCAAGTCCAAGCTCCTGCCTGACGAACTCCGAGTCCCTGAAGGCATGACCTTCCTGCCACCGCTAGAGCGTGTTTTCGCAGTGGTGAATGTGGATACGTCAAGGGAGCCAGGTCTCGCGATCATGATTACGCGAGATCGGCTAGCAGAGAGCAGAGTTGCGTTCGACGATCTGCGGACAATGGTGCGATATGCCATGGATCTCTACGCCCAGGAAGAAGCCCGACGGAAGTTCGAGCGCGATCGGCTGGCCAAGCCAATTGAAGCGACATCTGAGAGGTTTGAGCGGGTTGAACAGATCTTGGCCCATTACGAGGGAGAGATTCCGCAGCACGTATATGCCGACCTCCGGCGGCAGGTCCAGCAGGCTACGATCACAGCAGCAACCCATGAGCAGCGGGCGCTCGCGGCAATGGGGCTCCTGGGCCCATTAGCGACCGCGGGGATATCGGCGTTGGCATACCAGCATGAGCTGAGCAGGCAGTTTGGGTCAGTCGAGAGCATCACCGGGCGACTGTCGGCTGTCACAACCGCGGACCCGGAACTCAGGCGATCGCTGAGTGCATTGGCTCAGGATCTATCAGCCTGGCTGCAGCGCGCCCGGGCTACAAACGCGCTGTTCAGCTATATGGCCGATGCTGAGAATATCGAAACGCGACGCAGATTCCGCGCCAGGCAAGTCGTGGACGATGTGAAGCAACAGACGGAGTTTCTCTCAAGAGGCATCGTCGTTGACACGGCCAGTGTCGATGACCAGCTGCTCCTACCCGAAGCCTCCCTCGTAGAATGGGGCGCGATCTTCCAGAATGTCTTCACCAATGCTTTCAACGCCATGCTCGATTCGGAACGCCGACAAGTGCGCGTCAGCTCCCACGCACGCGGCACAACCCGGGAGATCCTGGTGCAGGACACGGGTCAGGGAATAGACCTCGAAGACGCAGACCGGCTGTTCGAGCCGTTTGTGAGAGAACTTGAGCTCTCACCGGAGAGACGAGAGCTCGGCTACGGGGGAACAGGCCTTGGACTCACTATTGTGCGTCTTCTTGCAGGGAACATCGGTTGCACGGCCAAGTTCGTGAAACCACGGGAAGGATTCAGCACGGCGTTCTCGCTCAGCTGGAGGGAGGCACAGTGAGGAAGATATTGGTATACGACGACGAGAAGCAATTCACCGAAACACTCCAGGCGCGTATCGCGGGCGTGGCAGCTCTGAAGGGCTCGTTCAGAGTCACCCCGCTCAAGCAGGACGACTTCGCGGCGAGTGTGGCGGCCCTGTCGGACAGGCAGAAAGCCTTCAGGACCAGCCGTGAAGTGGGCACCGACCAGCTCCCGCTGGATGACGCGGACATACTGGTCGTCGACTATGACCTACTGAGCAGCAATGCAGGACCCCTGCTCACCGGTGAGACAGTTGCCTATCTGGCCCGTTGTTTCTCCAGTTGTGGGCTGATCATTGGTGTCAACCAGTATGGGGAGAACCCGTTCGACCTGACTCTCAAAGGGCACCTCGAATCATTCGCGGACCTGAACGTTGGCTGGCTCCAACTCAGCAATCAGAATCTCTGGGCAACCAGGAAACGAGGCTTTCGGCCTTGGCGTTGGCCAATACTGCCTGACTACCTACACAGCTTCGATGCGAAGGTAAGCGACGTCAAAGCGAGCTTGGCCCAGGATCTCCCCATCTGGCAGGTGATCGGTTTCAGTCCAGAGTTGTTCGACGCCCTTCCGAGCTCCATCGCCGAATTCGTCGGGCCCGACCCTCGCACCGCAACGTTTCGACAAGCAGTGCTCCAATCCGGAAGCGCGCTGCGGCGCAAGGACGCCACTTGTACCCGCAATGAGGAGGTCATAGCTCGCGTCGGAGCTGCGCGAATCTCCAAATGGCTTGAGCGGTGGGTGCTGCCGGAACAAGACATCATCGTGGACGCGCCCCACTTGGTGTCAAGGTACCCCAGTCTGATCAATGGCGACGTCACAGACATTGAAGCCTGGAACAAGACAGCTGAACTGACTAGCCATGACAAGCTCGGGTTGAGGGTCGACGTGATCGATCCATTCCGCTTGAAACGCGATCATTGGATATCACGGCCCGTTTGGTTTTGGGATCAGTTGCGAGAATGTGAAGAGATCTTGGAAGTCAGCGAGCCTTGGAGCGTTGAGCTGCCCAATTGGGCATTCTGCGAAGATGCCTCTCGGTTCTATGACCACACACAGTGTTCTGAATTCGTGGCGGATACGGAGTCACCATTCGCCCGCAGGTTTGTGAGGCGTTTCAAGGGCGTTCAGTATCGGCCCAAGGTAAGGTTGTCTCTGTAGGCATCGCACAGAGATCACTCTATGGGCAAGAAAGCTGTCGACGCATTGCGCAGTCTGCTCAACGGCCTGTATGTTGAGCAGGCTCGCGATTGGTACCCTCATCGTCGCGGGAGGAAGCCGTCCGCTCATGCGCAAGCACTCTGGCACCAGATGATCGGTACATGGCCGTCTGTCGGCCTGACAGACCTTAAGAAGTGGCTCCCTGTTTCGGACACGATTCACGTAGATTTCTCTCAGCAGCGCAAAGTTCTGTATCTACCACCACTTGACAGGGATTCCCGATTCGTTCCTGTGCTGTCTCTGGAGTGGCATTTGGATCCAACCAGAGATTCCATAACACTGCGCGTGATGCTGGTGCGCACAGTGAAGGGGCACAAGAAGTTTCACGGTATCGGATTCCGGCTGGAAAGTGGGAGAGGACGCCACGGTTTCTACCATGCGCAGCTGGTCCGAAGCCTTGGTTGGGGGCCTGCCGTCGAATGTCCAAGCTGGCTTCCTGAGAGACAGCCCTCCTTCCCGCTTGCGGCACGCTGCCCCGTGACGCTAATGCTCGCACTGCTCCTGACTATGTACGGGAAGGACTACTGCTACAAGTTCATCACCAAGCATCAGTTGCGTCATTTGAAGCAGTATATGAAGACGCTTGAACCTTGGATCGGCTGGTGACCGCGTCGTACAGCACCCTGATTCATGTGGAGCGGTTCACAGGTGTCTAGTGACCGTCATATGCCTCACCTCCCATTCCTGGGTTCCCCAAGCAGAATGCCAATCATGGCTAGTCAGTGAGGGATGGCGCGCAAGGGTCGTAGACAGAAAAGACCGAGGTGCACACGTACTCCGCCGCCCTCGTCTGAGGCGGCCCGGAGGCGCATGGAGGCGGCCAAGCAGCGCGACACCGGGCCTGAGATCGCTCTGCGGTCGGCACTGCACAGGATGGGCTTGCGGTTCAGGGTCGATGCGAGGCCACTCAAGGGGCTACCACGTCGCGCCGACGCAGTATTCCGGTCGGCTCGGGTTGCAGTCTTCGTAGACGGATGTTACTGGCACGGGTGCCCAATTCATGGCACATGGCCCAAGGCCCACGCCGACTTCTGGAGAACCAAGATCGAGGACAACCGTCGCCGCGACGAGGATACCGACCGGCGACTCGGAGAGGCGGGCTGGTGCAGCATTCGAGTGTGGGAACACGAGGAGCTGAACGAAGCAGCGACAAAGATCTGCGAGATTGTTCAGCACCGCCGGGCTGAACTGCGTTCCCCGTAGTCGGCGCTTCGACCACCTCGTCAATCCCCTGGCAGCATGGGCAGGCGCGGCAAGTTGAATGCATCATAACCGATCAGTCTGTAGCCTGACGGCACTGATGATGGCCCTGCTGGGAGGGATGCATCTCCGCATGGAAGTCAAGGACGGCCCCGTCTGTGGCACACACCATAGGGGCCGACAACACGGCCCCCCTTCTTCGTGCCCCTGACTCGACGGGAACCAGCACGCCTTCACGGGAAGACGCCTTCAACCTGGCGCATTGGGCGATGGGGTAGCAAAGTGTCTGCCCGTCTTGTAGTTGGGCGCGCGAAGCTCTCGCGGTTGCAGTTGAAGGCTCTATGAGACGAAGCGAAAGGCCCCGTACCAAATCGCAGCCACTAGACCCGTACCCAGAACACACAACACGCTGGTGGCGATGACAATCGCCAAGATAGCGGTGCGCAGGACCATCAACCGTCTGGCTTCCTTGTAGGCTTCCATTTGATCCTCCTTGGTAAGCGGAACGGGGACGTCTCCCGGAAAATCCGCCTCTGCCAGATCCCGCACCTCGCTGGCGAATTCTGGGTCAGTGTCCAGGTATTCTTCAACGAGGGTCCGCGTGTCCCCACTCACTTCACCGGCCAGGTACAGAGGCAGCAGGTCCTGAATCACATCTCGTGTTACTCTCATGTCAAGATACCTCCCTGTGGAGACGGGTCGTGAGCAGCTTCTTGCGGACGGGGTGTACCTTCACTTTGGCAGATGACAACGATAATCCCAGAACACGGGCGATCTCGGCGTATGGCAATTCGTGCTGAACGCGTAAGATGAAAGGCGTACGGTCACACTCTGGGCATTCTCGAAGGACTCGCCGAACTTCGTCTAGCTCGAGCTGAGACTCTACCGCCGCATCCGGCCCCGGTGCCGGATCAGTGTGAACGCCGTCCAGCGCCAACTCGCGCTTGCTCTTCCTCTGTTGTTCCAGGAAAAGGTTCCGGGCGATAAGGAAGAGATACGCCTTGAGGGTTTCGGTGCGAATGGTGCTCCTGTTTACCCAGCCCGGACGAAAGTCTCAGAGGTGATGTCCTCTGCCTCGGGGCTGTTGCCCGCGAGCCAGAAGGCAAAGCGGTAGACCTCAGGTGCATAGGATTCGTACAGGCCCTGGAAGCTGAGCATGACTCTTCTCCGTAGATAATATGCACAGCAGAGCGAAAAGTTACAGGGGGTTGTGGAATAGGTCACGAGTGGACTGTGATGGTGCACGCGAGGACGCGCCGGACCAGGTTCGTTTCCTGCCAGCGAGCCTTCCTGGCCACCCCAACCCGTCGTCGTGCGTCACAGTCGCTTGATGAAACACGTGGAGTCCGCTATCATTGCCACATCGAGGAGGCGAGATGGAGCGCCATACGGGTAGGCCCACGTTCTGTTCTTGGAGAGAGGTGTCATTTCTCGTGCTCGTGGTCCTGGGAGCGGCTTTCCTCAGGCTGTACCAGCTCGACGAGATCCCGCCCGGCTTGTGCCTGGACACGGCCTATACCGGGGTCGGAGCCAGCCGCATACTGCGGGGGGAGTTTCCCATCTTCTTTGAGGCGCCCTGGGGGGGCAATATCGAGCCGATGTACATGTATGTACTGGCTCCCTTCCTGCTCCTTCTCGGTTTGACGCCTTTTGTGCTCAAGCTCGTGTCTGCGATCCTGGGCATTCTCACGGTGCCCATCCTGTATCTGCTGACCAGAGAGCTCTTGGGCTCCAGGATGGTGGCTCTGCTGGCCAGTTCCTGGCTGGCCGTCTCCTACTGGCATCTGAACTACAGCCGCATGGGACGCGAGATCGTGCTGGTCCCTCTACTCGTCCTCGTCACGCTCTGGTTCCTGCTGCGCGCATTGAGAACCGGCCGCTGGGCGGACTTCACGTGGGCAGGAGTGTCGCTGGGGGCCAGCTTGTACAACTATCAACCCATGAGATTCCTCCCCATCCTGATCGTCCTCTATCTGGGTTGTCGCAGCGTCATGGACAGGGGGTTCTGGAAAGCGCACAGGTGGAAGCTGGTGTTTCCCCTGCTTATCGCCTTGCTGGTCTTCGTCCCCCTGGCCAGCTATTTCGTCACTCATGCCGACATCTTCCTCATGAATGCACGAAACGTATCCATCTTCAACCCGGAACTGAACGAAGGCTCTCCCTGGCGAGCACTGGCGGCGAGCACAGCTCGGATGATGGCCTCGTTTCATCTGTTACCTGACCCCAATGCTCGACAGAACCCGGCCGGGCGGCCCCTGCTCGATCTCGTCAGCGGATTGTTCTTCCTGGTGGGTCTGGGCATCACTCTCGTCAGATGGCGACAGCCACAGCACCTCCTCATCCTGGTCTGGCTCGTGGTCATGTCTCTGCCAGCCGTCCTGGCGGTCCCCGTGCCCCATTCCGCCCGCAGCATCGGTCTCCTGCCCCTGGCCTGCATCCTTCCCGCGATGGGGCTGGATGCAGGCCTGAGATGGCTGAGGAGGCGAGGGACCCCCCAGGGCATCCTCCGTGCCTCCCCTTTCGTATTGGGCCTCCTGTTCCTCGTTGTGGCTCTGT
>Ga0307378_10011241_pt1 | contig 11548 bp, 8 predicted proteins | sample UN1MG_FD_202238 | JGI IMG/M metagenome (GOLD analysis project Ga0307378, IMG submission 202238) | Soil microbial communities from Risofladan, Vaasa, Finland - UN-1 | ecosystem: Environmental > Terrestrial > Soil > Coastal area > Acid sulfate soil | place: Finland: Risofladan, Vaasa | collected...
GACGCGCCGCAGATAAACACCTTGCCCACTCGATACTGGCGCTTCAGGTCGGCGATGATCTGCGCCACGTCGGCCTCCGCCTTGGGCCCCATCCACGACGTCCTGGCGCGGTAGTCAGGCGCAACCAGGATCATTCGGTGCCGGGCGGCAACATCGCGAGTTGCCTTCCACTCGCTTCGGCCGAGCTTCACGGACTGCCAGCGGTCGGAGCCGTGCCCGTGAAGGGCGATCAGCAGATGGTGGGGCTGGCCGGCCTTGAAGGCCTCCGGCAGCACAAGCACGTAGTTCTGTTTGGTCTTGTCGATGGCCGCGACGAAGGTCACGTCGCGAACGTTGGATTCGTCTTCGGCGGCAGCGGACGGCGGACCGGCAAGGAACATGATGCACACTAAGACAGCAATGCGTTTCATCGGTATCTCCTCTCGTGCGATGCGATATCCGGGCGCCCCGTCATCGGGGACTGCGGGCATCGCCCGGACCCGGATTGAGGCGCAGCGTCGCCATGCCGCCCATATTGCCTGCCGGACCGCGATGGGCTGTGCGCTCGGTACTCACGGCCCGAGGTCGCGGGGCGAAATCGCGACGCATCGGGATTGCAGGCGTGTCACTTCCTCAACGACTTCCGCGTGCAGACCCAGGCGCTGACGGGCCGGAAGCTGCACGCCCCGCGGACTGCACGAAGTCGCGGACGACCTTCCTGTCGGCCTCGGACAGGTTGTGGTACCTGGCGCCGGCCCTCTTGTGCCGGCCGATGACCTTGTACACTGGGCTGGCATCCGGCTTGCCGGGGATGAGCCATTTTCTGCGCTTCAGCTCCTGCACGCTGGCACAGGGCCTGTGGCAGCGTGCACAGTTCGCGCGCATGACTCGCAAGAAGTCGGCCTCGGTCACTCGCGACCGCTGAGTGGCGGGCGGGTGCGGCCGCTTCGGACGCGTCGCCGGGGCGCTGGTCGACCCCGCAGGCCGGCTCGACGGGGCGGATGGGCGGCTCGTCGCGCCGTCGCGGCCGGGAGACTCATCTTTCGCCCAGACCCAGACTGCCATCAGCGACAACACCAGCCCAGCGCAACCCGCCATGCTCAACGCCGCGGCTCTACTCGCGGTCAAGAACATACTCCTTCCGTGCCACCGGGTCGTGAGTGTTCGGCCGCCGGGGACCGCCTCACCGCTCCGCCTTTTGGAGTTGCTCGACAACGACGAGGGCCTCGCCCTCGAAGTGGAAGGCCTCAACCACGACGCGGTCGCCGATCTTCAGCTTCGCCAGGGCGCGGGTGTGCCGGCCGTCCTTGTCGTACTTCGGCGACACGACGACGTGCACACGCTTGCCGACCGCCGCCTTGGGATTCTCGGCCTTGCTCTCCTTCCAGGTGCGAGTGATCTTCTCGACATTCAGGACAAGGGCCCGTTCGGCCTTGCGGACAACCGTGCCGACCATCACGCCGCGAAAGCCTCTCAGGCCGTCCGGCAGCTTGCCCGCGTCTGCGCGCTCGCCTTCGCCTTCGCGCTTGCGCCCCTCCTTGGGCTCGCGCCCTTCCTCGCGCTCGCGCCGGACCTCGCGCGGCTTGTCTCCTTCGCCCTCCTTGCCCTCGCCTTCGCGCTTGCGTCCTTCGCGGGCGCCCTCGCCGAGGTCGCGGCGCAGCCGCACGTTCTGCTCGCGCAGCTCGGCCACCTCGCCCGCCAGGCGCTTGATCTGCGCCCGCAGCTCGCGCAGCTCGGCTTGCAGGGCGCGGATATCGTCGCGGGGGCGTTCGACCTCGCCGCGGCCTTCACCAGCCCGCTTGGCGTTGATGCGCCGGACGAAGCTGTGGTCGTCCTCGGCGACGTAGGCGATCTCGACGAGCTGGCCGGGCTTCAGCGCCTTGGCGGCCGCCAGCAGGTCGGCGCTGCGTCGCGACACGAAGAAGGTGGACGGCTCGCCGCGCTCCTGCTTGACGACGATGCCGACGTACTCCTGCCGGCCGATCTGCTTCTCGGTGAGCTTCACGAACTTGCCGCGAGCCTCGCCCTCCTTACCGTCGGCGCCCTCCACACGGGCGCAGGCCGCCCCCATCACAAGCAATGCCAATGCAGTTGTGTAAACGGTTCTCATGGCCAGTCTCCTTCAAGGGGCAGGACATAGCCCTTCTGCACGGTTCGGCGGGCGCACAGACCCCACGCACGTCCCGAGGCGGTGACACATCCTGTAACCCCGCGCCAGACGCGCGGTTCCGGCAGGGCTACGTGTACGTCAGGTACGCCGTGGCCGCGCAGTCCCGGTCGGCCGTCAGCCGCACCCAGTGCGCGCTGAATCCGTCGGCAAACTCATGATGGACGTACCGCCCCGGCGGCACGGGGAATGTCTCGTAGGTCTTCCATTCGCCGCTGCCCAGGAAGTCCACCTCCACAGTGAAGGCGACCTTCTCGGCCGACTCGTGGCACAGGTGCAGGCATTTCTTGTCGAAGCCGGTCATCAGGTACGGATCTGAGGGCGCGCCGGCCTTCACGTCGGCGTTCCACCACGGCCCGCCCCAGCCGGCCGGCTTGCCGAACCGCCACAGGTCGTCGGTCTTGCCGAACCACAGTGCCGACATCGGCTCGCCGCACAGCACGTTGTCCCCGCCCAGGCAGCTCACGCCGTCGGAGCCGAGCACCAGCATGCCGCGGTAGTTGCAGAAGTCGCCCAGTACCCACAGGTGGGTGGAGATCGGGCGCACGCCCCAGACTCGCCCGCCGTACGCCCACGGCGAGAGCTCGTAGAACATGCCGTGGCAGTCCATCAGGAACCGCTCGTGGTCCACCTCGCGGATTCTCGGCCACTCGGTCTGCCACATGTGGTCGAAGGTGTGGCTGGCCTTCGGCAGGCGGTAGCGGGTCCAGGTGTCGCCGGCCTCGGTGTACACGTTCAGCAGCGCCGACGCGCGGTCCCAGCCGGTGGCGAACATCGTGCCGGCGAAGCCGCCCCGGCCGGCCACCTCCACGTACGGGCTGCGGTCGAGGATACGCCACTCGCCGCCGTCCCACTCGGCCAACCGCCCGGACGACTGCTCGCCACGGAAGTCGCGCTCGTCGTAGCTGTTGTTGGCGACCACGACCCGCCCGAAGCAGCTATACGCCGCCTTGAAGTGCGCCTGCACCTGGCCGCCGGGGACCTGAAGCACCTCCGCCAGCTCGGCCAGCCTGGCCGTCTTCAGCGTGCCGACGTCCAGCTCGAACAGCTCGCCCTCCATGCCGAGCATGTACACCTTGCGATCGGGGTCGGTCAGGTGCGTCATCGTCGAGCACAGCCGGATCTCCAGCAGGCTCTCGATGGTGCGGACGTTGCGCTCGGCGTCGATGACGTGCGGGCCGATGATGAGCTGGTTCGTCGGATAGTGGACATAGCGGTTCGTGTACGTGCCGACGTAGCTTTCCGGGCGGCGGGTCATGCTGAGGCGCTCGTCGATCTCGAAGAGGCCCGTCCCCACGCCGGAGCGGGACTTGCTGGAGACGTACGTGACTACCCACAGCCGCTCTGCGAAGCCGACCATGGCCCCCACGCCGCACTCGGTCCGCGGCGGGCCCAGCCCCGCCTTCATGCACAGGCCGGGGAAGATGCCGTTGATGGACAGGGCATTGGCCGTGTCGCCTTGGTCTTTCACTTCCTGACTCCCTTTCGATTCCCGGCGGGCCCCGCCGCGAACCGGATGCACTCGCACCGGTTACTGCTGCTGAGGCCCTTCCTCCTCATCGAGCGCGTCGGCGAGTCTGTCCAGTTCCTCGCTGTCTTCCCGCGGTTCAACCGCTATTGCGCCGTCAGGCTTGACCTGGCCGCGCAGCTTGCCGTCAACCTTACCGTCAAGCGCGTCGATCTCCTCGGCCCGTGCCAGGAGCTCCTCTTCGCTGACCATCTTCTTATCCAAGAGCACATTGAGCACACAGGCCAGAGTGAGCTTCATCTGATCGACATCGGCTTGAAGCAGCTCGACCTCGTCCGGCTGCTCGCCCCGGTGGCGCTTGTTCATGAGGTCGAGCCGGCGGGCGGCCAGGTCCTCGTACATGCGGTCGCGCTTCCGGACGTAGTTCTGAATCCAAGACAAGGCATTGCCGGACATGGCCACCTTCTCCGTCTTCAGACCTCGGTCACCCAGGCCGTGCTCCTGTGCCCCGGAGCGGCGCGGCCGACGCAGACTGCGCGCGCCATGGTCATTTCTTCCGCCGTCTTCCGCGGCCCGGTGCCCGCCGCACGGGTTCGGGAGTCGGGTGGGCCTTTCGCCGCTTCCGCGCAACGACGCGCTCGGTGACGGCCAGCCCGACGGCCAGCACGATTCCCACGAACGTCAGGACGACTCCCTGTCGGAACTCAGGCGGGTCGTATGTCAGCAGGACCGTCTGCGTGCCGGCCGGCACCGGCACCGACATGAGCTGGTCAAACGTGCGGTACACCCTGACCGCCTTGCCACTGATCTCGCACCGCCAGCCGGCGTTGTAGCCCTCGGAGATCACGAGCTGCGCGGGCGCGTCGATGTCCGTGTGAATCGCCCAGTGCCCGGGGACGGCCTCGATCTTGGTCACTTCCATTCTGGCGGCCTTGGAGTCGGCCGTCTCGGGCGGCGGCGCGTCGTACACGAACGCAGCCTTGCGCGGGTCGAGCTCCACAGTCGCCATCGCGCCGATCGCCCCGGGCGCGGGCGCAATCGCGGGCCGGCCGTCAGGCCCGCCCACGACATAGCCCGCATCCTTCGCGATGGGAGGGACCTGCCGCACCTTTCTGGTAAAGAACGCCGCGGGCAGGCAGGACGGGTTCTCGTACACGCGATAGCGGTCCTCCTGCCATGTCGGCACGATCTGACGCAGCCCCATCTCGTCCGCAGGAAACTGAATAGCGCGCTCCACAAAGACATACCGCAGGCACGCCAGGTTTCGCATGGAGGCCGAATGAGCGGCAAGAGCGGGCCAGCCATCGCGCGGCCGCGAGCGAATCGGGTCGGTGCAGAATCTCAGGAACAGCGACCTCTGGGGCGAATCGACGATTCCGCCGCCGGTGCCCACCAGGTTGCGGAGACCAAATTGCATGCCGCGGTTGGGCTGAATCTGGTCGTCCTGCTTGGGCTTGTTGTCGGCCAGCCAGACGGCGTATCGCTGCGGGCCGAGGTTGGGGTCCTGCCCAAGGCGATGCTGAAGCCACTTCGCCCGGGGCGGCGTGCCCTCGGTCAGCCAGAACAGCTTGTCATACATCACCAGCCCCCAGGACATGAAGAACAGGTCGGCCGCCAGCAGCGCCACGAGCGATGGACAGACCCATCGGGGGGCGGGGACCTTGCGGATCAGCAGCACGCTCATCGCCGCGGCCGACAGGACCGCCGTCGCCACGCCCAGCCAGATGATCGGGTCGCCCATCATCCGCCCGGGCGCGTTCCGGGCGCACCACATCCGCAGCGGATACCACATGTCCTTGCCGATCTGCGGGTTGTCCTCGACGAGCCGCCCGGCCACCTCGGGATCCTGCGCGTAGCCGCGCAGCTTGACCATCGCGCCTACAAGCGTCGCCAGGATGACCACGCCCAGAACGACGCCGGCGATTCGCCCGCGCCGCGTCGAGGCGCCCTCGGCCGGCCGCAACAGCAGCCGCTGAACGCCCACAGCCGCCAGACACGACAGCGCGATGTCCGTCAGCCAGAAGATCCGCGTGGGGTTGCGGAGCTGGCGGAACGGGCCGACGTTGTTGTAGAGGATCTTGTAGAAGGGCAGCGTCTTGCCGGCCCCCAGCGCAATGCCAACCAGCCCCAGCACGACCAGTGCCCACAGGTGCCGGTCGCGCCCGATGGTCATCAGGCCGGCGGCCGCCGCGACGAGGATGATGATGCCGACATAGTGGGCCATCTCGTCGCGGCTGAACTCGCCGTAGTATCCCAGGCGCATGTCGCCGTAGTAGAACGGGACGGCCATCAGCAGGCCCGTCTTGCCCGGCTCGGCGACAGCCATGTTGATGAACTCCCAGCTCGCCTCCTTGCGGACCGAGGCCTCGGCGAGCCTCTTCGCGGGCAGCATCTGGGCGGCGCCGATCATCGCGCCCAGCAGGATGATCGCCGCCACGGCCGCCGGCGGGCGCACGATCGGCGCCCAGCCGGCCTTGCGGTCTCGCAGCCACGCCGCCAAAGAGACGATCGCATGCCAGGCCGCGTAGGCCCCCAGCAGCACGCCCAGAACCAGCAGCAGGTGGACCGCCCCGATCAAGGCCATCAGGCCGATGCACGCCGCTCCGGGCACAATCCATCGCCACTGCCCGCGCTGCACGGTCAGCCACAGGCACAGCATCGACCCGAAGAACCACGGATAGGCCAGGAAGTAGTTCGGGTGCGAGGCGTGACCGAGCGACAGTCCGCCGAAGGCGATGCTCATGGCCCCCAGCAGTCCGGCCAGCGGGCCGACGCCGACGGCCGCCCGCATGAAGAGGTACGCCGCCACCGCGCCCAGGAAATAGTGCAGGCAGATCGTGAGGATGAAGCCCGGCACGTAGTCCATGAAGAACATCGGCCAGCGCCCGGGGTACAGCAGCGCCGGCTGGAGCGAGGCATGAAACGGCGCGCCCATCAGTATGTAAGGGTTCCACAGGGGCAGGCGCCCGGCGCGGACCTCGTCGGCGGCCATCTGGTAGTACGGCTGGTAGATATAGGCCGCGTCGCCGCGGATCATGCTGTCGTGAGGCCCGGGCGGGACAAAGCCCTTCCAGAACACCACGAGCGTCATCAGCGCCAGCACGGCAACGGCCAGCAGGTCGCCGCGCCGGCGGCGGAACCAGCTCTGCCGCCCCGCAGGGGCGCTCGGCAGCTTGGGCATCTGTGAGCGGTCCTTCACGCGTTGCTCCATTTGACGAGCCGCGCTCAACATATCGGCCGCCCGCAGGCCCGTCAAACGCCGAGTTCTGTGCCCAACGGCTTGAAATCGCCGATATATACCGGTACCAAGTGATCCTTCGTCGCCATGCGCGGCGGCCCGGCGAGGCGCGATCCATGGCTCTGATTTCCGTCGTCATCCCGATGTACAACGAGCAGGAATGTCTCGGGCCTATGCTCGAGCGCCTGCTGGCCCTGCCGGCCGACCAGAAGGACCGCTACGAATACATCTTCGTGGACGACGGCAGCACCGACGGCACGTTGGCCATGCTCCGCGAGCTGGCCGGTAAGTCCGAGAAGGTCAAGTACATCTCATTCAGCCGCAACTTCGGCCACGAGGCCGCCCTGACCGCCGGCCTGGACCACGCCGCCGGCGACGCCGTCATCACTCTCGACGGCGACCTCCAGCACCCCCCCGAGGCGATACCCGACCTGCTCGCAAAGTGGCGCGAGGGCTACCAGATCGTCTACGCCCGGCGGCAGTCCGGCGAGCACCTGCCCCTGCTGAAGAACCTGCTGTCCAAGACGTTTTACCGGCTGCTGCGGAAGGCCTGCCCGGTGGACATACCGGCCGACGCGGCGAACTTCCGGCTGATGGACCGGCGCGCGGTCGAGCAGTATCGCCGCCTGCGCGAGCGGAGCCGCTTCGGGCGCGGGCTGGTCGCGTGGACGGGCTTCAAGCAGACGTTCGTGCCGTACGCCGAGGAGCGGCGTTACGCCGGGCAGACCAAGTACAGCACGTGGGCCTCGGCGCGGCTGGCGATCGACGCGTTCATCGGCTTCACGGACCTGCCGCTGAGGCTGGTCTACTGGCTGGCGGCGGCGATGCTGGGGGTCTTCGGCGTGCTGGCGGCGCTGGGGATCGTGGCGATGTTCGTGACGAGCATGTACGCCCTGCCGTACTTCGCCTTCGCCAGCGTGTTCATGGTCGGCGGCGCGGTGCTGCTGGCGTTGGGGCTGGTGGGCTCGTACGTCGGGCGGGTCTTCCGCCAGTCGCAGAACCGGCCCCTCTACATCGTGGCTGACAAGTCGCCGTCACTGCCTCCAGGATTCGAGGGCGCCCGCGATGGCCCAGACAAAGCCGACTGAGGCGTCCCCGGCGCCGGCGCGGCAGCGCCTGCCGGCATGGTGCATCGTGCTGGCGGCTGCGGCGCTCGTCGCGGGGCTGGGCGGCCGGCTGTGGCTGACGTCGCTCGCGCCGCGGTGGGCCTATGTCTGGGACCACTTCGACAATATCCAGATGGGCCGCACCGCGACGAAGCACGGCCTGTTCAGGGTCTACGACGTCGAGCCGAGGAGCATGCCGCAGATCCCCGGCTACGCATACGCCGAGCAGGCCGGCGGGTTCATACCCTACGTCCGCCCCGGCCCGCGGAAGGTCAACTACCCCCCGCTGGGCGTGACGGTGTTCTGGCTGCAAAGCTCGCTGCTTCGGGCGGTGGACCCGCCGGGGCCGAACACGATCCAGGCGTTCAAGCGCGAACGACGCGAGCTGTATCCGGATCCGAACTACGCGCCGCCCGAACCGCCCATGCTGGACGACCTGACGCCGGTCAACACGTTCACCTCGCGGCTGGTGATGTCGATCGCGGCCGTCGCGGCCGAGCTGGTCGCGGCCGTCGGCGTGTTCCTGATCGCCCGGATGCTGGCCGGCCCGGTCTGGGGGCTGCTGGCGGCGGTGGTCTGCTGGCTGATGCCGCCGCTGGCGATGGACTCGTCGTTCTGGGGCCAGACCGACGCGTGGTTCCTCGCGCCGGCGGTCTTCACGATATACATGATGCTCCGCGGCCAGCGGGGCCTGCGGCCGTGGGTGTGGGCCGGCGCGCTGGCGGCTGTGACCGTCCTGCTCAAGCCACACGGCCTGTTCCTGGGGCCGGTGGTGCTGTTCGGCGCGTGGGTCCTGCCGGACCGGGGCCGGGCGCCCGACTGGCCGGTGGTCTTCCGTCGGGCAGGCGCACTCATCGGCGCGGGGGCCGCGGCGCTGATCCTGATCTCCCTGCCGTGGTCGATCGCCAGCGGAGGGGCGTGGGTTCAGGAAGGCTACGTCGCCAACTTTACCAAGTACGGCGACACCACGCTGAAGGCCTTCAACGTCTGGTACCTCGACGTGCTGCTGCTGGACGGAACGATCTTCGATTCGGGCGGCGCGCCGGTCTTCGCGTTGGATTCCAAGGCCACCATCATGGGCATCCCCAAGGACGCCTGGGGCCGGCTGCTGGCGCTGGCGGCGATGGCTGTGGCAGCCTGGCTTGTCGGGCGGAAGTACCGCCATAAGGGGCCGACGGCGCTGGTGCTGTTCTCGGCGCTGTGGGTGTGGAGCACGTTCATGTGGCCGACGCGGGTGCACGAGCGGTACATCGTCTATGCGATTCCGCTGGTGACGCTGGCGGCAGTGCTGCTGAGGCGGCTCTGGCCGGCGGTGCTCGCGCTGGCCATCGTCGGAACGGCCGAGCTGTGCCACAACGTCTGGCTGAACCCCCCGCCGGGCACGCTGCTGGACAAGCTGGGCGTGAGGCGCACGTACGAGCAGGCGATGGCCAGGTACGTCCAGATGGGCGGGCGGAGCTCCCGCTACACCGCGCCCACGATGGAAGCTGCGGAGAAGTACGAGATCGACAAGGCCAAGCACCTCCGCGCGGAATACCTGGAGCAGCGCAAGAGGACCAAGGGGCTGGAGTGGCTGCTGCTGCTGATCTCGCTGGGGGGCTACGCCTGGGCGTTCGCCTCGCCGTTTGCGTTCAGCGTGTCCCAGGCCGCGGCGGACAAGCCGCCGCCGAAGCCGGCCAAGGGCCACAAGCCCAAACGCTCCCGGCGCTGAGGACGCCGCGTCCGGATCGACCGATCAGTACCAGATCGTCACGATCAGGTTCGGCACGGGCGTCTTGCCTTCCATGATGCCGATGACCTGCGAGGCCATCTTCACTTCGGCCTCCTCGGAGTCCAGCCACTGGTTGATCTGGTCCTGCATGTACTCCAGCGAAGGAGGCGCGATCTTCGAGTGGAAGAGCTTGCAGCGGATAGCCCCCTGCCCCGTCACGTTGAGCGGCCGCTTGTACGATTCGGTCCTGGCGGCCAGCCCGTGATCGCCACCGATAGCGCGGACCTTGCGACCGGTGGTCTCACCATCGCCCACCAGGCTGAGCGGCTCGTCGTCCTGATCGCCCGGCAGTGAGATTGGTTCCTCTTCCAGAGGCATCGACGTTTCTTCGGGCATGACAAGTCTCCTGCTCGATACGAGGTACTCAAACCGGAACAGAAATGCACGGGGCCCATTATAGGAGCGTCCGAGGACGAATCAAGGCCGCGGCCTCTGCCGGCCGAACCGGCCCGGCGCAATTGGTGTTGAAGTGGGATGGCCGGTCAGTTAGTTTACGAGCAGGGACAGGCGCCCTCCATGAGGAAGGACAAGCTGATCATATTGGTGGCGTTCGTGCTAGCCGTCGGCGCGGCGGCCGGGCTACAGGGCCTGCGGGGGTCAGGTGACGGCGACGCCCGCAACACCGCCGGTCCGGCCAAGGCGTCGCAGACGGGAGAGTTCCGGGGAATCACCCTTCAGCTTCACAGCAGCGATCCGAAGCACCCGTACGAGAAGCTGATCGACGAGATCGCCGGCACCGGCGCCAACACGCTGGGGCTGGTCGTCACCGGCTGGCAGGAGAACTGCTCGTCCACGAGCATCTTCATCGACCTACGCAAGACGCCCAGCGCGGACAGGCTCCGGCAGATCATCCGCCACGCGAAGAAACGCGGCCTGAAGGTCGTCCTTATGCCGATCGTCCTTCTGGAGAACGGGCGCGAGGGCGAATGGCGCGGCAAGATCAATCCCGACAAGTGGGATGACTGGTGGGAGGACTACAACAGCTACATCGTGCACTATGCCAAGCTCGGGCAGGACAGCGGCGCCGACGTCTTCATCATCGGCTCGGAGCTGGTCTCAACCGAGAAGTACACCGACAAATGGAGATCGCTGATCGCCCAGGTCCGCAAGGTCTTCAAGGGGCGCCTGAGCTACTCGGCCAACTGGGACCACTACACCCCCGTCAAGTGGTGGGACGACCTGGACATCATCGGGATGACCACCTACTACGACCTGACCGGCGGAAAGGAGCCCACGCTTCAGCGGCTGCTGGATACCTGGAAGCCCATCCGCAAGGAGATCCTCCAGTGGCAGGCCAAGATCAACCGGCCGATCCTCTTCACCGAGGTCGGCTGGCCGAACCAGAAGACCTGCGCGCAGTATCCGTGGGACTACTATCGCTCGCCTGACAAGCCGGACCCGACCGCGCAGGCCAACTGCTTCGAGGCCTTCTTCCAGACGTGGGTCGGGCAGAAGGCCACCGCGGGCTTCCTGGTCTGGGAGTGGCGGCACCATCCCGACCAGAAGATGGACGAAAAAGACCCCTCCTATGTCCCCGTCGGCAAGCCGGCCATGAAGGTCATCAGCAAGTACCTCAACGGCCCGACGCGTCTCGCCGACGCCAACGGCACACCGGCGTCCGCCCCGTCGTAGACCGCCGCGTCGGCCGGCAGTCTGTGAGCCGTCCCGGAAGGGACGGGGCGACAATAGCCCAGCAGTTCACTGCTGGGTCCCAGAAAGCCCTCATGGCGAAGAGTCCCGCCAGGGACGATTGACGGCACACCATGGCCCGTGAGCGGCAGGATCAATCGAAGACATATCGGGGATCGCATTCCACCCC
>Ga0307378_10011242_pt1 | contig 11548 bp, 10 predicted proteins | sample UN1MG_FD_202238 | JGI IMG/M metagenome (GOLD analysis project Ga0307378, IMG submission 202238) | Soil microbial communities from Risofladan, Vaasa, Finland - UN-1 | ecosystem: Environmental > Terrestrial > Soil > Coastal area > Acid sulfate soil | place: Finland: Risofladan, Vaasa | collected...
GTGGGCATAAGGAAGCCGCCCTGCAAGCTTCGGGTCTGCGTGTTGGGCAGTGCCGTCAGGTTCAGATCGAAGCGCGCGCCCACCGGGGCGCCGAAAGGAATGGCGCTGCCCAAAAGGACGATGGCCGTGTCCTGGTCCTGGAGCACCCTCAACGGTGTCAAATGCGACAACCCCAGATGGGCCGATCCCAACCCCTGCCGGGCCAGGTACTTCACCATGTACTCCTTGAGGTGAGCCGGCACCTCCCTGGAACCATTGGTGCCAAGCCCCACCACCAGGCCGTACCCCTGCACCGGCAGTGGCGCTCCGCTGTTGTAGATGGCGTACTCACCGACGGTGCCGGCCACGTGAGGCGGTATGACCACACGCGACGGGGAATCGGCGCCGTTCCCTGCATCGGAGCAGCCGCCAGCCAGCAGCAGCCACGCGCCCAACAGAGCCAGCAACGGACCTTTCCTTACCATCGCAGCGCTCCAGCCCCAACCGCTTCGCCCTCCCCTGCGCACGCCGTCAGTCGCCTGCCGAACTGCGCCCTGGGAAGGTCTTGCCCTGTCGCCTGCAGTCTCCAGGGACCGACCCCGTCCCGTCCCGGCAGGAAGGCCACCACCCCACCTGTCATGCACAACTGACAACCTCAACGTCCTGGTCTGCTAATCGAACGCCCGTCCACCGCGGCTGGCTTCGGGCCTGGTCGGCGCGGGCTCGATGATCGTCCGAGGCGCAGCGCGCCTCGCCACCGCGGGCTGCGTCGCGGGGGTGCCGCCGCCCAACGACCGCCGGGCCTCTTCCAGTGAGGGCAGAATCAACTCCTGCCCGATGCGAAGCCGGCGTGGCTCGGCGGTCGGATTGGCCTTGGCGATCGCCGGCCAGAGCTTCCGGTCCTTGTACTGCCCGGCCGCGATGCGCTCGAAGGTGTCTCCCGCCTTGACAATGTAGCGGCCCTGAGGGGTTCCGCTACGGGAGGATTTCGCCAGCGCGATCGGGCTGGCGTCCGATACGTCCACGAGCGGCGGGATGTAGATCTCCTGCCCCGGCTGAAGAAGGCGCACGTTCGCCTTCGGGTTGGCCCGCGCGATGATGTCCCATTTCCTTCCGTCGCGGTAAGCCTTCTCCGCGATGGCCCAGAATCCCTTGTCACCGTCCTTGACGATGTAGTAGTTGCGCCCGTCGGGCTTGCGGATGACTTTGCCTCGAAGGTCGCCGGCGGGCAGCCCCGAGGGCGCAGCCTGCCTGCCTTCCTCAACAATGCGGGCCTCGGGCAGTATCGGCCCGCTCGACCCGATCGGCACCGGCTGCAACCGCGTGTCCTCAGGTGCCAGACTCGTCCGCGCGGGCTCGACAGCCTCCGACCCGCCCAGGTCGAGCCGGGTAGGCTCGAACTTGGTCGGCTCGAACTTGCCGGGCTCGGCACCGGTCGCTTTGACCAGAGGTGACAGGCCGACATCGTCACCGCTCTTGGCCGGCTCCACCGTCTCGACGCTCACCTGCCCGGAAGGCCCGGGCGGCGTAACGGATGAATCGACATGGCCGCTGGGAGGCGCGGACTGGTTTGGCTCCCCGCGCGGACTCGAGAAGATCGGGCGCCTGGGCGTGCCCGGCGAGCCGAACAGACCGGTGTTGGAGTCTGTCTTGGCGATGCGAAGGTCCTTCTTGGGCGGTGGCTGCTTGCTGTGCTCTCCGCTTACGACGAAGTAAAGCAGAGCCGCGACGCTGAAAAGCAGGACGGCCGTGATCCCTATCTTGACGTCTGTGCGCATGACTCGCCGCTCCTTCCCTGGATTGAGTTTGCAGCCAGTTGAGACCTTGTGATTCTACGGCCGGCGGCGGCGGTTTGGCAAAGGAAATCTGCTTCGGGCGGGTCAGTTCGCGCTTCGTCCGGCGACGATGCAGGCGGTATCCCGGGCGATCATCAACTCCTCGTTGGTGGGTACGACCCACACGGGCAGGGGCGAATCGTCAGTGGTGATCGGCCCGGCGGCGCCGGCAACAGTTCTCTCGTTTCGCTGCCGATCGGGACGGGCGCCGAGCCTGGCCAAGCCGCTACAGATTTCGGCCCGGATGGGCACGGAGTTCTCCCCGATGCCGCCTGTCAGCACCACCGCATCGAGGGCGGGCAGGATCGTGTAGTACGCCCCAATGTACTTCACCACCCGGTACACGAACATGTCCACGGCCAGTCCGGCGGAGGGATTGCCCTCAGCGGCGGCCGCCACCAGATCGCGCATGTCATTGCTCAGCCCGCTGACGCCGAGCAGCCCGGAGGCCTTGTTCAGCGCCTCGTCCACCTGCTCGACAGTCAGCCCGACCGAGACCATGTGAAGCGGCACAGCCGGGTCCAGATCCCCGCACCGGGTGCCCATGACAAGCCCCTCCAGGGGCGTCATACCCATGGAGTGGTCCACGGCCCTGCCGCCGGCCACCGCGGTCATCGAGCAGCCATTCCCCAGATGAACGGTGATCAGGTTAACCCCGTCGACGTCCTTGCCTATCAGTTCGGCCGTTCGAAGCGTAACGTAGCGGTGACTGGTGCCGTGGAATCCGTACTTTCGGACATGATGCTGAGCGTACCATTGCTCGGGCACAGCGTAGCGATGGGCTGTTGGGGGAAGGGTAGCCAGAAACGCCGTATCGAAGACGGCGACGTGGGGAACAGCCGGCACGGCCGCCATCGCCGCCTCGATGCCCATCAGGTTGGGCGGGTTGTGCAGCGGGGCCAGCTCGGCGTAGCGACGGATCACCTTCAGGAGCTCCCCGTCGATGCTCCGCGAATCGGTCACCTGCTCGCCCCCGTGCACGACCCGATGGCCTACCCCGTCGATCTCGTCGATGTCCTTGAGCACAGCGAACCTGGCGTCCACCAAGGCGTCGAGGACAACCTTCATGCCCTCGGTGTGGTCGCAGGCCTGCGCCGGCGCCTGGTGTGTGGTGCCCCGGGCGGTGTGGACGAGTCGCCCTTCCGGCCCGCCGACCCGCTCCAGCAGGCCCCGGGCAAGCGTGGACTCATCGGTCATGTCGAAAAGCTGATACTTAATGGAGCTGCTGCCGCAATTGACCACAAATATCTTCACCGCCGCGACTCTCCTAACTGGCGAAGCCTACAGGTACAGGCCTGCTGCAAACGCAGAAGCCACAGAACCGCAATTGCTACGCAAAGCCCCCCGGCGCTGTCAAGTCACTTGACGTAGCCGGCGCGCCGAAGCTAGACTGTTTCCTGCTTCATCGCTCGGCGGCCGACCGGCCGCTTCTGGGAAGGAGACCCTCCCGTGAAGGTATCCGTGCATGCCAGGCACGTGGAAGTGACCGACGCGATGCGTCAGCACGTGGAGTCAAGGATCGCCAAGCTCCCGCGCTATCTTGGCAGCCTCCAGTCCGTGGAGGTGATCCTTGGGATGGACGCGGACATGCCCATGGTGGAGGCCGTTGCGACTGCCCGCAGGAAGAGCATATTCGTGGCCAGCCATCGGCACGAGGACATGTACGCGTGCATTGACCAGTGCCTTCACAAGCTCGAAGAGCAAGTCCGCCGGCACAAGGATCGGGTTCGAGACCACCAGAAGCCGCCCCACGGCGAGTCCACGGAGCAGTCGAGCTGATAGTGATCGCCGACCCTTGCCCGCAACGGTTGCCTCTGGCGGTGCCGGCGCCGATGAGATAGATTGCCTGGCGGCTATCGAGCCGGGCCCTACAGAAACGCTGGGAGCAACTCATGAAGCTGGCGGACATCATGGTAACCGATGCAATTATCCCGGAGCTACAGGCCAAGACGCGCGACCAGGCCGTCGAAGAGCTCGTGCAGGCGCTGGCCTCCGCGGGCGCCATCGCCAAGAAGAACGTAGAGGAGATCACGAAGGCGATCCTGAGCCGCGAGGCACAAGCGACCACCGGAATCGGCAAGGGGGTGGCACTGCCGCACGCCAAGCTCAAGGGCATCAAAAAGCCGATCGGCACCATCGGGCGCTCCAGCGAAGGCATCGACTTCGTCTCTCTCGACGCCAAGCCCGTGTATTCGGTGATCCTGCTGCTGTCCAGCCCAGACAATCCGGACGAGCACCTCCAGGCGATGGAGACGATCTTCAAGCACGTGCAGAGGGACATCTTCCGCAAGTTCCTCCGCCAGAGCCAGACCGCCGAGGCAATCATCGATCTTATCCGCGAAGCGGACGAGCTGCTGGGCTAGGCAGCCTTTCCGCCGCGGGGACGGATGGAATATCGAGTTGCCCCTTATCACGCGAGACGTCAGGATCATCAACAAATACGGGCTTCACGCCCGACCGGCGATGAAGTTCGTCGAGCTGGCAAACCAGTACACCAGCCGCATCGAGGTATCCAACGGGGTGCTGTCGGTGGACGCCAAGAGCATCATGTCGGTGATGCGCCTGGCGGCGGTGAATGGAACCACCCTGACGATCACCGCCGACGGCAGCGATGCCAAGCCCGCCACCACCTCGCTGGCCGAGCTCGTCGAGCAAGGCTTCGGCGAGCTGGGCGGGGATGAGAAAATCCCGTCCATTGAAGCCTGACCCACCCGGCAGGGCGACGGGAGCCGGCGAACCGAGGCACAATGAAGATCAAGAAGGGCATAGGGGTCTCACCCGGGGTGGCGATAGCGCCCGCCGTCGTGATGGATACCGAGGAGTTCGATATCCCACAGCGGCACGTGCCCGTGGACCGCGCCCAGGCAGAGCTGGCGCGGCTCCGCAAGGCCGCCGACGTCTCCAAGAAGGAGATACTCGACCTGCGCGCCCGCACCGTGGAGCGGATCGGACAGGAGGCGGCCGGCATCTTCGACTTCCACCTGGGCCTGCTGGAAGACAACGTCCTGAACAAGAAGTTCTCAGACACTGTCCTCGGCGGATCGGTGACGGCCGAGTATGCCGTCTCCACCGTGCTGCGCGGATACGCCAAAGAGTTCCTCGCGATGCCGCAGTACCTTGCCGAGCGCGTCAAGGACATCTACGACATCGAGAGGCGCCTGCTGCGAAACCTGACCGGGCAGCGGCATCGGTCGCTGTCGCACCTGACGCGCGACGTGGTGGTCCTGGCGGGCGACCTGACGCCGTCGCAGACGGCCAGCATGGACCGCGCGCACGTCCGCGGGCTGGCCATCGACGCCGGCGGACAGACCAGCCACACCGCCATCGTCGCCAAGGCGCTGGGGATTCCGGCGGTAGTGGGCCTAAACGACGTGACGGCCGAGGCCGCCGCCGGCGACATCGTTATCATTGACGGCACCCGCGGGCTGGTCGTGGTGGACCCCGATGAGCAGACGATCACGAACTACCAGAACTACGCCCAGCAGCAGGTCGAGTTCATCCACTCGCTGGACGCTCTTCGCGATCTGCCGGCCCTCACCACCGACGGGCATGAGATCACGCTTCTGGGCAACATCGAGTTCCCGCCCGAGGCCCACACCGTGCTGGAAAAAGGCGGACAGGGCATCGGGCTCTATCGCACGGAGTTCCTGTACCTGGGCAGCGACATAGAGCCCACTGAGGAAGACCACTACCGCGCCTACCGCGAGGTCATCGAGCAGTGCGAGGGCCGCCCCGTGGTCATCCGCACGCTGGACCTGGGCGCAGACAAGTACACCCAGTCACGCGCGAGGATCCCCGAGCGCAACCCCATGCTCGGCTGCCGAAGCATCCGCTTCAGCTTCCGGAACCTCAACAGCTTCAAGACGCAGGTCCGCGCGATCCTGCGGGCATCGGTAGGCTCGACGGTTTCGATCATGTTCCCGCTGATCTGCAACCTGCTGGAGCTTCGCCACGCCAAGGCGGTTGTCCGCGACGTCATCGAGGACCTGGAGGAGGAGAACATCGAGCACCGCGGCGACGTGCCCATCGGGATCATGGTTGAAACACCGTCGGCGGCCCTTCAGTCCGACGTGTTCGCGCGGGAGGTGGATTTCTTCTCCATTGGAACGAACGATCTGATACAGTATACGCTGGCCGTCGACCGGGGCAACGAGAAGGTGGCGTCGCTGTTTTCCGCTGCCAGCCCCGCGGTCCTGAGGCTGGTTCGGCAGGTCATCCGTAGCGGCCTGCGGTTCGAGGTGCCGGTGAGCGTCTGCGGGGAGATGGCCGCCGACCCGATCTTCACGATACTGCTGCTGGGCATGGGCCTGAGGACGTTCTCGTGCGCCCCCCCGGCGCTGCCCGAGATAAAACAGATCATCCGCTCGGTGACAATGGAGCAGTGCATCCAGGTCGCCCGGCGGGTCATGAGCTTCGAGGCGGAGAACGAGGTCGTCAACTATCTCCGCGCCGAGACGCGAAAGGTGCTGCCGGCCGCCCTGGCGGACTGATCCGCCGCTGGAGTCGGCCGAATGGGTGCCATGCTTCTGGCGCTGTCTGCCAGAAGCATGCTTCTCCGCTGTGCGTAGAAGCATGGCACCCCGCGGTGAGGGCGCTTCTGGAGCCGGCCCGGCCCTCTCGGCGCGGCTGGCCCGTTCGCCACGCACTCGGCCCGACGAAGGGTTGCAGACTTGCCTGAAAGATGGGTGACAAGGTTTGCCATGGACGGCGACCTGAGGTTCCTCTCGCACCACGACTGCATGCGGGCAGTGGAGCGTCTGGCCGTTCGGGGGCGGTTGCCGCTGCGGTACTCGCAGGGGTTCAACCCCCGTCCGATCCTGTCAGTGGTCTTTCCACGGCCGGTAGGCGTGGCCGCTCGACAGGACCTGCTGGTGCTTTCCGTGGACGAACCGATCCGCGCGGACGACCTGCTCGGCCGGCTCAACGCTCACGCTCCGCGAGGCATGCGTTTTGAACGAGCCAAGCCTTTGGAAGGCAAGGGGCCCAGGCCGCTGCGAGCGCGATACGAGATGGAGCTCGACCCGCCTCGCCTGTGCGCCGTGCAACAGAGGATCGACGAACTGCGCCGGCAGCCCTGCTGGCAGGTCGAGCGGATGCAGACGGCCCGGCGCGCCAAGGGGCCCAAGGCGCGCATCATCGACGTTCGCCCGCTGGTCGGCGAGCTACAATTGGACGGTTCAACGCTGCGCGTCGTGCTGGTGCGGCGCGGCGACATGTGGGCCCGGCCGGCAGAGGTGCTTCGTCTGCTGGGTATGGACGAGCGCGCGGACCTGGCTCGCCTGGTGCGGACCCGGATCGAGTGCGAGTTCCCGCCACCCTCTTCCGCGCCTGCTCCCGGCAGCGCCCAGAACGAAATCCCTCGCAGGGAATAGAGCTAAACTAAGAAGGACACCATGACCAAGGAAATGCTGATCAACACGGTCGAAGGACAGGAATGCCGGATCGCAATCCTGGATAACGGTCGGCTGGAGGAACTCTACGTGGAGCGGGCCTCCAGCGTTTCAAGAGTGGGGAACATCTACAAGGGCCGCGTCACAAACGTCGAGTCGGCGATCCAGGCCGCCTTCGTGGACTTCGGGTCGGCCAAGAACGGCTTCCTGCACGTTTCGGACATCCATCCGCAATACTTCCCCAAGGGCGGCCACAGCGCGGAGCCGGTCGGCCGAAAACGCGCACACCGCGACCGCCCTCCCATCCAGGACTGCCTGAAGCGCGGGCAGGAGGTGGTCGTCCAGATGACCAAGGAGGGTATCGGCACCAAAGGCCCTACACTGACGACCTATCTGTCGATCCCTGGGCGGCTGCTGGTGATGATGCCCGGGATGAGCCGGCTGGGCGTCTCCCGCAAGATCGAGGACGAGGAAACCCGCGAGAAGCTGCGGCAGGTCTTCAGCGGCGTGAATCTTCCGCCGGATATGGGATTCATCGTCCGGACGGCGGGCCAGGACCGGCCCAAGCGCGACATCCAGCGCGACCTGAACTACCTGACGCGCCTATGGAAGACGGTCAGCCAGCGCATCCGCACGGCCAAGCCGCCGGCCGAAATCTACAAGGAGTCCGACCTGGTCGCGCGGACCATCCGCGACGTCTACAACTCGGACATCCAGAGGATCGTCTGCGACACCGAGGCCGCGGCGGCCCGGGTCCGGGACTTCCTCGTCGTCGTCGTGCCGCGAGGGCGCCTGCCCATAGAGGTGTACACGGGCAAGGAGGGCCTGTTCCACGACGCCGGGCTGGAACGCGAGATCGAGAGAATCAACTCCCGACGGGTCGAGCTGCCAAGCGGCGGGTCGATCGTGATCGACCAGACCGAGGCGCTGGTGGCCATCGACGTGAACTCCGGGCGGTTCCGCAATAACACCGACTCGGAGTCCACGGCGCTGAAGATAAACCTGGAGGCGGCGCCGGAGATCGCCCGCCAGCTCCGCCTGCGCGACCTGGGCGGGGTGATCATCATCGACTTCATCGACATGTACCAGGAGTCCAAGTGCCGCGCGGTCGAGAAAGCCCTCCGCGACGCGATGAAGCCGGACCGCGCCAAGGCCAAGACCCTCCGAATGAGCTCTTTTGGTATCGTCGAGATGACCCGCCAGCGGGTTCGCCCGTCGCTGAAGGACAGCCTCCACCGCAACTGCCACTACTGCAACGGTCACGGCGTGGTCAAGTCGGAGGAATCGCTGGCCCTGGAGGTAATCCGCGATCTGAAACGGGCCGCCGGCAACGAGGACGTGGCGCGGATCGAGGTGGCCGTCAACCCGCAGGTGGCCCACCATCTATCCAACACGCACCGCAAGGAGTTGTTCATGCTCGAGTCCGATACGGGCAAGTCCATGTTCATCCGCGCCGACGGGGCGCTGGCCGGCAACGAGGTCCACATCAGCGCCTGCAACGTCCGTGGTAGCGAGGTCGCCTGGCAGGCCCAGCCCGGCCCTGCGCCGGGCATACCCCGCCAGTTGTCCACCGTGCCCCTGAAGCAGTTGCCTGCCGGGCGCCCCAAGGCCCCCGAAGCGGCAAAGGCCGAGACCCCGCCCGCCACCGTCAAGGCGCCGGACGCCAAGGCACCGGACGCCAAGGCACCGGACGCCAATGCGCCGCAGACCGACCAGCCCAGACCCCGTCGCCGGACCCATCGCGGCGGCAGGAAGCGCGCGCGCACCAAGGCCCCCGAAGCGGCGAAGGCCGAGACCCCGCCCGCCACCGCCAAGGCGCCGGACGCCAAGGAGCCGCAGACCGAACAGCCCAGACCCCGCCGCCGGACCCATCGCGGGGGCAGGAAGCACGCGCGCGCCAAGGCTGCCCGCAGGGCCGCGGGCGACTCGGCGGCCCCCCAGCCGGCCGGCTGACCCCGCGTCGGCGCCGGCAGCGAGGCAGAGCGAGGTTCAAGCCTCTTTGCGCTTGGGCAGGCAGACGATCCGTGATAAAAGGGGGCCGCTAAGCCACCGGGACCTCTCAGCGCGAAGCGAGCGATAGTCGGGAACGACAGTCATGTCCAATCTGATAACACTGGGCGCATGGTACAGCTTCGTCACTGAGATGAAGTTCCTGGGCAACAACCTCAGCCAGTGGCTGGGCCTGGCGGGAGTCCTGCTGGTCAGCTTCATCGTCGGCAAGGTCATCTCGTTTGCCCTGAGCCGGCAGGCGGGCCGACTCGACCAGGCCGACAGGCTCCAGGTCCTCGGCACTCTGCTTCGCTGCATTGAGCGGCCCTTGACGGTCCTGGTGCTGGCCGGCGGGCTGTACCTGGCCGGGCAGTTCATGACCCTCCGCAAAGAGGCCGGGATCGACCTTGCCCAATTCTGGGTCCAGGTGTGCACCACGCTGGCGGTGCTGGCGACCGGCTGGTTCATCTACCGCCTGGTGGACATCGCCGAGCTGTTCCTGCGGCGCTGGACGTCCAAGACCGATACGGTGCTCGACGACCAGCTTGTGCCGATGATCCGCAAGACCCTGCGGGTGTTCGTAGTCATCGTGCTGCTGCTGTTCATCGCCCAGAACATCTTCGAGTGGGACATAGGCGCCCTGATCGCCGGCCTGGGCGTGGGCGGCCTGGCGATGGCCCTGGCCGCCAGGGACATGCTGGCCAACCTGTTCGGCTCGGTAACCATCTTCGCCGACCGGCCGTTCCAGATGGGCGACTACGTCAAGGTCGGCGAGACAGACGGCGTGATCGAGGAGGTGGGCTTTCGCTCCACGCGCCTGCGGACGCTCGCCGGGCAGCTCGTGACCATGCCCAACTCCACCGTCGCCAACTCCGCCGTCATCAACATCTCGCGCCGGCCGTACATCCGACGAGTGCTCAACGTCACCGTCACCTACGACACCCCGCCCGAGAAGGTCCAGCGAGGCGTCGAGATCATCGAGGAAATGCTCGACCGTCGAAAGGATCGCCTGCACCCCGAGTTTCCCGCGCGGGTGTACTTCTCGGACTTCAACGCAGCCAGCCTCAACATCATCGTCTATTACTGGTTCGTGCCGCCGGTCTGGTGGGACTACAACGCCTTCAACCACGATTTCAACATGGAGCTGCTGCGGCGATACAACGAAGAGGGCATCGAGTTCGCCTTCCCGACCCAGACGCTTTACGTCAAGCAGGACTCGCCCATCGAGGCCGACGTCCGCCTGACCCGCCCGGACGGGTAAGGAACCACAAGGTACACAGACAACTCAATAACCGGGTGCCCCGGGCAAGCGCAGCCTGCCCGGCACGCGATTCGGCGCGCCGCCAAGGAGCAAGAGAAGATGGCGAAGAAGCGATCATCGCGCAGGAGGCTTAAGGTCTACATCATGACCGACCTGGAGGGGGCCAGCGGGCTTCTCAGCGCAAGAGACAACGGCCAGATCGGTACCGAGGGCAGCGAGTCGTATCAGCGCTATCGCCGCTTCCTCACGCAGGATGTGAACGCCGCCGTCGCCGGGGCGGCCGACGCCGGCGCAGGCACGATCGTCGTTAACGACGCCCATGGCACGATCGACCACAACATCTTCCCCGGTGAGCTGGACCCGCGGGCCGAGCTGGAAAGGCCCGCCCCCGGCAACTGGGCGCCTGCCCTGGACGCCGGCTTCGACGCCCTCTTCATGGTCGGCGCGCACGCGATGGCAGGCACGCGAAAGGGATTCCTCGACCATACCCAGTCGTCGCTGCACATCTTCCGCTGGTGGCTGAACGGCATCGAGGTCGGCGAGATCGGCCAGATCGCAGCCATCGCCGGGAACTACCGCGTGCCGCTGGCGTTCGTTACCGGCGACCTGGCCGCCACGAAGGAGGCCCGCAAGCTCGTCGGCCCCATCGAGACCGTCGCCGTCAAGGAAGGCCTCAGCCGCAACTACGCCCGGGGCCTGCACCCGGCCGTCGCCCAGGCGCGCATCCGCCAAGGCGCGGCCCGCGCGCTGGCGAAGGTCGGTCAGATCAAGGCCTTCGTCCTCCGCAGGCCCATCACCATGCGCGTGACCTACACGCGATCGGACTTTGCCGAGGAGGCCGCCGCCCGAAGGGGCCGCACCGCCAGACTCATCGACGCCCGGACCGTCGAGCGAAAGCTCAAGGACATCACCGACATGTTCGGCTGATGATGTCCTTTGGTCGAATCCGAATCTGAACCGTCAGTCGCGGGCCGGCTCGTTGTCAGTGGAAAGCCGGCCCATGGCCATGGCCCGGCTCTGAGCGGCAGCTCAACGGTGTCGCGTCGCACTGATCCCCGAAAAAGTAGCCTGTCCTGCTCTGTAGAAAACCCCTC
>Ga0307378_10011246_pt1 | contig 11547 bp, 4 predicted proteins | sample UN1MG_FD_202238 | JGI IMG/M metagenome (GOLD analysis project Ga0307378, IMG submission 202238) | Soil microbial communities from Risofladan, Vaasa, Finland - UN-1 | ecosystem: Environmental > Terrestrial > Soil > Coastal area > Acid sulfate soil | place: Finland: Risofladan, Vaasa | collected...
ATCTTTCTGTATGGACCTGGCATAAAGTTGGTTATAATGTTCCTCCACAATCATTAAAGAGCGCCCTGTTTTCTCCGGACGGGAGCAAGATCTGTTATATCTATGAAAACAACCTCTATGTAGAAGACCTTACCTGCTTTAAAACAATACAACTGACCAAAGACGGATCGGAAAAAATTCTAAATGGGACAGGTAAAGGATGTAATTACTCAATGCTGAATGGACGTGATTATCGAGATGTTTTACGTGGGCAGGGAGGATACACCTGGAGTCCTGATGGCAGGTCAATTGCCTATGCCCAGGCAGATTTCAATGATATTCCGGATTTCTACATGATAAATAATACAGAAACTCTTTATCCCAGGATAATTAAATTCCCCTACATAAAGGTTGGTCAGAAATTACCATCATTCAGTGTGGGCATAGTATCAGTTGACGGTGGCGAGACAACCTGGATGAATATTAACAGGGATTCAAGCAAGGATTATCTATGGCAAATGGAGTGGCCTTCTAATTCAAAAGAACTTGTTTTGCAGATTTTGAACAGAACCCAGGATACAATGAGAGTGATGCTTGCTGATCCCATAACAGGCAACGTTCAAACTATTTTGGCTGAAACTGATTCAAAGTGGCTTGAGCCAAACAAGATTGATTGGATAGATAATGGTAAGAGATTTCTCTGGCTGAGCGAGCGGGACGGATGGCAGCATATTTATCTGTATTCTCGTTCAGGTAAGCAATTGGGGAGGCTTACTTCAGGGAGTTACGATGTAATAGTCATTCTTGGAGTCGATGAAAATAATGGTCAGGTTTATATAATGGCTGCTCCTGAGAATTATGAGCAAAGAGATCTTTACAGGGTTCCTCTAAATGGGGAAGGAGAATTACTGAAAGTCACACCTGAAGGAATGGATGGCACCAATTTATACCATATGTCAACTGATCTTAAATGGGCCATTCATACATTTTCCAAAATGGATATCCCACCTGTTTATGACCTGGTCATATTACCCGATCACCGGCAAGTCAGAATCCTGGAAGATAATGAAGCGTTATTAAAAAGACTCAATGAACTTGATAGAGTACCTACAGAGTTCTTTAAAGTAGATATTGGTAACGGTGTAATTCTTGATGCCTATTGTATAAAGCCTTCTGGTCTGGATCCGAATAATAAATATCCGCTGTTATTTTATACTTATGGGGAACCTGCATTACAAACAGTACTTGACAGGTGGTATGGAAGAATGTATTTATGGCATCTTATGCTTGCCCAACAGGGATATATTATAATGAGTGTGGATAATAGGGGAACAGCAGCCCCAAGAAGCAGAGCCTTCCGTAAAGCTATCTATCAGAAATTAGGAATACTTGCACCACAGGATCAGGCCGATGCTGCACGTGCCATCTGGAGAGATAGAAAATATATTGATTCTACCAGGGTCGGAACCTATGGGCATAGTGGGGGAGGACAAATGAGCCTGCATATGATATTCCGGTTCCCTGATGTGTACAGTCTGGCTATGCCATCCTCATTTGTAAGCAATCAGCGATACTACCATCCCAGCTATCAGGAACGATTTATGGGTCCGCTGGAGGAGAACCCTGAAGCTTATAAAAACGGTTCTCCGATTACCTGGGCGCACCAGCTGAAAGGCGACCTTCTCATAATTCACGGTACCGGCGATTCAAATGTTCATTACCAGAGTTTCGAGGCACTTGTTAATGAACTGGTGGCAAACAAAAAACAGTTTACAATGATGTCCTATCCTAATCGGAATCATGGTCTAAGTGAGGGAGAAAATACACAATATCATCTATATACCTTGCGAACTAATTTCTTGAAGACACATATGCCACCTGCTTCTGGAAAAAATTGACAAACTGTCTGAATATTTTGAAATCCGGAGTGATTCCAGACATTAAAGAAAGACATTAACAGTATAGTTAATTATATGAGAAACAATAAAATAAACACTAAACAAAAGATTATGAGTAAATCATTCAATTACATTGTTTTGCTGATAGCTGCAGTTCTCATTGTTGGCTGCCGGAATTTGCAGACAGGTGGAGGAAAACAAAGTATCATCAGTGATAAGGCAGTAAAAGAGGTAAAAGCTCAACTCTCTGAGACGAGCAGTGATCAGGATAGTGAAAGGATCAGTAAAGGGGTCGGACAGTTAGCCGGGAACTGGTTTGCCGAAGATGGATCAGAGGAAGATTTCATACGGTTCTGTGCTGAGAATTTTCTTATCGGTGATGAATTAAAAACCAATTTTTACAGGATTTGTGATAATCTGGAATCACTTGGAGGATATAGTTCCAAGATACGGTTTAGTTTTACTGAATCCGAAAGATTCACAGATGTCAGGGAACTGTTATCAGATCATTTTTTCAGGAATAGCATACCGTCAATGGATCCGTATAAAGAGAAACTGGCTCATTTCGTACAGCTGAATTTTCCCTGTTATACTCTTGAGGAGAAACGAAAACTTGGGAAAGAATGGTCCCGGGAAAAATGGGCTATGGTAGCCCTGGGGGACAGGTATGCACATAGAAACGATCCGGATCTGAAAAGAGATGCTGTCGAGGAGTCTGAGGCTTTCCGAAAATATATGCAACACTATTTCTTAAGGATGGATCATGTTTGTTCGGAGGATGGCAGTTATCCATTTCCTGAAGGTACATTTTTGCATAGCCACCGTGGGCTGCGCGATAACTGTAAGGAGGAATACACCAGATATGGTGGGTATGAAAGACAGAAATTAACCGGCAAAGTGTTGGAGCATATTTTGCAGGGAACAGTTCCCAAACAGTTTCTGGAAGATACAACAACGATGTGGAATCCATGGACAAATGAACTATATCGTGAGGAGGGCAGTGGAAAAGTTCTTGTGGATATTATCCCGGAAGGTCCTGTACGATACGAGGGATTCAGGTCAATGTTCCTTAATAAAAGTTCGGAGGACAGGCTCTATCCGGATGGCTCATCAGTAATTACCAGAACATTCGATAGCCATAACCTGTTTCCTTCCGAGGTAGAGAAGATCATAAGGGATTTTTTATCTGATCCGGTAATTGCTGAAGCAGGAAAGATTATTGAGACCAGGCTGGGAAGACCACTTGAACCATTCGATATCTGGTATAGCGGTTTTCAGGAGCAGTCGTTATACCCTGCTGACATGCTTGACTCAATCACAATGGCCAGATATCCTGATCCGTTAACTCTTCAAAACGATCTGCCAGGGATCCTGGTTAATATGGGTTTTTCACGGTCTGAGGCGCAACATATAGGAGCATATGCTGTAGTGCGACCCGTTGTCTCCGGCGGATATACAGATTCCCCTCCGATGAGAGGAGATAAGGCTTTAATGACCACAATGTTCAGTCCAAAAGGTCTTGATTATAAATCCTACAGGGTAGCAATGCATGAACTGGGTCACGTGGTTTGTGCGGTCTACTCGGCAGACGAGGCAGATAATTTCATTCTGGCAGGTGTGCCTACTAACGGGATCACTGAAGCAATGGCGGAATTGCTTGCTTATAAGAATGTTGAAGGACTTGGATTAAGCGGAAGCAGCACCGGGGAAAGAGAACACCAGTTGTCCCTGGCAGTTTTATGGTATCTGGTTGAGATGGGTGGACAAGCCCTTACAGATATTGAAACCTGGAAGTGGATCTATGCAAATCCTGATGCAACCGGGGAAGAGGTTCAGAAAGCAGTGTTGACAATTACCGGTAATATATGGAATAGTTATTTTGCAGATGTGTTTAACGGTACACGTGATCAGCATATCTTATCAATATATAACCATTATATTACAGGAAGCTTATATCTCTATAACTACTTTCTTGGTAATGTAATTATGTATCAATTACATAATGCTTATGGATCAGCAGGCCTTGCAGAAGGTTTAAAAGAGGCTTGCAAGGAAGGGGAAACCATACCTGAATTATGGATGGAGAAGGCAGTTGGAGGAGCTATCTCATTAAAACCGGTAATAGATGCTTCATATGAAGCGATTAGATTCTTTCAAGGCAATTGATCACTTTTTGGAAATTATAATGGTAAATATAAAGTAAAAGGAGGTTTAATATGAGTTCAAATTATTCTTTTTCCAAGTTTATGTCAATTTTTTGCATATTCTGTTTGTCATTAAGTACTTATGCTGGTCAGATCCCTGACCCTGAGACCTATTTCGGGCACAAACCTGGAGCTGATTACAAAATGATAAGATGGGATGATATAGTTTCTTACTTTAATATTCTAAATGAACAGAGTTCCAGGGTAAAAGTCGAGGAACTTGGTAAAACAACCCTTGGTAATCCTTTTATTCTGGTTACTATCTCCTCCCCGGACAATTTATCTGACCTTGAAAAATATAAGGAAATCTCCAGAAAACTGGCTCTGGGAAAGATCTCTGAAGAAGAGGCTAATCAATTGGCCAAACAAGGGAAAACCATTGCTTTGATCACCTGTAGCATGCATGCTACTGAATGCGGACCTACCCAGATGTCTCCAGAACTTGCATATATCCTAGCAACAAGTAATTCCGATCAGATAGAGCAGATTCTTGAAAATGTGATACTACTACTCGTTCCATCATGGAATCCTGATGGAAATATCATGGTAACAGACTGGTACAGGCAGAATGTTGGAACACCTTTTGAAACATCACCGATGCCCTGGCTATATCACTATTATGTTGGGCATGACAACAACCGTGATTCTTTTATGCATACACAAATCGAAACCAGGTATGTGAATAATATCCTCTATCATGAGTGGTATCCTCAGATTTTTATGGATATGCACCATATGGGAAATACTGATGCCAGGCTCTTCCTTTCCCCCTTGTATGAGCCAAGGCACCATTCACTTGATCCTTTGCTTACCCGTGAAATTGAACTAACCGGAGCATATATGCGAACTGTACTGGAAGAGAAGGATAAGATAGGTGTTATACACTATGCAAACTGGAATCACTGGAGGATGTCTGCCATACATACAAGTGCATTATGGCATAATGTTACTACGATTCTATTCGAAGCTGCCAGCACTCCTCTTGCAACACCTGTTTTCCAGGAAGAAAGTGATCTGACAGGAGCTGGCAGCGGAGGGCTTGGTAAGCAGGGAAACAACCAGACTATCAATTATCCCAGCCCATGGACTGGAGGATGGTGGCGACTCAGAGACATAGTAGAGTATTCATACTGGTCTTGTATGGGATTTCTTGAATCAGGAGCTATACATAAAGATAAATATCTCCGCAACATGTACCAAATGGCCAGGAATAGCATTGAAAAAGGAAGAAATGAAACTCCCTATGCTTTTGTTATTCCTCATAATCAAAAAGATCCAAACAGGGTTGCCGGAATGGTAAATATTCTCATTTCCAATGGGGCAGAAATTCATCAGGCTGCCAAAGCTTTTAAAACGGGAGATATTGAGTACCCTCCAGGTACTTATGTGGTTTTATTATCACAGGCATATCGCCCGTTTATTATTGATATTCTGGGCCCCCAGCTTTATCCTGACCGTCGTAAATATCCGGGGGGACCGCCTGAGGGAACTTTTGATTTAACCGGATGGACCCTTCCATATCAAATGGGAATTGAAGTAATTGAGGTTAAACAGTCTTTCGAGGCAGATTTGCATCCTGTATTGAAAGCTGAACCTCCTCCGGGGAAAGTACAGGGTATCGGGGAAAAATATTTCATTGATCATAACGTGCTCGATAGTTACAGGGCTGTCAACAGGCTTTTAGAGGGAGGCAATAAAGTTGGCTGGGTAACAAAATCCTTCCGGTCCGGAGATAAACAATATCCTGCAGGCACAATTGTGGCCTCAGGTCAAAGAATTGATAATATTATTGAAAGTGTGGCAGAAGAGTTTAATCTGCAAATAGATGCAGGAAATCCTACTCTCGATTTAATGGCACTAAAACCCCTCAAGCTAGGACTTTATCAACCCTGGAATGCCAATATGGATGAAGGATGGATCCGATGGATCTTCGACAACTGGGAGTTTCCGTATTCCACTTTACATAACGAAGATATTCGAAAAGGTAGCCTCAATTCTGTTTACGATGTAATTGTCTTACCCAATATATCTTCTCAAAGCATAGTAGATGGTTATCCTGAAGGATCTGTTCCCTTTAAGTATGCTGGAGGTATAGCCGATGCTGGATTAGACGCCTTGCGCGAATTTGTAAGACAGGGGGGTATACTGATTACTCTGAACGCCTCATGTCAGTTACCAATAGACCTCTTCAAACTGCCTTTGAGAGATATTAGTAGAGATTATACATCCACTGAATTCTTTTGTCCCAGTGCGATTCTAAGGATAGAATTGGATAATACCCATCCTATCGCATTTGGAATGGGCAGGGAGGTCGATATGCTTTCTTATGGTAGTCCTGTACTGGATTTTCTTGAATCTGAAGAAGTGTCTAAGGATAAGGACTATATACCATTTGCCAATTTGAAGGTTGTCGCTGGTTTTCCTGATTATAATCCCTTCAGGAGTGGCCGCCTTATAGGTGACACTGTTTTGCGTAAAAAGCCTGTCCTGGTTGAGGCTGAATATGGTAAAGGTAAAATTGTTATGTTCGCATTCCGGCCTCAGAACAGGGCTCAGACACAGGGCACCTTTATGCTGTTCTTTAATTCCCTGTACTATGGTCAGGCAAAGTGAAAATACATGTAACCAGGCAAATTGTGCAATTGAATTTTGAATATTCCATAATAAACAGATAAGAAATAATGAAACATATTGCCAGGATTTTTATATTGATTTTTATAGTGTGTAGCTGTACCGGTAATTCCTATGATCCTGAGACTATGAGGCCGAACATCCTGCTCGTTATAACGGATGACCAGTCATGGGAACATGCAGGGTGTTATGGAGATGATGCTGTCAGAACGCCTGCTACAGACCTGATTGCTACTGAGGGTATAAGATTTGACAATGCTTATACCGCCTGCCCTTCATGCTCTCCTTCAAGAGCTAGTGTTCTCTCCGGCCAGGACAGTTACAGGCTTGAAGAGGGGGGTGTTCTTACCGGCTTTTTAAGGGATAAATTTGCACTCTTTCCAAAACTTCTTGAAGAGAATGGTTATTTTGTTGGCAGCACAGGTAAACGTTACTGGCCACGAACTCAGAATGTTGAGGGTGCTGTTGATGAGCCAATAGGGATAGTTTTTGAGAAGCACAGGCTTGAATCTGCTCCGGAAGGTATTTCGAAAAATAATTACAGCGCCAATTTCGATGATTTTCTTGATCAGGCTCCTGGTGACAAACCATTTTTTTTCTGGGTTGGAATAGGAGAACCACATTTGAAATATCAAACTAACCGGGGAGTGGAAATTGGCATAGACACTTCAAAAATACGTGTTCCGGCATTTCTGCCTGATGTCCCTGTAACACGTTTGGAAATGGCCGATTATATGAGCGAAATTGAATGGGCTGATGATGCAATAGGAGGGATGATTGAATCATTGAAATCAAGAGGATTAAAGGATAATACACTTATTATTATCACATCTGATAATGGAATGCCATTTCCCCGCTCAAAAGCTACTCTATATGATCATGGTGTAAGAATGCCCCTGGTTATAAGCTGGAGCAACTGGATTAAGGGAAACCGGATTATAACTGATCCTGTAAGTCTTATCGATATAGCCCCTACTGTTCTTGACCTGGCCGGAATAATGACCCCTGAGCAGATGACGGGCAGGAGCATTAAGAACCTGCTGTTTTCTGAAAAATCAGGCCATATCGATAAAGACAGGGAGTTTGTAGTTACAACCTTCGAGAAACATACTCTTTGCAGACCTGATAGTATGGGATTTCCCCGGAGAGCTATCCATACGGGAGATTGGACATATATTGTAAATTACGAACCCGATCGTTACCCAAATGGTAATGTTGACCTGTACATACCAATGTGGGATGTATTGGGTGACACTGATCCGAGTCGGATCAAAACCTACTTCAAGGAAAATATGACCAAAACGGAATTTAATACCTTATGGGAGCTTAGCTTTGGTAAAGTACCTCGGGAACAATTATTCAACAAGAAAAATGATCCTGATATGATTAATAACCTGGCAAATAATCCCGGATTTAAAGCGATTAAGGAAGAATTGCGAGAGAAATTAGAGAAATATCTGATTGAAACTGATGATCCCAGGTCCAGGGGTGAGTCTCCGTGGGATAATTATAATCTTGATAAATAGTAATTTGTAAGGATAACCGCTATGTAATAATAAAGTTGAAAAGGTTAGCAGGTGATACCTTGCGTAATTATGCTACTCTGATGCAGCATATAAAAATGGTCTGTTGATATTTTTCTAATGATCAGATAAAAACAAAATAAATACTTTATGCATATGAACCGTATTAATGTTGCTCTATTTTTTATTCTCTTTTCTTCTGCCATGCTTGCGCAGGAAGAGAAAATTAGTACTGGTAGTGAACGCCTTGCTGAATGGGAGAAACACCAGATGATGGTGGTACAATCACCATTTAAAAGTCTGCCATGGATACAGATAGGGCCACTGCTAAACAGTGGCCGGATAGCTGGTATTGTTGGTGTACCGGGTAATAATGACATAATTTATGCCAGCGCCACAGTTGGTGGTGTGTGGAAAACGATCAATGCCGGCACAACCTGGGTACCCGTTTTTGAAAATCAGCCAACGCAGACAATTGGTGATATAGAGGTATGCCCGACAAATCCGGACCTGGTCTGGGTGGGAACAGGTTCTTCAAATCTGTCCGGATCTGCATATCCCGGTCTCGGTGTGTTTAAATCAAGCGATGGAGGAGAAACATGGGAACATAAAGGGCTTGAAGAGTGCCAGCATGTTATGAGAATAGCAATTGCCCCAGACAACCCTGATCTGGTATATGTAGCTGCAATGGGTAACAAGTATTACCCTGAGGAAGAAACGATAGGGCTGTATAAGACAGTAGATGGTGGAGAAACCTGGCACAAGGTTTTATCGGATGACAGATATACAGGTTGTGCTGACGTGGTATTTCATCCTGCCAACAGTAACATCCTTTTCGCCACTACATGGAACAGGAAGGAGACGAAGGGATATGTATACAAGACAACTGATGGCGGGGAGAATTGGGTGAAACTTACTGATGGTCTTCCTGATGGCGAGAATATTGGCAGGATTGGTGTTGATGTCTCTCTTACAAACACTGATGTGGTATATGTTTACCTGAATAACCATAACCGTATTGAAAATGAAACTTTATACAGTGGTAATGCCAGGCAGAACAAGATAGCTGAGGATAAGAAATTATCACTGCAGGAAATTAGAAAAATGAGTAATAAGAAATTTCTTGCAACAGACTCAACTCTGATCGCCGGGTTCCTGAGATCGTACGGTATAATCAGGTCATTTGATGTAAATGAAATAAAACAAATGATCGAAAGAGACGAGCATACCACAAAGTCATTATGCGACTGCATAGAAAAATACTGGATCAATGAAAATGGAAATGAAAGAAGGGGTGCAGGAATTGGAGGTGAAGTTTACAGGTCGGATGATGGTGGTAAGACCTGGAATAAGACACACAAAGAGCCTTTATATCTTCTTTCCTCTTTTGGATGGTCATTTTGCGATATAAAAGTATCACCTGTTGATGAAAACGAGATATATATCCTGGGAGTTACGCTCCAGCATTCCAATGATGGAGGTAAGACATTTCAGGCCAATGAAGGGAACCAGGTTCACATTGTACCCAATATCTCAAAATTCCTTCATCTCGACCAGCATGATATCTGGCTCGATCCTCTGAATCCCAATAGGATACTATTAGGTAATGATGGCGGCACTTTTATATCATATGACAAAGGTCTGAACTGGATGCACCATAATACCATCCCGATAGGAATGTTCTACAAGATCAGTGTGGACATGGAAGAGCCTTATAATATTTATGGGGGAACGCAGGATGATTCTCATGTGTATGGGCCCAGCGATCAGAACCTTGCTTATAATACAGGTGAAAAATGGAATTATGTTTGGCTTGACAGATGGTCGGGAGGAGACGGATTACATATTATGCCTGATATCACTGATCCAAATATTGTTTATTATGAGAGTCAGAACGGTGCATTAAGAAGAAAGAACCTTGCTGAAAATAAAAATGTATTTATAAGACCGGAAAGAGATTTTTGTGAACCTGCTTTGCGGAATGATTGGTCAACACCGATTTATGTGTCTCCAACGGAAGAAAATGCTGTCTATTATGGCGCTAACAGGCTGTTTAAATCAGCTAACAGAGGAAATGACTGGGTAGGAATAAGCCCCGATCTTACAAAAGAGGCTGAGGAGGGAAAAAAGCAAAATGACAGGCTCTCTTCGATAGCTATTGATAACGGAGATCCAAAATTGATTTATACGGGATCAGATGCCGGAGTAATGCATGTGACAAAGGATGGGGGCTCAGCATGGAACTTAGTAGGTAACGAATTACCTGATACGAGAGTAAATTCTATTAAAATATCAGAACATAAAGCAGGCACCGTGTATATCGCTCTTTCAGGAAACAATGCAGATCGTAACCCATACCTGTATATGAGTACTGATTGGGGTGAAACATGGAAATCAATTAATGGTAATCTTCCCATTGAAAAAACCAGATGTATTACGGAAGATCCTGTGCGTGAAGAGGTTCTTTATGCTGGTACGGAGAAGGGTGTGTATGTGAGTCTGAATAATGGTGATGAGTGGTTTTCCCTTTCACATGGACTTCCGGCGGCTTCGGTGGACGATATACTTGTTCATCCAAGGGAGAATGAACTGGTTATAGGTACTTACGGAAGGGGAATTTACAAGATGGATATCACACCTTTTCAGCAACTTACGACTGAAATCATGAAGCAAGAACTTTATTTATTTAATATTAAAGATGCTACACTGCCGAAAAGCAGGGACTCTGCGGGTGACTGGTTTTTTGAGACTGCCAGATATCCCGTATTTGTATTTTATATGAAAACACCGGGGAAGGTAACTGCAGAGATAAAGGATGAATCCGGAGAAATTGTACGAACATTGGAGAATACAGGAGTAAAAGGCTTAAACAGGATTGAGTGGGATATGGTTAGGACGCCTGCAAAATACGCACGGTCTGCATATAAAAGTGGAACTGAGCTTTATGGACCAGGTACTTATACAATAAAGATATCAGGAAATAATAACACTATATATGGTACATTTATAGTGAAAGATTTTAATTGATTTGATGCTATGAAAATATTTACTCTGGTTTCTCAACTATCATTGTGCTTATTATTAATTGGCTGTTCAGGGAGCAAGGAGAATTTAATTGAAAAGCCCAATGTGCTATTTATTGCTGTAGATGACCTGAACGACTGGATTGAGCCGCTGGGGGGGCACCCTCAGGCAATAACCCCCAACCTTTCACGCTTAGCTGAAGAAGGAGTATGTTTTACACGTGCATATTGCTCAGGCACTGCCTGCAATCCTTCACGATCATCATTATTGAGTGGTTTGGCTCCATAT
>Ga0307378_10011248_pt1 | contig 11546 bp, 2 predicted proteins | sample UN1MG_FD_202238 | JGI IMG/M metagenome (GOLD analysis project Ga0307378, IMG submission 202238) | Soil microbial communities from Risofladan, Vaasa, Finland - UN-1 | ecosystem: Environmental > Terrestrial > Soil > Coastal area > Acid sulfate soil | place: Finland: Risofladan, Vaasa | collected...
CCGGATTGATGACAACCTTGCGCGGGTCCTCGATCACGAAGATGACGTTCTGGTTGAGAGCGTTGCCCGCGTAGTCGCTCACGGTGACGTTGACCACGTGGTTGCCGAGGTTCAGAGTATTCCCCCATACAAACGATACCGTATCGCCGGTGAGGGAGTAGGAGACCACGGTCGAAAAATCGAGCACGATCGGATGCGGCGCGGCCCAGTCTATCCCGCTCCCGCCCGCGTCGCCGAAGCGGATGGCGAACGCCTGGTTGGCGACCGGCGGCATGGTATCGTTCACGATCTCCCGGTGCGCCGGCGACGAATACACGATCACCGGGCCCTTCGAGTCCACCAGAATCCCGTCCGACCATGCCTCTAAGTATAACCCGGCCCCGTTATAAGCCCGCACCCCCACGAAGTAACTCTGGTTCTCCGCCAGCGCAAGACCCATCCGCGTAACCTCGGTGAGTAAAAAGTTGTCGGTCCACCCCGCCACGTCGCACGACCCCAAGGCCGTCCCGATACAATACTCATACCGATCAATCCCCGAGGTCGTATCTCCCGCCACGGTCCAGCTCGCGTAAAGCTGATCCGTATACCCGGTGTAATCACCTTCATCCGTCACCGTAAACGCCGTGGGCGCCGAGGTGTCAACGCGGATGCCGTTGGATGAAGCCGGCTGGCTGGTGTTTCCGGCCTGGTCCTCGGCCATGGCGGTGACGAAGTAATTGACGCCCGAGGAGAGGGCCACGGCCCGGCTGATGACGCCGTCGGCGTCCAACTGCCAGGTGAGCAGGCTGTTCCATCCGGCGGTTGGATAGGCGGCGGTGCCGACGGCGTACCAGTACTGCTTGAGTCCGGCGGGCCCGAGGTCAACGGCGGTGGCGACGGCGTTGATCGAGGTGTTGTTGGAGGTATAGGTGCCGTCGTCGAGGACGTTTTGCATGACGGGTTTCTGGGAATCGAGGACGGTTGTGGTGTCGGGCGGTGTCGGCGGCGTGGGCTCGATGAGCACCGTGCCCAGCCGGGCCACGGTGTAAAATTTATAGGTGCCGTCGCCCCAGAAGGGTATGAAGCTGAACTGGTTTTCGAAGCAGGACTTGGAGTATCCGAGAATTGCCATGTTGATGTAAATGGAATTGTTATAGCTGGCGTAGAGGTCCACGGACGCGAGATAGTTGCTGCAGGTAAATATTACGGGCAAGGGCCCGGCGCTGAGGTAAGCCGGTGACGAGCATGATGACGAGGGGACGGGCTCGGTGACGAGGGGGTTGGTGTGATAGCGGAACTCGTCGAAGTTGGTTAGTCCGTCGCTGTCGGGGTCGGCGGTGTCGTCGGCGATCAGGGCGTTAGTGCCGTATTCCACTTCCCATTGGTCGGGCATGTGGTCGCCGTCGGTGTCCCGGAGCAGGGGGTCGGTGCCGGCGGCGAGCTCTTCGGGATCGGTCAAGCCATCGCCGTCGGAGTCCGGGCTGTTGGGATCGGTTCCGTAGAGGATGAGCTCTTCATAGTCGGTGAGTCCGTCGCCGTCGGAGTCGGTGTCGTCCAGGAGAGTGCCGTTCATGAACTCTCCCTCGTCGGGGATTCCGTCGTAGTCGGCGTCGTTGTAATAAAAGGAGGTATAGAATGCCTGCTGGGTCCCGGCGACGAAGAGCCTGCCGGCGATGTGGACGAGGCTGTTGTTCTCGCTGTACACGTCCTCGATGCGTGCGTTCATGATGAAGGGGATGGCGCTGGTCCACGTCTGTTTATACCTGGACATCCTGAAGACGCCGCCGCCATAGACGAAGGCGTGGACGACGCCGGGGCGGGTTTCGGTGATGTGCTTGGCGTACCTTGATCCCAGGGCCAGGGGCTCGGTCCAGGCGCCCGCATCCTTGTGGGCATAGTAGAGCGTGAAATCGCCCGTTATAAAGTTGAGGTTATTTACAAGAATGTGGACTCCTCCCGCCGGGCTATACCAGAGCGCGGGGTAGGCTCCCCATCCTTCGGAGAACTGGGCCACGCTCTCGCGGGCGGTCCATCCGGTCTGGCCCCATTTGCGGTAATAGACAAAGCAGCGGCCGAGTCCCGCGGCATCGTAATCGCTGGTATAAGCGACATAGACGGTGTTGCCGTGGACCATGAGGTCGGGCATCCATGAGTCTCCGGCCTCGCTGGTCAACTGGGCGGGCGCTCCCCATCCGGTTGCGGCATACCAGGTGTCGTAGAAGACCTGGACGGGGTCTCCGGGGTTTTGCTGCATGCCCCAGACGGCGCGGACAGTGGAGCTGGAGAGCACTCCGAGCTCGAAACCGTAGGGTATGCTCTGGTTGTATACGGCGGCATATCCGGTGGTGATGACGGTTTCTCCGGAGAGCGTTCCTCCCGAGTACATGGCGGAGAAGATTTTTTTGGCGGGCGATCCGCGGTGGTAGACGACCATGACGGCGGTGTTGGAGTCGAGGGGGGCGACGTCGAGGAGCTTGAGATCGGTATTGGATTCGGAGATGAGGGTCTGGGGCACGGACCAGGTGGCGCCGCCGTCGTAACTCTTGGTGACTTTGAGGGCGAACAGGTAATCGGGCAAGACCCAGTTCTTTTCCTTGTAGAAGATGGTGATCTTGCCGTTGACGTCCACGCTCATCTTGATGTCTTCATATCCGTAGTTGGCGGTGGAGGTATCGAGGATGGGGAGGGGTCCGTGCGGATAGTCGTCGGCTGAGTTGTTGGGGTCCTTGCCGAGATATAGCTCCTGGCCGTCGGTTTCGCCGCCGCCGTCGGTGTCGTTGCTGGCGGGGTTCAAATAATTCAGGCCGTCCTCGCAGACGTAATCGCGGGCCACGGCGCATGAGAGGTCGTTCCAGAAACCGGTGGAGCGGCTCATGGCGGCGCAGTCCTCGGCAGGGAGGTTGAGACGCTGGTAATAGGCTCTGGTGGTGTCGTTCACGGTCAATGTTGACCCGGGCAGGGTTCCGTAGTGGGCTCCGCGCAGATAGTCTCCGAAAGAGAGGTGCAATGTAGTATAGGTGGAGAAGCCATGGTGATAGTAGCGCTGGTCCATGGGGAATCCAGCCGCGAGATAATAGGACCTTCCGGCGACCAGGCTGGCGTTCAAGGTTCCGGAATTGATGAACCTGGCTCCGGAGCCGGAGGCGGCGAAGGTATTGGAGGCGATAAGGGTATAGGGCCCGGCCAGGGCGGTGGCTTCCCAGACATAGAAAATGACGGTGTTTCCGGTAGCCACATCGAGGTACTGATCGAAGTTGGTGAGGGTGGTGTCAATGGATGCCAGATACTTGTTGCCGACAATGTTGTTTCCCAGGGTTGTGGAGCTGTTGTCTCCGGCGATGTCGTAGATGTCGTCGGGTGCTTTTGCGATCCAGTTTTCATAAACGTTCGGCTCGCCGTTTGACCAGATGAAAGAGTCCTCGGTCGTGATGTCGTTGTATCCGAGGTAGAGGTTGGTGGTGGAGAGCAGGGTCGCGGCGGTGTTGTAGACGAACTGGTTCTCGGCGGTGGTCTCGATGGAGACGAGGTCGCCGCCGTAGGATTGGCATAGAGTGCGGGCGTTGGGCCAGGTGGAGGCGGAATCGCAGAAGAGGTAGTGATGGGGTCCGAAGGTCTGGAGGCTGCATCCGGAGGAGATGCAATCGTCGGAGAGGCAGTTGAAGTCGTCGCCCAGGGTGAGCTCGTAGCCGTCGCCGAGGCCGTCGAGGTCGGTATCCACGACGGTGGGGTCGGTGTCGTAGCCGGCGACTTCGAGGTAGTCGTCGAGCCCGTCGCCGTCGGTGTCGGTGTCATTGGGGTCTGATCCGATGAGGAACTCCTGGAGGTCGTTGATTCCGTCGGCGTCGGTGTCGGGAAACGCGAGCGAGGTGAGATAGGTCCCCTGGAGCTGTCCGCTCAGGGAGAGAATGGCGTAAAAGATATGGAGGGTGGAGCCGTTGTTGTCGGTGAACATCTTGAAGGCGATGGCCCATTCGTCGCGCTCATATTTGAGCGGTCCCAGGAAACCGAAGTGGGAGAGGCCGGTGTATCGGTTCATGAAGGCGGCGTAGAGGTTGTCAAGGCGGTCGAGGGCGATGGGGGCAACCGGGTTTACGCCGGCGATTTCGGCGATAGGGGTGATGGTCTCCCATTCGCCATCGCGGCGGACGCGCAGGGTGGAGTAGTGGGTGTCATACTCATACCAACTGACATAGACATTGTTATTGGAGTCCACGGCGATCCTGGGGGTGAGGGACGACGCGTCATAGGATGAGGACACCTGGTAGAGGTTGGTCCAGGTCCCGCCGTCAAGCTCGAGGTACCATATTTCCTCCTGCCAGGTGTCGGCGGTCTGCCAGGCGAGGTGGAGGTTGCCGTCGGTCCCGGCCGCGGCGTCAAAAGCTCCGCCGGCGTTGGTGGCGTCGGGGATTTCCACTTTCCTCGCGGTCCAGGTGTTGGTGGGCGGGTCGAGGACGCTGTAGGCGATGGTGTTGCCGTACCATTCGCGGTAGAAGACGTAGAGGTCTCCGTCGGCGCGGAGCACGGGCAGTGGATTGTAGTAATAGGTGGAGGTGTTTTGCGTGATGTCCACCGGATCGCTCCAGACCCCGAGCGGACTGCGGCTGCGATAGTAAAGCACGGTGGGCATGGTGGTGTTTCCGGGTTCATAGACCATGTGCACGGTGTTGCCCTCGGCGGCGATGCGGGGGGCGTCGCAACTGGTGGCGCTGATGACGGTTGGCGTTGACCATCCTCCGCCGGAGTTGGAAGCGTAGTAGATGTCGGTCTGGTTGCGCTTGATGAAGACCACGTGGAAGGTCCCGTTGCGGGTCTGGGTGATGTCAATGTCGCCCAGATCATCCGCGGAGATGAGCGATGGCGCCGACCATTTTCGGTCGTCGGCCGGTGAGTGGGGGTCATGGGCGATCAGGGCTTCGAGGCCGTCCCATTCCAGGCCGTTGTCGGTGTCGGGGTTTAACTGGTCGGTGCCGGTGTCGGTCATGTCAATGAAGACGCCGGTGCCGGTCTCGACGGCGTTCATCAGTCCGTCCTGGTCAAGATCCAGATCGTAACTGCCCGGGTCAAGGCCCAGCTCATACTCTTGGAGGTTGGTGAGGCCGTCGGAATCCGGGTCGGCGGCGGCGTCGTCCACGAGCGGGTCGGTGCCGTACTCATGTTCCCACTGGTCGTCCATGCCGTCGCCATCGGTGTCAATACTGTTGGGATCGGTCAGGGTGAGGTAAAGCTCGTCAACGTCGCTGAGTCCGTCGCCGTCGGAGTCGGCGAGCTGGGGGTCGGTGCCGTAATAATATTCCTGCCAGTTGGTGAGCCCGTCGGAATCGGAATCGAGGACGAGGTCAACGGGGTCGAGGGGGTCGAGTCCGTGATCGTACTCCCATCCGTCCGCCATGTCGTCGCCGTCGGTGTCCCAGTTGTTGGGATCGGTGTCAATGCCGGGGGTGTAGTTGTTGGGGTTGCCGTCGAGGTTGACCTCGTCATAATCGGCGATGCCGTCGCCGTCGGTGTCGGCCGCGGCGGGCAGGGTGTAGAGGGTGAGGACTTCGAGGGAGTCGGAGAGTCCGTCGGAGTCGGTGTCGGCGAGGTTGGGGTCGGAGCCCCACTTGTACTCCTGGAGGTTGGTGAGTCCGTCGCCGTCGGGGTTTTGGCTCCCGTTGGCGGAGTTGGGGTTCAGGCCGTGGGCGGTCTCCCAGGCGTCGGGCATGGAGTCGCCGTCGGTGTCGGGGGAGGTCGAGGTCGCGCCCCATAAAACTTCGCGGCGGTCTTCGAGGCCGTCGCCGTCCTGGTCCGCGACGCGGCAGACGTCTCCGGCGGGCTCGGTGATGACGAACTCATAATAGGCGGTGGTCGAATTGCCGAACGTGTAAGTAGAGGGCGCGGGGAACCCGGCATAAGCGACGCCGTACCTCAAGCTCCCGAACGAGGTATTGGCCGGGAAGGGGAAAGCGCTCTGGTAATAATACGTGGTGGATGCATTGAAGCCGTAGAGGAGCGCGTAATATTTTCCGGCCTCAAGGGTGAGTCCCATGTTGTCGGGTCCGTACCAGCGGAGCGGGCCGGTCCCGGTGGGCACCTGGTAGGATGCGATCATGGTATAGGTGCCGCTCAGGCTGGAGCTCTCATAAACACGGAAGTCGAGATTAACATCGGCGGCGGGGTTGAGGTAGGCTATGAAGGTCACGAGCCTGGTGTCCTGGTCCACCTGGTACTTGTCGCCGCGGTAGATGTTGGAGGATATGCTGTTGATGGCCGGGCTGCCGGCGTTGAAGGGCGCGGGGCAAGCGGGGTACGAGCGCTGATACAGGAGCGAGTTGCGGAGCAGCTTGTGCGCGGGGTCGGTGAGGGCCGGGAATTCCAGGGGATAGGTGGAGCATATGGTCTGGCCCCGGCCGAAGCTGAAGACGTCATGGACGAACTTATCATCAAAGAAGCCTCCCGCGACCAGGTGGGTGGGGGTCCCGCCCCAGCCGTTGAATTCGCCCATGGCGGCGCCGGCGGAGATGGCGGAGCGGGGCACGTCGGACATGATGGGGTGCGCGGGCTCGAGGATGGAAAGCCCGTCGCTCACGTTGGCGAAGGGCGGGGCCTTGATGCCGGTGGGCATGGTGTAGTAGGAGTGCCACTTGCCGTAGGCCGGCGAGGCCGCGCCGTGGAACTCGAAGTTCCCGCCCGCGCCCGCCCAGTCGTTGATCCACTTGCTGCTCTGGGCCAGCTGGTCGTAAAAGGCCTGGGGCTGGTTGGAATGCACCACGACCTTGTCAAAGGGGGAGAGATCAACGTTGCCGAGGCCGGCGCTGGAATAGACGCTGAAGGGGATGCCGAAGCTGGCGAAGATGGAGTCCTCCTTGGTCCCCCAGGCGGCGCTGTCGCGCAGCACCGCGGCGCGGGCCGGGAAGCAGCCGTGGTCGCAGAAAATCAGCCTCTGATTATAAAAACTGGTCCAGGAAATCGGAGTCAGTTGCTCCGGCGGAGGCGCGGTAATAGCAACCAGCAGCCTCGCCCCGGTGGCGGCCTGGCCGAAGAAAAGGTTCTGGGGAGGAGTGCCGGGATAATTGCCGTAGAAATATCCCACCGCGTCATTGCTCCACGTGGTCATGACGGTGTATTTAGACGCCGGGTCAAAAATCACGTTGATCGGGCCGGAATCGTACCAGGCCGTGCCTCCCGTAACCACCGACACCGCCCGCTCAAAAACCTTGGTGGCCAGGCCGCTGATGGTCGAGCCTTCATACACCGTGAAATATAGGGTTGAGCCGTCCGGTGGGTCCAGCATTTGGGAATAGGACTCCAGCACGGTGCCCTGGGTCACCCGGAACTGGTTGCCCCGGCCCGAGAGCGCAACCGCGCCCCGGGTGGCCATGCTGCCCAGCGTGATGGTGGTCTCCGAGTAATCGTCCAGCTTCGTTACCGGGCTCCTGCCCTCCGACGCCTCGGTCCCGTCGTTCACCCCGCCGCCGTCCGAGTCCGCGCTCTGCGGGTCGGTCCCGGACAGGTACTCGGAGAAGTTCTTGAGACCGTCGCCGTCCGGGTCCAGGCCGGAGTCGTTCACGAGAGGATTCAGCCCGTGAGTGTACTCCCAACCGTCAGGGATGCCGTCATTGTCGGTGTCCGGATCCAGCGAGTTGGTGCCCAGCACGGTCTCCTGGGCATCGGTAAGCCCGTCCCGGTCCCGGTCATCAAGGGCCCAGGCCCGGGGAGCAATACCCGTCAACAACAGGGCCAGAACTATGCATAAGCAAAAACCAAGCCTCTTCATCATGATCCCCTTCCCCTGGCAGTGGCGCATTTAACTTGAAATAATCATTGTAACAAGCTGTTCCCCCGCGCATTTCATGATTTGCAATTCCGCGGGGAATGATATTTAACGGAAACTGCGCCAAGTCATGTTTTAATAGACGATTATCTTCGAATTTTTATGGTATTTTGCGGAGTGCGGCAGCTCATGGCCTGTAATGAAGTCTCATCCCCATCCCTTGTTCATCTCGGCCTTGATGATCTCCATTTCCCGCTCGTCAAGATCATACAATCCGGCCACGACGCCGTCAATCTCGCGGTCGAGCCGGGCGATGGTCTCCGGGTCGGCGGCGGCCTCCCTTTTAAGGACGGCGCTGACCAGGGCGTCGTGCAGCTCCCGGGCCGCCGGGTCGCTCCAGTTGATGGGCCGGATGGGGAGAGTGTCGAGGTGGATCTTTTTGATCTGCGGCGTGGTGGCCCGGTTGGTGATCTTGCGGTGGCGGAAGCAGAACGACATCACCCGGGAGTTGAGGATGCCCAGGAAATAAGCGAGCTGATATTTCCGGGAGAGACGCCGGTCCTTCAAGAACGCGAAATAGAGCGACTGCTCCGGGATGTCGCCGCTCTCGTCGCGGGCCGCGACCAGACGAGCCCCCGTCTTGCGCAACAGGATGCGGTGCTTTTTCGTCAGCTTGTCCAGGTTGCGGGTCCCGCCGGCCAGGTTGGGAAGCGTGAACTCGAACCAGGCCGAGCCGCTCCGCGCGTACGGCGACACGTGCTCGCCCTTGAGCACCGCCAACTGGTTTTCCGAGGTCCGCTCCCCGGTGATGCGGCGGGGCTTGGCGATGAAGCCGACACCGGTCTCCATGAAGTCGGAAAGCGACCGCCGCCCCGCGGCCTCGATCTTCTTGAGCACGTCCTCCGCCGAGCCGCCGCGCGCGTCTTGCGGCACGAAGACCTCGCCCTTGAGCCAGAACCCCTGCGAGACCTCGGAGCCCGCGCCCGAGGCGTCGCTCAAGATGATCCGGGCCGACCGCCGCGGCCGCGGGCGCTTGCAGTAAACGTAAACCAGGGTGTCGGCGGCCACGCCCGGGAACGGCTCGCGGTAGTGGAGCCGCGAGAGCTCGCCGTGCTCGAGCATGAACTTCCGGAGCGGCGCGTACTGCTCGTTCTCCGCGATGCGGTCCGGCGCCACGAAGCTGTGCCAGCCGTTCTCCGCGAGCAGCTCGATGGCGCGGCGGATGAAGAACTCCACGACGTTGGGGCGGTAGGTGTCCGCGTGGTAGCGCTCCACCAGGTGCTGCACCACGTCCTGCGAGTACGGCACCTGCTTGTGCCGCCCCTTCAGGCTCACCCACGGCGGATTGCCCACGATGCAGCTGAACCCGCCCTCCCCCATGATGTGGCCGAAACCGTTTTCCGGGTCACGCCAGAAAAAGGGCTTGAGCGCCGGCGCCTGGCCCGAGTCAAAAAGGCTGGCCTGCTGGGGAAACCGCTCCTCCACGATGGCGTCGCCCTCCCGCAGGTTCCGAAACAGCGGCGCCGGGTCGGGCGCCGCGCCCCGCAAAGCCGGGACATCGGCCACCGCCTCAACGAACAGCGCCCGCCGCGCCAGCTCCAGGGCCACGCCGTCTATGTCAACCCCGAATATGTGCTCGCCGATCAGCTCCAGGCGCCGGGCCGGGTCCAGCACCGGCCGTCCCGATTCACCCCGCTTGACCGGCGCGAACAGGTCCCCGCCCCGGATCGAGTAGCGCGAAAGCTCGCGGGACGAAAGGCGGCGGAAGGCCTCGAGCAGAAAATAGCCCGCCCCGCAGGCCGGGTCCAGGACCCGCGCCACGCCGGGACGACGCTCGGCCCAAAGCCCCTCCAGCGCGTGCTTGAGAGCGAATTCCACGATGTGCCGCGGCGTATAATAGACCCCGTTCCGCCGAAGCCCCGGCAGACCCTCCTCCCACAGCGCGCCCAGGCACTCCACCGGCATCTGCGGAGGCCAAAAGCGGCTGAGCTGCATCTCCCGGTAAAGCTCGCCAAGCTCCGGACCCGGACCCAGCTCTTGCCACGCCTCCAGGTCGAACAGCGCGAACCCGGCCCACCCATTGAGCTCCGCCAGCTTCTCAACGGCCAATGCCCCCTCCAGCGGGCGCGAGCGCTTGCCCCCGCACAGCCAGCGGTCCGAGAGCGAGCGGTGATCCTCCAAAAGCCGAACCACGAACAGGTCGCGCACCATGCAAAGCACCCGGGCCTCGACCTGGCTGAGCCGGACCGGGTCAGAGTCTCCGGCCAGCGCCCGGGCCCGGCGGGCGCAGGCGCGCCAGGAACGGATCAGAATCCGGGAGCCCGGAAGATCATACCGGCTCGAACTGTCTGGGCTGTTTTTCATCATGTCCGCGAAACGCCAAGATAACAAAAAATTGTGGGCGGCTCAAGAGGCCGTAGCCGAATCACGCCGCTTCCCCTCCATATCATGCGCCGAAAGGATATAATACGGCGCCCCGGAGAAAATTTGAAGCCGCCGGCCCGAAAACACTCTTGTCCAAAATAGGCCGTAAGAAAACCGCCAAGACGCCAAGAGCGCCAAGGATCGCCAAGTAAATCATGATGTTTTTTTGCGGCCCGGCAAAGAACAGCTCCGGAGCGTTGGCCCCAACCGGCTTGGCGAACCGGCCGACGGGAGCGCCAAGCAAGAAACATACGCACCCAAGCCCTCTTAAAATCGTGTTAAAAAATAATCCTTGGCGCTCTTGGCGCCTTGGCGGTTTTCCGGTCCGTTTATTTTGGACAGCACTGGCCCGAAAATGATATATTGCCTCAATGCAGCGCCAACATCAAAGGACCGCCGCCATCATCGCCGCCGCCGCGGCCGTCGCGGCCGCGGCCTTTGCCGCCGGGGTCCTGACCAGCGTGCATTACCTGGGCCGCGCCGTGGATGAAATGCACGGCGCCGCCGCCGGCACGGCCCCGGCCGCCCCCGCGGGCCCGACGGAAAAGCAATTCTCGGACGACGACCGGCTCCGCTACTGGAAGGCGCTGGACCGGGTGCGCTACGAGCTGCTGGCCGGGCCGGGCGCTCCGCCGTTTGAGCAGGCGGTCAGCGATGAGCACGTGCGCGGGCTGATCCGGGAGGCGGCGAAAAAGCAGCGGCTGCTCCGCGAGCATTGCGGGATCGAGATCACACAGCGGATGGTGGGGGAAGAGGCGAAGCGAATGAAACATGAATATAAACGTATTGACATCATGGCCCGGATCGCCGACGCGCTCGACCGCGACCCCGCCGCCGTGGTCGAGTTCTGGATCCGGCCCATCCTGGTTGACCGCTACCTGCGCGCCTGCGCGGCCTACGACCCGGCGGCGAACGCCCAGGCGCGGGCCCGGGCGGAGGCGGCTCGGGCCCAGGCGCTCACCGGCGACACCGCCGGCCCGGCCTGGCCCTCGGTTTCCGTCCCGCTCCATTCCTCCACGCTCGAGCCGGAGGACCGCGACGCGCTCCAAGGCCTTGCGCCGGGCCGGGTGAGCTCCGTGATCGAGTCACTTGACGACTTCCACGTTTTCCGGGTGAGCTCGAGCGAAGGCGATACGGTCGAGGCCATGGTCCTGTCCATAAAAAAGCCGGACTTTGAGCAATGGCTCAAAGCCTGGCCTTGAGGCAAGGGCAAGGATTACATCTACCTGAGGTCTGACTGGACGTTTTCCAACTGCTTGGCGTCATCAAGGGTCCATATATCAACGGCAGGGTCATTATCAATGTTACCGAACGCTTGGGCCGTAAATGAATCCTTGCTTGTTGTATAAGGAGTAGGAAAATCCACGGGCGGATGGTAGAACGGCATGAGCAG
>Ga0307378_10011251_pt1 | contig 11544 bp, 11 predicted proteins | sample UN1MG_FD_202238 | JGI IMG/M metagenome (GOLD analysis project Ga0307378, IMG submission 202238) | Soil microbial communities from Risofladan, Vaasa, Finland - UN-1 | ecosystem: Environmental > Terrestrial > Soil > Coastal area > Acid sulfate soil | place: Finland: Risofladan, Vaasa | collected...
TGAGTGATCAGGACATCCACCGTGAAATCATCTCTTTTATCTTTTCGAACAACCCGGAACCAGGTGACCTCAACCGGCTGAAGATCAGGATCTGTAAACGGTTGGGGGTTAATTCCGTCCCTAAAAATTCCGCCCTCATGGCATGTGCCCGTCCGGAGGAACGGGAGAAGCTGCGAACGCTCCTGATGGTCAAACCGACGAGAACCCTCTCAGGTGTAGCCCCGGTTGCAGTGATGACCTCCCCGTTCCCATGCCCCCACGGAAAATGCCTGCCCTGTCCCGGCGGTCCCGAACACCAGTTCCAGTCCCCCCAAAGTTATACAGGTGAGGAACCGGCGGCATTACGGGCACGCCAGCATGAGTATGATCCCTATGCCCAGGTAAGGGCCCGGCTGGAGCAGTTTGAGATCCTGGGCCATTTCGTGGACAAGGTTGAGCTGATTGTGATGGGAGGAACAATGACCGCCCGTCCACCCGAATATCAGGAACGGTTCGTTACCGAGTGCATACGGGCCATGAACGAATACAGGGGCGTTCCTCCAGGCCAGGCAGGCAATACAGCAGCGATTTTCCATCAGAACGAGTATTCACCGGTGCGGTGTGTGGCTACCACGTTCGAGACCAGGCCGGACTGGTGCCGCGAAGAACAGATCCACCGCATGCTGGAGCTTGGTGTCACAAAAATAGAGCTTGGTGTGCAGCATCTCGACGATTCCATCCTGGAATTCAACCGAAGGGGATGTACCGTGGCAGATACCGTGGAGGCCAACCGGTTGCTACGAGATGCCGGTCTCAAGGTAGGGTTTCATATCATGCCCAACATGCCGGGGAGCACAATAGAAAAGGACCGCTGGATGCTCGAGGAACTTTTTTCGAATCCTTCGTACAGGCCGGATTTTCTGAAAATTTATCCCACCCTCGTTACTCCCGGATCCGAGATCGAGCAGCTCTTCCTGGACGGGCGCTATGCTCCGTACGAGGAGGATGCCTTAATCGATCTCATCGCCTATGGAAAATCCCTGCTCCCCGAGTACGTCAGGCTCCAGAGGATCCAGAGGGATATCCCGGCAAAGCTCATAGTTGCTGGATCACGTCATAGCAATTTCAGGCAGCTGTGCCAGGAACATCTGACTGGCTGGGGACTACAGTGCCGTTGCATCCGCTGCCGTGAAATCGGGCGAAAAGTGGCGGAAGGGGAGTCCCGGACAACAATCCAGGACTATGAATGTGCCGGTGGCAGGGAATATTTCATCTCGGCTGTTTCGGGAGACGCACTCATCGGTTTTTCGCGCCTGAGAACCGGTGGCCTCCGTTGCAGGGACGAACTGGAAGAAGCGGCGCTTCTTCGGGAACTTCATGTATACGGGAGTATTGTACCGCTTGGTGTCTCGCCCGAACCTGCGCAGCGCCAGCACAGGAAATATGGGAGGGATCTGCTCACCCAGGCCGAAGAGATCGCCGCCGGTGAAGGGTATCAGCGAATTGCAGTGATGAGCGGTATTGGTGTCAGGCCGTATTACCGCAGGCACGGATATGAACGCAGGGGACCATACATGATCAAGGAGTTGTCATGAAGGCGGCCACCATAGAATTCTTAAAACAGAGGTTTCGGGAATACTATAAAGGGGCCTATCTTTCCGCTCCACCTTCGGTTGAACAGAGGGAATGGGGCTTTGTATTCTTTGAAGCAGATTACCCGGAGATCAGGATGCGACGGCACATCGGGTTTGGTAGCCCACAGGAACTTTTTGAATACGCAAAGGCCATGGTTCCGGCCCATGCCTATTATTCAAGCGCCTATTATGCTACACCAGGCGCACCGACAATGGCTACGAAGGGTTGGCTTGGTGCCGATCTCATCTTTGATCTGGATGCCGACCATATTATGAGGGGGCCATATGACCTCATGCTTGCCAGGGTGAAGCAGGAGTGCGAAAAACTGATTGGCATGTTAACCGATGAGCTGGGATTTTCAAAAAGAGAGATAGCGCTTGTGTTTTCCGGCGGGCGTGGCTACCATATCCATATACGGGAGATCGCGGTGAGGGGATGGGGAAGTGCTGAGAGGAGAGAGATTATAGATTATGTCTGCGGCATCGGGATAGACCCGGGGGTCATGCTCTCCATGCGATCACATTCACCCCGCGGATGGCACCAGCGATATATATCGTCCCTCCATGAATACCTGGTGTGGCTGAAAGGGATGGAGAATGAAGAGGCGATATCCCGGCTTTCAGCACTGGAAGGGGTAGGGAAAGTGTCTGCGGAAGAATTCATGAAAAGGAGTGGTGAACTGGTCCGGCTGCTCGAGTCGGACCCGGCAGCGATCAACCTCCGCGACCGGACGGTGGGAAAGGTGATCTGGGCGCTCTTCCAGGACAAGGAGAGCGATTTTCTGGCCCGGATCAGGGAACAGGCAGCCCTCGCAGACGAACCGGTCACCACTGATACGAAAAGGCTCATCCGTATGCCCGGGTCGCTTCACGGCGGAAGCGGGTTCCGTGTCACACCGCTTGTCGCGGACGAGCTCGAAGATTTCAACCCCCTGGTAGACGCGGTAGTATTCGGGACAAGGGAAGTCGGCGTGGATATGGCGAAAGGCCTGTCAGTCCCACTGCTGGGGAACACCTACACGCTTGAGGCAGGGAAGAATTCTGTCCCCGAGGCTTTGGCGGTATTCCTCTGCTGCCGGGGTATGGCAGAGATTGCAGGAGGCAGAAGAGATGCATCTTGACGAGTTGCGAAGTATTCTTCTTTCAGAGAGGGAGACCGGGCGGCTCATCCAAATCCCGCACGACCTTTTTGAATCCACCCGCGAGGAAGTAGACTCACTCTCCCAGGAGGTCTACGACAGTGAGGACCCGTTTTCGGACCGGGTCAGGATCCTTATCGAACGAGTGAGCAGTATCAGGGAAACCCTCCAGGATATCTTCCGTACCCGTTCGGCCAAGATACTGGCCCTTGCCCAGACGCAGGAACAGGGGCAGTTCGTGAATCGTGACGAACTCAAAAAGATGCTCGATGAAGAGAAGGAAATGTTTGACAGGCTGGTGATGGGCATCGAGCAATGCCGGTGCCGGCTTGTTGACGGGACTGTCCACAGGCACGGAACCGGGGAAGCGGAAGGAGCGGTAATAGAAGAGCCCTGCGCGGCGATCCTTGAGGATGTCCAGGCATCCTCCACTGCATTCGTGCTTGGCCGGGTTCTCCAGGACATGGAGCCTTTCATGGGGGTTGACGGCAGGATCTACGAGTTGCATAAGGAGGATATTATCACGCTCCCGGAGAGAAACGCCGAAGTCCTGTGTGAACGAAACATTGTCCTGAGTCTTGAAAATCGCTGAAAGGGCGTATATACCAACGTAAGAATGCCCGGATCACAGTTCGAGGCGAGGCTGTAAAATCCCTTTTTTCACAAACGGTTACAGGGTGAAGAATAGTCTCTCCCACATCTGCGCCTGCCCGGAGGGCGGGGAGGATCACCTGGTGTCGCCATGGCCATATTGAACCCTGCAGGCAACAAAACGGCCGATGATGTGATAGCCGCGTAAACACCCTTATTATCCTTAAAAAACAGAATGAGTAAGTATCCTTTACGAAATTACTGAGGAATCAGTATTGTAACGCAGGCACTACAACAGTCTTAAATATGAACCCGGTCAAATAATACTGCTATTTGTTACCGAAAGCGGAGAGGCAAATTTCATGAAAATCCCAGCAAAATTCAAAACCTACTGCCCGTTCTGCAGGCACCACCAGATGCACGAGGTCGAGAAGGTGAAAAAAAGCAAGACCACCGGCCTGCACTGGATCGACCGGCAGAAGGCCCGGAGAGGTACAGTGGGCAACATGGGAAAATTCTCGAAGGTACCGGGAGGCGACAAGCCCACCAAGAAGATCAATGTACGGTACCGCTGCATCGCATGCGGCAAGGCGCACCTGCGCCGCGGGTACCGTGCGGGAAAATTCGAATTGACGGAGTGATCACGTGGTAAGACAGTCAAGAGTAAACAGGAGCAAATTTTTCCGGGTGAAATGCCCGGACTGCGAGAATGAACAGGTCGTATTCGAGAAGGCCAGCACCGTGGTGGACTGCGTGGTGTGCGGAAAGGTTCTAGCCGAGCCGAGCGGTGGAAAAGCACATATAAAAGCTGATATACTGGCAGCGCTTGAGTGATTGTACGATGAGCGAGAGAGAGTGGCCGCAGACAGGAGAATTGGTAGTCTGCACGGTCAGAGAGGTAAAGGATTTCGCAGCCTTCGTGAGCCTGGATGAGTACAAGAACAGGGAAGGGCTGATCCCCATCTCTGAAGTCGCCACGGGCTGGATCAAGTATATCAGGGACCATGTAAGAGAAGGGCAGAAGGTGGTCTGCAAGGTTCTCAATGTGGATACCAGCCGGGGTCATATCGATCTCTCGCTTAAAGACGTGAACGAACATCAGCGCAGGGAGAAGATCAGGGAGTGGAAGAATGAATCAAAGGCAAAGAAATGGATCGGGTTTGCCTCAAACGCTTCCAGTGAACCTGCAGAACCAATAGAATCGTCAATATACCAGAAATACGGCGATCTTTACTCCATTTTTGAAGAAATTGTTATCAGAGAGGATAAGGCGTTCGAGAATACCGGACTTTCCGCAGAAGTAAAGGAAGCCCTCATAAAAGTGGCCCATGAAAACGTCAAAGTGCCCAGGGTCACCGTGAGCGGCAACCTGGTCCTCACCTCCACAAAGTCCGACGGGGTTAACATTATCCGCAGGGCTCTACGGAGCGCAGAGCCTAAGATTCAGGACGTGGATATTGAGATCACCTACGTGGGCGCCCCGCTCTACCGGATCAAGGTCACTGCCCCTGATTATAAAAAAGCGGAGAAAGCCATCGAGAAGGCTTCCGCAGCGGCAATAGGCGTAGTGGAGCGGGCTGGTGGCGAAGGCAGATTTACCAAGAAACCCAAATCCGGAAAGGCCGCATGAGGGGACGTATCCGCCGCTGCCCGAATGATTTTACCTATACCCTCCACATGACCTGTCCGGTCTGTAGCGAGCCCACCGTCACGGCCCATCCTGCCCGTTATTCCCCCCAGGACAGGTACGGAACCTACAGGAGAATTGCCAAATCATGGATGAAATAAGCATTCGTTTTCTGGATGAAATCCCTCTAGAAGAGATAAATGCCCCGGTGCTCATCGAGGGGCTTCCGGGGATCGGCCATGTAGGGAAACTTGTGGCCGAGCATATGATACGCGAACTTGGGGCGGTAAAAGTAGCCGAAATCGAGTCCATCTTCTTCCCCCCCCAGGTAATTATCGAAGCGAACGGAATAGTCAGGCTGGCTAACAACGAAGTATATTATTATCGGGGGGAAGACCGGCGTTATCTTTTCCTTGTTGGGGATTACCAGAGCACATCTGCCGAGGGCCACTATCTCCTGGCCGATGCCTATCTTGACATTGCGGAGCAGCTCGGGGTCTCCAGGATCTTCACCCTTGGCGGCTACGGGGTGGGTCACCTGGTAGAAGAGCCGCGTGTACTCGGCGCAGTGAACGGCGCTGACCTTCAGGACGCTGTGGAATCCGCCGGAGCCCTGATCAGCAGGGAAGAGCCCGGCGGGGGGATCGTCGGGGCTGCCGGACTCCTGCTCGGCATGGGCAGGGCCCGGGGCATTGAGGGAATCTGCCTGATGGGAGAGACGTCGGGATACCTGGTTGATCCAAAAAGTGCAGCCGGCGTGCTCCGGGTGCTCACCGCCCTGCTGGAGATTGAGATCGATCCCAGCCACCTCCAGGAACGTGGAGTTGAGATGGAGCATATGGTCCAGAAACTCATTGACGGGGAACGGGGAACCCAGGACGACGAATTGCGCTACTTTGTGTAGTCATGCAGGTTTTTGCTGATTTACATATCCACTCCCGTTTTTCAATCGCCACATCAAAACATATGACCCCTGAGGCACTCCTCTCTGCATGCCGGCAGAAAGGCATCAGGGTGCTTGGAAGCGGCGATGCACTCCACCAGGGATGGAGGACGTGCTGGGAAGACAAGGCATCAGGGGGATCCGATATCCTGGTGGTCCCCTCTGCCGAGGTAGAGGATTCCTCCCGTATCCATCACCTCATTCTCATGAATTGCTTCGAAGATTTTGCAGCACTGCAGGAAGACCTGACGCCGTATTCCCGTAACATCGCCAGTTCCGGGAGGCCGCATGTACGCATGGGAGGAGAAGGGATCGCACAATTTGTCCATGCCCATGACGGTCTCATCGGCCCGGCACATGCGTTCACACCCTGGACTTCCCTCTATGCCATGTATGAAAATGTGGGCGGCTGCTATGGAATGGAGCAGATAGATTTCCTGGAACTGGGCCTCTCCGCCGACAGCTCTTATGGATCGGCCATTCCGGATCTTTCCGGAGTGACGTTCCTCTCCAATTCCGACGCTCACAGCCCTGATCCCGTCAAACTAGGGCGGGAGTTCAACCAGATCCGCATCCACGATCTTCGTACAGGAGATGTCCTCGATGCGGTGAAATCAGGGGATATCGAGATGAATGTGGGTTTTTTCCCGGAAGAGGGCAAGTATAACCGTACTGCGTGCGTGAGATGTTACCATCACTACACACCGGAAGAAGCCTCCAGCCTGAAGTGGCGCTGCCCGCTGGACGGGGGCAGGATAAAAAAAGGGGTACGGGACCGGGCGGGGGAACTTTCGACAGGAGAGCCCGTGTCGCGCCCGCCATATCTGCATATGATCCCACTGGGCGAGCTGATCCAGAAATTGCTCGGCACCTCGTCCCCGGGAACGAAAAAGTGCCGGGAGCTGTATCACCAGTGTATCAGCCATTTCGGGGATGAGATAACGGTACTTATCAGTGCCCCGATACAGGAACTTGCCGGGATTAACCCCGGACTGGCAAATGCGGTGAATGCGCTTCGCAATGGTAGGGTTGTGCTCACTCCGGGTGGGGGAGGCCGATACGGATCATTCTCATTCAGTTGACATGCGGACTCTCCGATATTTTGCGAATATTCTTTAAAATTCGGCCCATTTAAGGGTTTTAACCCTGTTTCATGAAGAAAAGATATAAGGCGATTCCATTCTAACATGATTGGGATGTTACAGGTTCATAGAGACATCTGTGGATATTGCGGGTGCTGTGTCTCAGTATGTCCGGAAGGGGCCCTGGAGCTCATCGATGCATATCTCGAGGTGGGGGATTCCTGTATAAGTTGCGGCATTTGCGCAAAGGTCTGCCCTCTGGGGGCGCTGGAGGTGTTGAATGAAACGGAATTATGATGTCCTGGTAATCGGCGGAGGGCCGGGAGGTGCCGTCGCCGCCAGGACTGCCGCGGAGAAGGGGCTTTCGGTCTGCCTGGTGGAAAAACGCCCGGCCATCGGGGTGCCAGTACGCTGTGCTGAGGGTATTGGGAAGGACGTGCTTTCCGAGTTTATCACCCCTGACAGAAAATTCATCGCCGCAGAGATTAAGCGGGCAGAACTGATTGCCCCCGACAATACCTCCATGGTTCTTGAGTCGGAGATGGCAGGCAGCAAAGTGGGGTATATCCTGGACCGCAAGATATTCGACCGGGAACTGGTATGGCAGGCTGCTGATGCGGGTGCCGAGGTCTATGTCAAGACCAGGGCAAGGGCTCCTGTCACTGTTGGAGGAGAGGTAAAAGGAGCTGTTCTGGATTTCTGCGGGTCGAGCAGGGAAGTGCACGCCGATATTGTCATTGCGGCAGACGGTGTGGAATCCAAGTTTTCCCGCTGGTGCGGAATAGACACTACTGTCCCGGTCCGTGAGATAATGAGTTCGGTCCAGTACCTGATGACTGATATCGATATCGATCCTCATACCACGGTGTTCTTCCTGGGCAACGAGGTGGCCCCCGAAGGCTACCTCTGGATCTTCCCCAAGGGTGAACGCAGCGCCAATGTAGGAATAGGAATAAGCGGTAAAAAGAGCGGTGCAGGCCATCGGGCCAAGGATTATCTTGATAAATTCGTCTCGGCCCGCTTCCCGGACGGCAAGGTCATCGAGTGCACCGTTGGCGGTGTATCGGTGTGCAAACCCCTGGAGTGCACGGTTGCCGACGGGCTGATGATTGTGGGCGATGCCGCCCGGGTGGTCGATCCACTGACAGGCGGGGGGATCTACAATGCCATGTTCACCGGAAAAGTGGCCGTGGAAGTGGCCGAAAAAGCCATCGCGGCTGGAGACTTTTCAAAGAAGGCCCTGATGGACTATGACCTGCAGTGGCGGGAGTCGTATATAGGCAAGACGATCGCCCGCAATTACCAGATCAAGGAATACCTGATCACACTTTCCGATAAGAAACTGAATGCCCTGATCCAGTCCGTCTCCCAGATGAACTTAAAAGAGTTCAACACCCTGGCTCTCATCAAGGAATTGATAAAAAGGAACCCGAGACTCCTGACAGAGCTTGGTACCCTGCGGGCGTCAATCAGGTGATTTCCGGAGCTGCCTGTTGAGCAGCTCCAGGCACTCATTTTCTGCTTCTTTTTTGGTAAATACCGTAATAGTATCGCCTGGACGGATCTTGACCGTTCCGCTGGGGATGATCAGTTCGCCGCCCAGCCGCCTGATAGCGATAAAGACAAAATCCTTCACCTTGAGTTCCCGTATCTCATGGTCCACGATGGGGGCTCCCTTATCAGCCACCACTTCAAATATGGTCCCCCCGGGAATGGATGCCAGCTGCTGGAGCTGGGGGTTCTCGGCCCAGTAGTACAGCCTGGTGGCCACCAGCTCGTCCGGGTTTTCGCTAATCTTCACCCCCACTTCTTTGAAGAGGTCGGAATGCTCTTTCTGGTTGACAATCGAGACCACGTTCGAGACCTTGAACCGCTTGGAAAGCCAGCAGGTCATCAGGTTGACCGAATCGTCGCTTGTAGTGGCTATCAGGGCGTCCGCCCGGTCAATCCCTGCATCCTCAAGAATTGATTTGTCTGTGGCATTGCCGGTGATGGCCAGTACATCGTAGTGCTCTAGCATGTCACTGCAGCGCTGCTCGTCACGGTCGATAATTACTACATTGTTCCCGTGTTCCACAGCCAGCTGGGTCAGGCTCCTTCCAATGCCACCAAGACCGACAATGATGATATACATGTGGTACGCATACAATCATTGGCATTGAAATATTTTGCGCAATGAACCTCTTATGAGCATGTGGTGCGGGGTGGATGAAGCTGGCAAGGGCGCTGTACTGGGGCCTCTTGTTGTAGCCGCAGTGGGATGCGACAGCGAAGAGGAAATGTTGGGGATGGGACTGAAGGACTCAAAACTACTCTCCCCCCAAAAGCGGCGGGAACTGGAAGAAATTATCTGCTCCCGCTTCCCCTTCGCAGTCCTGGTGATCGGGGCCGATGAGATTGATGCCAAACGATCACAGATGAATATGAATGCACTTATGGCCTGGGCGCATGCACAGGTGATTACCGATATCGGTGCCTCGGTGGCCTGTGTGGATGCCTGTGACGTAAACGCTGCCCGCTACGGAAACATGGTGGGCTGCAACCTGGGCCGTCCCTGCCGGATTATATCAGAGCACCATGCGGATCGGGACCGCCCCATGGTTTCTGCGGCAAGTATCGTGGCAAAAGTGCACAGGGACCGGGCCATTGAGAACCTGGCAGCGGAATATGGCGAGATCGGAAGCGGATATCCCTCTGATCCGACAACCATTTCCTTTTTGCAGGACTATATGGCAGCTGAAAAAAAGCCCCCGGGATGCGCCAGGCAAAGCTGGCAGACAATTCACAACCTTGTCGCTCTTCATGAACAGTCCGAGCTCTTCAAATTCATATAAGTCACGGCGTGGAGGAAAATGTGGGCTCTATTCCACAATTTTATGTAGCCATCAGGCCCATGTATGATGAATGAACTGGCTCCTGCTCCTGGTGCTGCTGGTCATGGTCTATGCCGCGATCGCCTTTTATGTGCACCGGAAGAAAATTTACTCAGATTATATTGTCTTTTACGGCCCGATTCTGGCCATAAAGACCAGCAGGGTCCAGTTTTTTGATTGGTTCCGGAAATATACACGTTTCTTACGACTCTACGCCTCATTCGGCGTGGTCATGGTTATCCTCATCTCCGTGGCCATCACCATCCTGCTCTTCATATCGCTCCAGTTCACCCTGATAATCAGGCCAGATCCCACTGGCATATATGCTCCCCAGAACATCCTCCTCCTCCCGGGGATCAATGAGTATGTACCATCCACGCTTGCAGTATGGTTCGCCTTCGTGCTCACCATCGCCATCCATGAAATGGGCCATGGCATCCTCTCCCGTGTGGAGAATATAAAAGTGAAGAGCATGGGCGCCCTTCTCATGGTCATCCCTATAGGGTTCTTTGTGGAACCGGACGAGGAGGAACTGGAAAAGACGCGGGGAATGCCGAAGATACGAATGTTCGGGGCAGGGATTACCAACAATATTATTGTCGGTGCCGTATGCTTTGCGGCCATGATCCTTCTGATGGGTGCGGCCGTACCCACCAGCGAGCCGGTAATCCAGGGGGTATATAAAAATTACTCCGCAGATCTTGCAGGAGTTCCCTCCTACTCGGTGATTACCGGGATCGACGGCATTGATGTCAATACGCGTGGCCAGATCTCCGCCATCCTCAACGGCACAACACCCGGCCAGACCGTCGCGCTTACAGTTCTCCACGAAGGCCTAAAGAAAAATTATACTCTCACTTTGAGTCAATGGCCTGCTGAATTAGAGCAACGTGACTCCGGGTTCATGGGAATCTATTATTATAACGGGGGCGCGATTATTGATGCCATCGGGGGGAGTCTCTCCCCTATCGGGTACCTGCGCCTCCTCACCGTCCCGTTCGATACATCATTCGGGGGGCAGATGCTGCGGATCGTGGCCTTCGATACTCCGGACATGCAATTCTACGAGGTTCCCATCCCCTGGTTCTGGGGCCTGGTGCATCTCCTCTTCTGGTCCGGGTGGATCAATATCAATGTCGGTATCTTCAATGCTATCCCCATGGTGCCCCTGGACGGCGGCTATATATTGAAAGAAGGAGTGGACAGACTCTTTGAACGGCGGGGCCTGCAGAAGTATGCGCAGCCGGTGGTGGCCTTTGTCTCCTCGCTGGTCCTGGTTATGCTTATTTCATTAATCATCCTGCCATACATTTTCCAGCTCTGATACTATTTGCATATCCTGACCGGCAGGGATGGCCTCTGGTACACTGGTAATCGCCTGATTATTTCCGGGGGGGTGTATCTATCTATTATCAGAATGTATATCAGGGAGTTTTTTGAAAAAGTACTCATACGATCGTTTCCGTAGCCTGCATGTCTGCCGGGCCGGGAGTTGTAAGCTATGATCCTGCAATCCTGCAAAAAATCCTATAACAATGAGACCCAGCGTACCGTCCCGCCTGAAGAGACCCTGGCCAGGGTTGAAAAGGCCATGCCGGCAGCAGGGATTACCAGGGTTGCCGATATTACCAGCCTGGACCGTATCGGAATCCCGGTTTTTTCCAGCATCAGGCCGA
>Ga0307378_10011252_pt1 | contig 11544 bp, 10 predicted proteins | sample UN1MG_FD_202238 | JGI IMG/M metagenome (GOLD analysis project Ga0307378, IMG submission 202238) | Soil microbial communities from Risofladan, Vaasa, Finland - UN-1 | ecosystem: Environmental > Terrestrial > Soil > Coastal area > Acid sulfate soil | place: Finland: Risofladan, Vaasa | collected...
AAATGGTACAGTCTCAGCAACCGTTCCTGATGCAGCATATGCATTGAAATTAACACCTGGCTTCGCTACCAATGTGATAACAGTACCTACAACAGTAGCAGTTACACATGCAAATGGATCTGCATTAATACGTGCAGCAATTGCAGCAGCAGTATCAGCAGCAGTTGGAGTTCCTCCAGCAGGATCCTCATAACAGTACACTCTGTTTGATGGGAACGTCGTTTGAACTTCGTAAAGTTTCAAATTCGGTAAACATTCAACAGTCATACACCACTCATAAGGACATTCGCATGATGTAGGTATAGCTACATCAATTGTTACTTCCTTTGGAGTTTCTGGAGTTGAACATTCCTTATGAGACTCTATTTGACTTGCAACCGTAAGAGTGCCATACCCTTCGATTGTTACAGCAACATTAGCTGTAATATTTGTGATTAACGCAGGATCTATTGTGTTCAATAGAATTCTGTCTGCTTGTCTTCTTAACATTTTTCTATGTTTTTAAAAATTAAACTTATGTAATTGATTGAGCATCTTCACCCATTTTTTGCTGATATCTAGGAGACTCATAAATCCCTAACTTTTTTCTAACTGCTATATCAATTATCTCTTCCCGAGCATGTAAAGGCAACTCACAATTCACTTCTTGCAAAGCTCCTGGTGTAGGTACATTTATAGCTCTTGGATATCTGAGGTAATCAATTGCTGCTTGAACGCCAAAAGATTCAGTTCCTGTTATAATTCGGATCGTGTTGCCAAGCATCTTGTAATAAAGTCGTTTATTAGACGGTCTATTATAAGGATCTCTTGCAATCGCGTACTCTTTATCCGCCTTCATCGGCTTAGAAGCCAAGAAATTTGGAGAGATACCCTCTTCACAACAGTCATCATTGATGTACTGAATTTTAAAAGCACAATTAAGAAGAAACATATAACCATGATTATCACCGTTTGGGTTTCCTGGAGTCGTCACGAATGAGTTCTCACTATATGGTAACTCAAAGATTTCTCCGCCAGGTTCATTTACACCTACATTAGGTAGAATATCTCTACATTCAAGAATGCGGAGATCATCTATCCTTTTCTGAGTAAGCTCAACTTCACTGTATTTATTCTTAACCCACTCTTCTTGAGAGTTGTTAAACAGTCTGTTGAATTCACTAGGAGTACAGGTTCCTGTCTGCTCTTTATTCATGCAGTCAAGAAAGTAAATGAATATGTCCGTCGCGGTAATTAACATTAGTCTACTTTGTTTTCTTCGATATCATTAATATTATCTGGGCTATAATCAAGCTCTTGTTCTGGCTCACTAGCTAGAACAGGTTCTGAAACTTCAGCAGAAGGAGTTGGTCCTTGTGGAACAATGTGTTGGTCTATATTTGGCATGACATCTACACCTCTCTCCAATGCAGTTCCCCATTGAGAAACGATTGGATTGTTGCGTGGATCTTTTAACCATTGTATAGCATAGTCTTCATTAATTCCGATCAGGTCTTTCCCGTTCATATATTTACCATTATCCATGTGAAGGTAGGTTTTCTCAAGACATCTTCGTAAGAAGATCTTGTACTTGAGATCCTTATCGTTATCTACATCAAGGATAGTTTGTGGATTCTCATCTGCAACAGAATATAGAGCTGACTCTATTTGTGTACCAGACAATCCAATCACGAACTTTCCAAGAATCTTACAGTAGTTTTCTTGTTGCTCTGTCGATAATGAAGCAATGACATCAAATGCCTTTTTCTTCAATTTCGATTTGCTAATAGTAACCACGGCTTCTTTCTCTTTATCTTCGATATAGTATCGATGTTTAATAGGATTAATTTCAGACTTAGAGCCTGCGATCATTTGATCTGCCTTAACCACTTCAAAAAATAAAGCGTCATTTGCATTTGTCAAGTCAAAAACTTGAAGATGCTGTATTCTGATGCTTACTTCGTCGATGATCTTGTCATCACGGTCTCTCGTTGGCTCTAAAGTAACTGTTACTTCTTTTTGCATTGCCTCTGAAAGTCTGCTCTTATAATCGATTACTCTCTTAGTCCTCTGATCCTCCTTTGGGATAATGAAGACTGGTGCTTCATGAAATTTCTTGTCAATCGCAACCAGTCTTTTAATATTTGATGTAAGTTCCATATCTTTTTATCTTATGTCTTAGTTCTTATTTCTTATTTCTATTTTAACTTAATTAAGCATTAGGCTTATAAAGTTCAGCGAATCCGAATGGGTTCTTCAAACAAAGACCTGTCTCAGACAAGATTTGAGTTTGATATCCATCAACTGAATTCGACGCGAATTCTCTACGTCCAGTTCCTTGTGGAGAAGCCATACCATCGATGATTTTCTTCACGTAACGACGATCGTCAGATCCGTTACCTAAGGCAACTAAATCAACATTCGCATCACCACCAATTGTGTTTCCTAAAGAAACAAAGAATCCACGGTGCGACTCTAAGTTCGTTCCGTACATATCTTTTTGCTGAGGTCTCCAAGCAGCATCCATTGCTTTATTCCAAGCAACAACGATTTTAACACCAGCCATTTCATAACTAGTGAAAGCTACTTTAACACCTTTCTCTTGATCGCTTTTTGAAACGAACAATGGCTCAGGATTGTATTTGAATACATCACGCATTAATCGTTGGAAATTCCAAACGAATGCTTGACCACCCATTACAAATACCTCAGTTAACCCATCATTGTTTGTCAACAATTGAAGATTCTGCATAATGTTCTCGATTGTTTTCACATTCAAGTTGTTATACTGGAACTTCAATGAAGCATCACCTTGAGCAACAAGTCCATCACCTTGAACGATCTCACGACCTTTCAAATCACGAAGGAATACATTCTCATTCGCGTCAATAGATGCACGTCCGAAAATCAACTGATTCTCACGAGCGTAAGCCCAACGACGTAACATATCCATTTCTTGTTGCTTGAACCACAATTTCTGACCATTATGCTCAACCCACAATACAGTGTTTTGTGCTGATCCTGAAATTGAGAACTGCATTCTTTGGATAGTTAAGTAGTTTGTATGCCACTCTGGGAATGTGTTCTTTTCGTAACCTGTCTCAGAAAGCTCTGGAAAGGCAGTGTAACTGAAACCTACTTCAGCACCAGTCGCAACTAGTGTTGGATCACAGAAAGCTCCTGCAACATTAGCAACAAGCTTACACTTATATTGCCATTGTCCAGTTCCTATTTCAATAGGATACTCATCCATTATCTGAATGATAGTTCTTCTATCTCCAAGCTCTAACGTATCGTTAGGTGAGAAGAAGTTTGTATCCAAAGTCAAAAGGAAAATTGAAGAGTTGATACCAGGTTGTGCTGTTGCACCTCCAGTAGCATCAGTTGCATCTAAGACAGCAGTTCCTTTTCTGAACGGATATCCTTTAAGAGCCCACATGAATTTTCTGTTTCCGATTACACGGAAATCACTTGAATCCATATTTGGAGTCAATCCCTTTTTAACCATTCCTCGTCTTGCAAGGTAAGATGAGAACGCTGAGAAGTTGTCTTCAAACAGGTTTACTACGTTAGTAGCAATCTCCGGGCGTGTCAGTAAAGCAGCCGCTAGAGAGTTCGTCATCGTTGTTCTATTGGCATCGTATGTGCCAGTTCCGATAATTTTCATCGCTAATTTTTTTTTTTAATTAAACAAATTCATTTTATCTCGATTTTAATAGCTACCTGCCAATTCTTTCAGGTGCTGATAAAGCATCGAGGTCAACTTTCGTTGGATCCCCAGCATTTCCTCCTCGTGGTGTTGTTTGAGGTTTTTTGTCCAGTTTACCAAGCATAGCATTTTTACCGGATTCTTTAGCATTTGTAAGTGCTCCACGAACTTTCTCATCACCTTTCCACATCATCATTGCTACCTTAACTAATGTCTCGTTGCTTTGCAACATGTCCATCATAGGTGCAACACCTGTTTTTGCGTCTGGAGTAACTAACTCTGAGAAGAACTGACTAAACTCCGACTTTTCAGCTTGGCTGATCGGGAGGCCATAAATATCTTCTGCCTTGTTAATAATATCCAATGATTCGTTGATTTGAACTGCTCGTTCAGCATCCATTTGCTTTAGCTGCTCTTGGTACTCTGATTGACGTTGTGCCGTCATTTGTTCCACCACACGGTTGTCTTGCTGAGACATCGCGTTTCTTAGTTTGGTAGCTTCTATTTCAAGCATACCATTACTATCTAATTTGTCAAGAACTTGAGAGATTTTTCCATCGTCCCAATTTTTAAAGTTCTCCTTATAATTGGCAGCTAATAAATCTCTATCTGTCATAGAGCTTACATTACTGTCATTCATACGTTGAACTAATTCGTTAAGTTCCACTCCGGAATTCAGTGCTTCTTGCATCTTGAGTAAATCAGGATGTATTTGCTGCTGTTGAGGTTGTGTTACCTGTCTGTAAACATCTAGGTAATTTTCCTCATTAATTCCTTCAGGGATCTCCCAGTCTGGATATTGCTCTTTGAGTTTATCAAATGGCCTCATCCAATAGGAGTCTCCTCCTGAATTAGGATCTCCTGCATTGGGATCTTGGTTTTCGTCTGGATTAACAGAATCGATCGTTTGAGTGTAATCATCTGGATCTGTTCGAGTTGCTTCTGGCTCCGCGTTATGGTTTCCAAATTGTCCTTCCTCATCTAAATTGGGTAGACCTTCTGGAATTCCATTGCCACCTGGCATGTCTCCTCCATCTCCAGCATCTGTATCAGATGTTGAACTTGACTCTGAGTTATGAATAAATGGATCATAACCGCCTGCTGGTGCACTCAATGCATCCATGTTAACGGCTGTTCCTCCACCTACCGGTGCTCCTGACTGATTTGTTTCTCCTTCTTGACTCATAGTTAATTGCTTTAAATCTGTTTATCTTTTTTCTTATCTCTGTAACAAATATAGTGATTTCCAACAATTAGTTGTTAATCCTTAACTTGTTCCTTGGAGCGTGCTCCAATATTTTTCTCTGCGGCCTCTACTCCGGACATAGCTAAGTCAGCTTTTCCAAGTTGAAACTCTTGATTAGATTCTTTCTTTTGTTGTTCTAAAAATTGTAATTCAGTATCTTGTTCAACATCAATTTTCTTATTATCAACTTGATTTTCAAGACTAGATTTATGTTGTTCAAATGCTTGACTCATTCCAAATTTCTGTTTTTCCCATTCAAGTTTTGCACCTTCTATTTGTGCCATCATGTTTTTAGAATCTTCAGATTGTTTATCAAGCATTACTTTTAACTCTTGATCCATCTGCTTTAATTGCATATCATGTTGACGTTCTCCTTCAGTATTTGCTTGCATACGTTTGTTTGCAACTTCTTCATACTGTTCTACTTTAGCCTCAAGCTCTCTAAGACTATCAACATTATACAATTTAACAACATCACTAAAACTAAGAAGTCCCTTTTGTTGTTGTGCAATTGCAAATCCTTTTAGATCCTGTAATGCTTTTTCTTCTTTTCCGCTATCAGTAGCGAAAACCATATAGTCTGCTCTTTCAAGAGTTTCAGAAGGTATGTTCAATAATTCTTGTGCGAAGTCTCCTAAAATATAAGATCCTTTTTTCCCAGTCTTCCAGGCACCTCGACAAAGATTAATGACTCTCGTCAACACTCTTCGTTTAACTTGCTCATGATCATAGAATATAATCTCAGTTACAAGTGCAGAATTTCTAATACTTTGTTCTGTGGTCCCAACTTGATCAGTTGGTGCAACATCTCCCATACGTTGAGGAGATACTCCTGTGATACTTGAAGCTAATTGTTCAAGATGCTGAAGCATCATTATTAAGTATTGAATACCTTGCCCCATAGAATCATCAAAATTTTGGAATTGGTTGAATGACGGTTGACGATTCATTCCTGATCGCACCGACTGAATCCATCCAACTCCAATTTTTCTTTGATACATCCATTCCTTCATTGACATTCCTTCAGGGATCTGCGACTTATCCATGATAAATCCTTTTACTCCAGATAATGCCAACCACAATTCTTTGTGATAATGGATAATGTTATATAAGATCTGAACATCTTTAGCAGCCCATACAAGAGAATAAGGTCTTCTTGTGTAATAATTATGAGCACGACCAATATAAGGAAGTTCTGCACGACCATAATTATCATTAGATCTTACAATTTCTTTCTTTCTCATGTCAACGAAAATATCCGTATCGATAAGAACTCCTTGATAAATATCATTTTTATATCCAACCTCTTCTTTCTCCCCTTTTTCAGGTTTAACTTTTTCATCATCACTCATTAGGTGTGTGAAATATTCTCCTTCCTGATGAGGATTTGGAGATTTCTTTGCACGAACCTTTGTTGCAGATTTCCAATAACATCTACATACGCGAACTGTACTTGAATAGTCTTCAGATCCAGAATACAATACATCATCACATCCATCTACGGATCCATTTGCTCCGCCAGCACTTACTCCGTGATATCCATATCCATAACCAGATTGTGTATTGATATAGTCAGATCTATTTTTAAGCTTCTCCATATCTTGAAAATCTAGCTTATCACCAAACTCTTCAATAACTTGATTGATAGACATGAATCTTTCTTCCATACACCACTCGGCATCTCCTACCCATTGAACCTCACTGTCACCTGCGTAATAAAAACCCATTGGATTAACCTTCCTAACAATAGGATCCTCGTGTCCTGAATCTGATTCCCAGTCGGCAAAATAAAATTCCTTATCAACAACGAGCTTATCTTCAAATCCAAGATTAAATAAATCTTTTAGTCCTTGAGTGGCAATCATATACTTGAGGCCCTTCTCTGCAACTATCTCTAAGAAATCTTTGTATTTATATTTGAAGTAAGTTTCAATATCCTCAAGCTCCTTGTCTGAAATCATATTCTCATGAGAGATTACAAATTTACCAGTAGCTAATTCTTTTTGAGCTTGTTGAAGTTGGAATTGTAATTCTGGTGGAACTTGACCTAATTCCTCGGTAGCTTGTTGTGTAACTTGAGCTATTTGCATTTCCATCTGTTCGATGTTCGCAAGTGCTTGTTGATACTCCAGGCTTATTTGTTTTTTCTTTGCGGCCATTTGACCAACAATCTTTTCAAATTTCTTTTGTTGCTTATCATCAACTGAAGAGCTATCAATAGAATATGTTCTCCAATTAAATGGTCTCTTGGTCTCTTCAGCTCTTAGTCTATCTAACTTTGGACGAAGAAGAGGAACGAAACGTATTTTAGCAGGATATTCATATTCATCTACCTTTCTCAAATAATCAAAGTCTCCTTCATTTTGAACGCCATTGTATATGTCATAGCAAAATTTATCTTTAGCTTTCGCTTCACGACTAGTGAAAGACATACGGACAATAGAACCTACGTTCCTTTTCATCCAATCCTTGCCTTTGGCACTCTCCGGTATGTTTTGATTTGGTAATGACATTTTCTAAAAATTTTGTGTTATTCTTCCCTGGTTACTCTTGAAGTGAAAGAACTCTTCCTTCTTATTGACGTTTGTATTTTTGTTCGCTTTAATGTTGATATTATCTTTCGCATGACATATAGCTAACGAAGATGAGATCGTGACATCACAATTGTAATTCTTTTCATTCCTGAATTTTATTGCTCTATCAATCTGCCTCATATCATACATGTTCTCACTGTAATCTTCAATATAATCTCGATACATGATCATCCATTCAGTTTTTGTTCCTGGATCTACACCATATCGATTATTCATCTTGCTATCTTTCACGTTAGCATAGGCTATCTGTGGTCTTTCTTTTAAATAACCCTCAAACCCATTGTTCTTATACCAGTTAAAGATAGATATATTTGACCACTCAATTAGATTCGGAGCCTTAAAATACATACATAGCTTTGCTGTCTCTTCATAAAATTTATCCGCAGTAGCAGGTCTATCAGTATATCTGGCTGCAAAAATATTTGATGTAGAGTTTACATCTTTAAACATTTTGAATATAGAACAAGATCCTTCAGAATCAGAACTAGCAGCTTGATCCTTATCATATGAATCGGTTCCTGCCACATAAAGATTAAGTATAGTATTGTCCTGTTCATCTTTTTCTGGATGTTCGTAAACAATTAGCTTACCCATTTGATCATGAATAAATTCAACGCTTACTATTCTTCCAAGATCATTCTTAACCCATTCCAATCTTCCTTTATCACCAAGATTAGATAATGCTTTATTATTTCTAAGTTTAGCAAATTGTTGATTCAACAATGCCTGGTTAAACATATTCCCTCCTGTACGCATGAATGCTTCACTTGGGACAATTGGATCCTGAGTAATTGTATTTACAAAGTCATCAACCTTTTTCGATTTCCTAGCGGCTTCACGTTTACCATCAATATATTCAAGACTATCAGACTTTAAAGAATTACCCTCATTATCTACAATCTTAAATTGCCATGCAGGACAAAAGAAACCAATCTTAGACTCACCACCGTCTTGCTCATATTCATTGTTGAACTCAAACATATCATAGACTGCTGGATCATAAAACATTTGCTCTAGTTCAGCAGCACCCTTTTCCATATCACCACCAGTACCAACTATAATCGCGAAACCAGTTTTAGTTCCTCCTTCAGCTTCAAGTGCTGGTTGGATGTATTTGAAAGAATCAGTTAATCCTGGAAACTTACCGGCCTCCTCAAATATTATAAGTGATGGAGATTTACCAATAGTCGCTTGAGGATTATTTTTTGATGTAATGTTATAGATCTCACTATGAATTCCTTTCCAATGAGGAACGCCACCTTCAATTACTTTGTACTTTGCCTGGATGTAGTCCAGAGTATCTGGCTGTCTTCTTTTATAGAATTCAGTATTCTTTAATGAGTTTAATCCTCTAACACACATTCTCATGGTGGCATTTGAATACTTCTCTTCACCGGCAGTGATTATCGTTTGAGAGTGAGGAAAGAATGTAAATTCCTTACCCATCATCGCAGCATGTTTTTCAGAGAAACCTTTCTGACGTGCTTTCACGACACATAGATGTTTCCCTGAATTCCTAGCCTTTTCTACGGCAAGAAAATACCATAGATCCATATCAAGGAACCTTGGGGCGATTAAGGTTTTACGACCAGTCTTCTTGTCCTTTCCACGGATCTTCCAAAAATTAAGATACCAGTAATAATCTCCAGGAATGTACACACCTCCGCATGTCCACCCTTCCAGGCATCTCTTTTTTTGTTCAACCCACCACTCACGATATTCGTAAGACAAAGGATTCGCATTGGTCAAACCATCATTCACCACTGGGGAGAATTGTTGAGTGTTGACAAACATAATTTACTTTAATACGTCAATATACAAAGAACGATATTCATCTGTTCTTCTTGTTTCTTGTTTCTTTTATCTAATTAGAATGCAGACTCATGGAGCAATGCATAGCTAAACTTGTTTCCATTTCCATGTGCGATTTGAATTTTTGCCATCATGTATAATAGATCCATATTTTCATTTTCAGCACCCCAACATCCAGCAGACCATTTATTTACAGATTCACCAACAGTACCCATATCGTGACCATTAGTATTATAAATTGCATGTCTTACTTCTCCGCCAAAGTCTAAATACTCATCTCGATTAGCATCACGCCAGTAAGCCATATTTCCAGTTTGACGGAAAGCTTCTTGCCCCATGTGACCACCCTTTTCCATATAAGTATATGCTCCTCTGTGCTGAACTCCATGCTGAATGATAGCTGTACCATCAATTTGCATTGGGTTTTCACGGTAGTATAAACCAGCGTCAGTTGTTCCTTCGACAACAGCAGAAATTATTCCACCTCTATCAGTGAACATTGACATGAAGTGCCAATCATTAAACTTGTTTGATTTGTTATCCTTAGTTCTAACACTACCTAGTGTAGCGTCAAAAGGCTTGTCAAATACAACCATTCCTGAAGCTTTCATCACTTCATGTATTCTTTCAATTGTTGGTCTGTTCATCTCGATTCTGTTTAAAAGGGTTAGGGATTTTAGGTATCCAGCTCTTAACAAAAAGCCCTGCTACCAATCCAATTATTAATAATAACCACCAAATCTTTCCCATCTGGCGTTGGAACCAACTTCCTTTCTGTTGCTTCGTTTCTTCTTTGGATATCTTAACTTGAGTGTCAGTTAAATCATCAAGCCTTTTTGTGAGTTCCTTATTTAATTTCTTTTGAAAGTTCAGAGAGTCCTGTAATCGATTAGTCTCAAGCTTATACATCTTCTCAATATGTCTGAGGGAATCTTTTACCATTCTCTTTTCATATCGTAACTGCCGAACAGTCTTTAATTGATCACAATCAAAATTACAAGTATCACGTACAACTTCAATTGTATTTGTAACGGTCTTGATTATTTGGTTATCAACGGTATCAATCTTAGTTACAGTTGTAGTTATTATCGTTGTATCGATTGGAAGTTTGATCGATGGATCCTTCTCAATTGCTCTTGTGATCTTGTTTACTCCTTGCTGATAAAGTCTAGGTGCAGAACAAGACGCGAGTGACAATAACGCTATGACAAATAATAATCTCATACTAATCAATTTTACCTGTTGCTTCTAAAATGAAGTGTGTTGAAATCGGGACCATCCCTATCCATTCAGCCCAGAAGATTGAGTACCAATTAAAGGCAAAACAACCAAGCATACCGAACAGAACAAATATAGAAAATATGACCTTAAACCATCTCTCCTTTTTGCTACTGAAGTAAATCATACAGAATAAGGATCCAAGAAAAAATGCTGAAGCAAATATGTAATGTATTACCGGGAAACTTAAATGATTAAAAAGAACAATCCCAAATAGCCCAAGGGCCAGAAGCATGTTATACCATCTACTTCTTTCAACAAAACCATCATACATAAATAAAGCCCCGGCTAAAGATAGCGTCAGGGCAAATGTCATTGGAGTGTAGTTCGCATAAGCTGAAATGCTTTTAAGTATTCCTCCATTAACAAGCATGAGTATTACTGGGATCAGCAAGAATGCTAATGCCTGAATAACTTTTATCCTGGTGAAATACTTTAATGGATTCATTGCTTAGGGATTTTTTTTTCGTTTTGGATCTGACTGATAGTATATCCTGCGATAAGAAACTCAGCCCCGGCCCACATAAGGAATTCGTAAATATCCATAGTGTCTATTCTTTTAACCAAATAGGCAACCATTCCTGATTGAGCTATTACAAAAGCAACACCAGATTCAACTCTCTTTTTAGAGAAGTAAGATGGGTGATCTGAATAAAGATTCATAATCTCTTTCACTAACCACTTGATGTTGCTCCATCCGATAAATGTCTTTTTTATTTTCATCACTTGTAAAATCTATATCCTTGTTTCATATAATACCAGCCCTGTTCATCATGCCAGGATCTGTACTCTTCTCCATCGAAATCTCGATACTTAATTTTGACATTTCCTTTACTGTCTATGTCTGCAAAAAATCCAACATGAAATACTAGCTTTTCCTTTTCAAGGTAAGGAATCCAGGTTTCATTGAATGATTGAATGTTTTT
>Ga0307378_10011253_pt1 | contig 11542 bp, 11 predicted proteins | sample UN1MG_FD_202238 | JGI IMG/M metagenome (GOLD analysis project Ga0307378, IMG submission 202238) | Soil microbial communities from Risofladan, Vaasa, Finland - UN-1 | ecosystem: Environmental > Terrestrial > Soil > Coastal area > Acid sulfate soil | place: Finland: Risofladan, Vaasa | collected...
ACTAAGTAGCTATGCCAAAATATTCTTATACTGCCAAATCTTTAAAAGGAGAGGAAAAATCTGGGATTGCTGAAGTTAAAGACGAAAGACAGTTGTCAAAAACCTTAAAAGAACAGGGTTTTATTTTAATTAAAGCAGAGCTTGAGACAGCTGAGAAAAAAAGAAAATTTAAAATCTCTTTGCCTTTTTTAGGGGGGGTTTCTTTAACTGAAAAATTGATGTTTACTAGAAACCTTCAAGTAATGATATCAGCTGGTCTTCCTTTGCCGAGAGCCCTTGAAACTTTAGCTTCCCAGACCAAAAGCAAAAAATTTGAAAAAGCCCTTTTAAATATAAGCGAAGAAATTATCAAAGGAAAAAATTTTTCTGATTCTCTAAAAGCACATCCCGATATTTTTTCTGAACTTTTCCAAAGCATGATTAAAGTAGGAGAGGAAACTGGCAATCTTGAGGAAGTTTTAAGAATTTTATCTCAGCAGATAGAAAGAGAGAATGAATTAAAATCAAAAATTAAAGGAGCTCTAATGTATCCTGCAGTAATTGTTTCGGCCATGATTGGCATTGGGATTTTAATGTTGGTTATGGTTGTCCCAAAGTTAGCTGAAACCTTTGAAGAGTTAAATATTGAACTTCCTTTTACTACCAGAATGGTAATTGGGCTGGGAACTTTTTTAGCCGAAAAATGGTTTTTAGCTCTTTTAATTATGGCGGTTTTTTTCTTCTTTTTCCGGTTGGCTTTAAAAACCAAACGAGGCAAGGAAATAATAGATGCCATAACTTTAAAAATTCCCATTATTTCTCCTTTGATAAAAAAAACAAACTCTGCCCATACCGTCAGAACTTTAAGCTCTTTAATTTCTGCCGGCGTTCCTATTGTCAGTTCTTTAAACATTGTGGCCGGCATCTTGGGAAATGTTCATTATAAAACCGCACTTTTGCAAGCTGCTGAAAAAGTTAAAAAGGGAGAAAAATTATCCGATGCCATGGCGCCTTATAAAGAAATTTATCCTTTAATCGTTATGCAGATGATAAAAGTTGGGGAAGAAACCGGTGAAACATCGGATATTTTAGCTAAATTAGCCATTTTTTTTGAAGAAGAAATTGGCTATGCCACAAAGAATTTAACCTCCGTTATTGAGCCAATTTTAATGCTTATTGTTGGGGGGGCGATTGGTTTTTTTGCTATTTCAATGATCCAGCCAATGTATTCAATGCTGGAAGCTATCGAATGAAATTTTCAATTTTCAATTACCAAGCGTTAGCAAAGATGGAAAAGAAGAAAATCTTCTTTGACTTTCAATTTTCAAAGAGAGGTTTTACTTTTATTGATGTGATGGTAGGCACGGCTTTGGTGCTCATTATCTTTATGGGAATTTTTAGTGCATATCAGTTAGGAATGAAAGTGGTTGGGCAGTCAAAAAATAAAATTACAGCAACCGCTTTGGCTAACGAACAAATAGAAAAAATTAGAAATTTACCCTACGAATCAGTAGGTATTATAGACGGACAATTGCCTGTTGCTGTCGGAGTTTTGACCTCATCTACGAACATTTTTTTAAACAATGTAGAGTATTTTATTAAAAGAAATATTGAATACATTTCCGATGAAGCTGATGGAATTGGCGATGAAGATGAGTGTGATTTGGATTATAAAAGAGCCGAGATTAAAGTTTCTTGGGGAGGAAGATTTTTAGGAGAAGTAAAGATGGTTACAGACATCGCTCCCAAAAATAAATTTGAAGAAATTACTTCTTGTGAAGCCCAGCCCGGAGGAATTCTTTCTGTCAAGGTTTTTGACGCTCATGGCATAATGGTTGTCTCTCCTTTAATTGAAGTTTTTGAAGAGGCGAGCGGAGAATTGATTGCTTCTTATATGCCCCTCAGCGGCAAAAAAGATATTCCTTTAGCTACTTCTACTTACAAAGTACTTGTTTCTAAAACCGGTTACAGCACAGATAGAACATACGGCACAGATGAAATTACTACTCCAATAAAGCCACACCCAATAATTTTAGAGAAACAAACTACAGAGATTAGCTTCTCTATTGATAAAGTTAGCGTTTTTTCGGTAAATACTCTTTCCCCTTGGGGAGAAGATTTTTGGGCAGATTCTTTCCAAAACACCAGCAAGATTTCTGAAATGGAAAATGTGGTTGTGGTCGAAGGAGAGGCAAAATTAGCCACCACTACCGAGGGTTATTATCCTTCCGGTTTTTTAATTTCCACTGAAATTTCGCCGACAAATTTACTGAATTGGAATGAATTTGTTTTTACAGATTCAGAGCCAATTGATACAGATTTGAAATACCAAATTTATTATGCCACCAACACAAGCTGGATGCTTATTCCGGATGCGGATTTGGCGGGAAACTCAGAGGGATTTAATGAGAGTCCGGTGGATTTGTCGGACCTTGATCCAACCGTTTATTCTCAACTTAAACTTAGGGCTGATTTTTCTACCAATACTTCTACACCTACCCCAATTCTTGAACACTGGCAGGTTTCTTGGATTACTTCTGAAGCCACACCAATTCCTAATGTGACTTCTAATTTAAGAGGAGCTAAACTTATTGGCTATGACGTTAATGAAGTTCCGGTTTATAAATATTCTCAGAATTTTACTTCCATCAACCAAGGTCAGATTGATATTGTGGGTTTGGAATGGGACAATTATACTTTTTCTGTTGATACTGAAACTGGTTTAAATTTAGTAGGGATTGATCCTGAGCCCCAGCCAATTGGTTTGATACCAGACACCATCTTGCAAGTAAATTTATATTTGGAATCAGAAAATTCTCTTTTGGTTACTGTTCAAAATATTGAGACCTTAGAGCCCATATTTTCAGCCGCAGTCAGATTGTTTAATTCTGGCTTGGGTTATGATACTACTCAGTATACAAATGAGAAAGGTCAAACTTATTTTATTTCTTTAACTGCTACCACTTACAATTTAGAGGTTCAGGCACCAGGATGTTTAGATTATGAGGGTCAAATTTTGGTTTCGGGTAATACGACAAAGACAGCGGGACTTGAGAGAGTGGAATAATATAAACTTATTATGTTATATGAACAAAAGTTTTACTCTTATTGAAACCATAGTAACTATTGTCATTTTCACTCTTATTTTTGGTGTGGTTAGCGCCTTCATTATTATGGCTTACAGGACTCAGGGCTATACTTGGCAGCAGTCGATGGCCATAAATGAAGCCAGAAGAGGAATTGAAACTATGGTTAAAGAAATTAGGGAAGCAAGGCCAGGCGATGATGGTTCCTACCCAATTGTTTATGCTGGTGATAAAGAATTTATCTTTTATTCAGATATTGATAAAGATGGCGCAACAGAAAGAGTGAGGTATTTTTTGGGGACAGTGGATTCTGGGAGTCAAGCTCAAAAATGCGTCACTTTTACCAAAGGCGGAACTTGTAGTGTTAATTTTTCTAATTTTTTAAAAGGAAATTTAAAATCAGCCCAAGTGAAAATTTCAGTGGAAGGAGATTTGGGAGCTTCTAATGAATATGTTGAAATTTTTGCTGATGGAGTAAAATTAGGAAATCTTTGCCAGACAGGTTGTACAGATTGTTCTGGAACCTGGCAAGGAACCCAAACTTTTGATGTCACCGATTTGACAAAAGACAATTCCATTCAATTTTTAGCTGATGCCACTACCCAGGTTAATTCTCAATGCAGTTGGGAAGAACCAAATCACGCAATGAAAGCCATTTTTGAGTTAAGCTGGAATGAAGAAGTTATTGGAGCCGGCGATGAGCTCAAGAAAGGAGTAATAAATCCGGTGGCAGGACCGGGCGGGAAAATTACTTATCCTTTAGATCAAGAAGAAGTTACTATTTTAACTTCTTATGTCCGTAACGTTCCGCCAATTTTTAGATATTTTGATCAAGATGGGCAAGAGTTAATTGAGACCCCTGCTCGGCTTAAAGACACTAAGGTAATGGAAGTTTATTTAATTGTTAATATTGATCCAAACCGGCCGCCTCAGGATTTTGAATTAAGATCGGCTGTTCAACTTCGCAATCTTAAAGATGAATAAAGGCATTATTACAACTTATACTTTGGTTTTTGGGGCGATCTTTTTGCTTCTGCTTTCTGGTCTTTTAGGATTTATTCTTTTACAACTTAGACAAGCCGAACAAAGATTAAACTGGAACCAATCTTTGCACATTGCTGAAGCTGGCCTTGATTATTACAGGTGGTGCTTAAACAATGAGATTGAACAAAATTGTAAAGGTCAAAAGGATTATTTTGATCCGTCTGGAAATCTTGTCGGTCAATTTTTAATAGAGGATCTTTCTGCTTTAGCTTGTGGCCAAATTACTTCTCGAAAAATAACTTCTGCTGGCTGGACCAATAAGTATCCTCAAATAAAAAGAAAAATTAGTGTTTTATATGCCAGGGAATCGGTGGCAAAATATTCTTATATTTTGAATGACAATGTCTGGATAGGAGGAGACCATGAAATCAGGGGACCCTATCATTCAAATGGCGGCATTCGAATGGATGGAGAAAATCAATCTTTGGTTACTTCAGCCAAAAATGAGTGGATTTGCACCGCCTCTTTTGGTTGCGGCCCAAAAGGATTTCCAGGAAAAGGATGGGGACTTGGTCAATGTGGTGATCCTTGCCACCTTGAAGACAAAAATTGTGTTTGCCCCGGAGTTTTTACCACTACTCAAAATTCAAAACCGGACTTATTTTCATTTCCTCTTCCGCCTTTTGATTTTGCTGGAATTACCGCTGATTTAGCTCAGATGAAAAAATTGACTAAAGAAGAAGGTAAGGGATTATATTTTGGTCCCTCTGGCGCAGAAGGTTATCGTATCGTTATCAATGAAGATAATATAAAAGTTTGGAAAGTTTTGAGTATAAGAATGCTTGATAACATCTGCACGGTTATTGGTTCTAAGGTAATTTGTGACGGTGGAACCTGTGAACCGGAATGCCCTGAATGCCAAGGGGGCAAATGCATAGTCAGAGATCCGGTAATAGAAACTGAAAACATTATCTATGATGATCAAATTCCCCAAGATTGCGGATTAATTTTTTTTGAAGACGAACTTTGGGTGGGAAAGGAGAATGTAGAGAGCAAGATAAAAGGGAAAATTACTATTGTTTCCGCTGATTTAATCGACCCAAACAAAGAAACTAATGTCTGGTTACAAGGAAACATCAATTACGTTACGGGAGGTGAATTGGATGGTTTACTTCTTATTGCCCAGCACAATAACTTAATCGGCCTTTATTCTCCAAATGTAATGGAATTGAGGGGAATTTTTGTTGCCCAAACCGGCTTTTTTGGTAGAAACCACTATCCTTGCGCTAAATATTCGTCTTATTGCCTGAGAGAAAAATTAGAGATTTATGGTTCAATCATTAGCAATGGCCGGGTGGGAACTCAATGGATTTCTGGAAGCCAAGTTGTTTCCGGTTATTTAAAAAGAGAAAGTTATTACGATCCTAATTTAGTCTACAATCCTTCGCCCTTTACTCCTTACCTCAGCTCCGATTTTGAAATTGTCAATTGGGAAGAAATAGAATAAAATTATTATAAGATGTTCAATGAATCTTTAATTCATTTCGATCTTCATTAAATTTTCAATTTAATTCGATGTTCAATGAATTTTTAATTATCGAGCTTCCGAAAGAAGCGAAGATGAAGAAGAGATTTATCTCTTCGACTTATTTCAATGTTTGATTTTCTTAGTTTAGAACAACAAGCTTTTGGATTGGATATTTCTGACCTGTCTTTAAAAATTGTAAAACTTAAAAAAAAGGGCCGGTTTTTCGATTTGGCTTCTTTTAGCGAAGCTCAAATTAAGCCTAGAATAGTTAAAAAAGGAGAAATTAGAGACCAAGACAAATTAGCAGAAATAATTAAAAAAGCGGTGCGAGAGGTAAAAGGTGAAAAATTGGGAACAAGAAATGCCGTGGTTTCTTTATCAGAAGAGAAAGCGTTTTTGCAAGTAATTCAAATGCCCCGGCTTTCAGAAGAAGATTTAAAATCAGCCGTAATTTTTGAAGCTGAAAACCATATACCTTTGCCGATTGAAGAAGTTTACTTGGATTATCAGATTATTTCTCCCTTGCGTAACCATTTGGACCACCTCGATGTTTTAATTGCTGCTTTTCCAAAAAAAATAATTGATTCTTACGTAGCTTGCCTTCAAAAGGCAAATATCAAACCAATTATTTTAGAGATTGAATCTTTAGCCATTAGTCGCGCTTTGATTAAAGATGAAACTACTACCCGACCCGTTCTTTTAATTGATTTTGGCGCCAACCGAAGCGTTTTTATTATTTTTGCCGGTCGCTCTGTGAGATTTACTTTTTCTATACCTGTTTCTTCGCAAAGTTTTACCGAAGTTGTCTCTCGAGCAATGAAAATCGATTTAATCAAAGCTGAAAAATTAAAAATAAAATATGGGCTGGAAGAAAAGTCTACAAAAACAGGAAAAGAGGTTTTCGAATCTCTTATTCCTGCTTTAACCGATTTAACCGAGCAAATTAAAAAATATCTTGATTATTATCAGACCCATGCTTTTCACGAGCACTTACCGCCAAACGGCAAAGGAATAGAAAAAATTTTGATTTGCGGAGGCGGAGCTAAATTAAAGGGATTTACTTCTTTTCTTTCATCTGAATTAAAAATCCCGGTTGAAATTGGCAATCCCTGGATAAATATTTTGTCTCCCACCGTCCAACCCAAAGAGCAAATGTTAATTTATGAAAAAGAAGAATCTTTGGGCTACACTACTGCCCTAGGATTAGCCCTCCGTGGCGTAAAAGAGAAATAAATTATTCGTATATATGATTAATCTTTCACCATCCAAAAACAAAGAAGAACTTTTACAGGAAGAAAACTGGAAGGTTGTTATGATTTTAGGGATTAATATATTAGTAATTTTTGTTTGTTTTGTTTTAATTTTATATTCAATAAACATTTTTATTTCCGGAGAAATTAATTCTCAAAAAATTATTTATGGAGAAAGAGAGAAAGAATTTAAAACTTCCCAAATGCAGACTCTTCAGCAAAATTTAATAACTTTTAACGAAACTCTCTCACACTTAGATTCTTTCTATCAGGATCGGTTTAACGCAACAAAAATTTTAGAAGAGATTTCAGAAACTATTCCTTCAGAAATCTATCTAACCAATTTATCAATTAATCCGAAAACTGTAAAAGAAAAAGAAGTAGAATGCATCCTGGTCGGTTTTTCTTCCACTCGAGAGGATTTGCTTTTGTTTAAAGAAAATTTGGAAAAAAAAGAAATCTTTGAAGAAGTTTATTTTCCGCCAACCAATTGGGTGAAACCAACCAATATCAACTTTAGGGTTACTTTCAAAATAAAATGGCAATAAAAAAGAAAATCTATTTAACGTTAATAATTTTTCCGCTTTTAATTATTCTAATAATTGTTTTTGTTGTTTTTCCTCTTTTTCGCGGGATAAAAAATAATTCTAAAGAATTAATTGTTCAAAAAGAAAAATTTGTCGCCTTGGAAGTGAAAATTACAAATCTTGAAAAATTCAAAGTTTTGTACATAGAGCTTCAGCATTTTTTAAAAGAAATTGACAACTTGTTTGTAGATTCAAAAGTTCCGGTAGAATTTATTGGTTTTTTGGAAAAAACCTCTGAAAAATCTCAGCTTAAAATTGAAATTCTGCCTACCTCCGACAAAAAAATGGAAAAAGATTTTTGGCCCTTTCTTACTTTTCAAATAACTTCTACTGGCCCTTTTCCTAATTTTTTAAAATTTTTAGAAAAATTAGAAAATAGTCTTTATTTGGTTGAAGTACAAAATGTAAGTATCAGTAAATTAACAGGAGATAATGGCGCTGTTTCAGATGATGTGAGGGCTAATTTTTCCGTCAAAGTTTTTGTTAAATAAAATAATCAATAAATTTTTAATTTATTTCGATGTTTAAAATAAAATTTAAAAAAATTAAAAAATCTTTAAAGAATCTGCCAAGGACTTTGGCAGAAAAAAGTTTTTTGACTTTTTTGAGCTTGCTCTTCATTGTTTTATTTTCAGGATCGGGTGTTTTCTATTATTCCTATGTTTTTTTAACCGAAATTTCCGATGAAACCATTGAGGAAGAAAAACTATTAAAACTTGACATGGAAAGCCAGCAGAAAGTTTTAAAGGAATGGCAAAAAAGAAACGAAAATTTTTACGCAGCTGATTTTAAAGAATATCCCGACCCGTTTAGAATTGACTAAAACAACCTTTTAATTAAAAGACAGGATTCCCTTCTTAAGGGAATTTTGTTTTACAAAATTGAACTAGGATGCTATACTAAAATAATAAGATTGATCAGTTTAATTTTATGAAATTAAAAGAAAAGATTGAAGCAGTTCGTCTAAGAAAATCAGGAAAAAGTTATAGCGAAATACGTAAAAAAGTAAAAGTTTCGAAAGGCACTTTAAGTTTATGGTTAAGGAATATAAAGCTTACGTCAGCGCAAGAAAAAAGGCTTTATGTGACATTGCGACGGAGAAATGCATATAAGGGAGCGAAAGTTCAACAAGAAAAGAGAATAGAAAGAACTAAGCAGATAATTACCGAAGCTAAAAAAGAAGTAAAGTATTTACTAAAAAACCCTTTATTTTTAGCCGGTTCAATGTTATATTGGGCGGAGGGAGCAAAAAGAGGTGAACAAATAAACTTCAGTAATTCTGATTATAGGATGATAAAATTTATGATGTTATGGTTTAGAAAAATCTGTAAGGTTCCAGAAGAGAAATTTAGAATTAAACTCTATATTCATAGCCTTCATTACAGAAAGGACATAGAAAAATATTGGTCTGAATTAACTGCTATACCTTTAAATCAATTCCAAAAAACCTATATTAAGCCCACTTCTTTAAGACATAGAAAGAATCGGTTATATGATGGGACTTGTGCTATCAGAATAAGCAATAGTGATCTATTCAGGAAAATAAAAGGTTGGAGAATAGGTCTACTTGATGAATTCAAGGTTTAATTTTTTTTAAAATTGACGCCCCTGTAGCTTAATGGATAAAGTACCTCCCTTCTAAGAAGGTGATATAGGTTCGATTCCTATCAGGGGCACACGGTGGCTATGGTGTAGTGGTAACACTGCTCTTTGTGGAGGAGCCGTCGCCGGTTCGAATCCGACTAGCCACCAGCCAAAACAAAAAACAGCCCTCGTGGCTGTTTTTTGTCATAATTGCAACTACTTTTTTTCTTCCAGTTTTGCTTTTAGATTTATTTTTTTGCCGGCTCTAAGAACTTTTAAAGAAATTTCTTGATTAACTTCACATTTTTGGAGAATATGCGAGAGCGGATTTTCTTCGGTAATTTTTTCTCCCTGGCATTCTAAAATTATATCAAACTCTTTTAAACCGGCTTTTTCAGCAGCGCCTCCTGTGATTATGGCTGATTCTCCCAGGACCTCTCTGACAATTAAGGCGCCGTAATCCACCGGTAACTTATCCTTATCTGCAATTTCTTTGTTTAAAATAATATATTTTACTCCCAAAAATGGTCTCTTTATCTTTCCGTATTTTTTAACTTCTTCCAAATCTTTTTTGGCATAATTAATCGGAATAGCGAAACCAATGTTCTGAGCGCCCATGACTACGGCGGTATTAATACCAATTACTTTTCCTTCAATATTGACCAAGGGACCGCCGGAATTTCCCGGGTTAATAGCGGCATCGGTTTGGATTAAACCCCTTAGCATTTCTGCTTGCCTGGATAAGCCAGAAAAAGCAGTGATATAGCGCGATAATCCGGAAACTACTCCGGTGCTAACCGTATCGTGGAATTCACCAAGAGCGTTGCCAATAGCAATTACGGTTTCTCCCAGTTCAATTTTATCCGAATCGCCTAATTCTAAATAAGGAAAATTTTTAATGTTTATCTTTAAAATAGCCACGTCATTAATTGGATCCCGAGAGGTTACTTTAGCCGGATAAGTTTTGTTTGGTTCATAAATAACGGTATAATCCGCATCTCTTTCGGCAACAACATGGTTTGAAGTGATAATATAACCATCGGGGGAGATAATAAAACCAGAGCCACCTCCGATTTTTGTTTTTTCTCTTTTACCTTTTTTCATTTTAGGAACAACAAATTCTTGGCTGCCATAAGGAAAAAAATAAAAGCCCTCTATTTTGGGAAGGTCGCGGGAAATAACAATAGTGACTACTGCCGGACAAGCCCTTTTAACAATTTCAATAATTGGTGATTTTTCCATTTTTTTATTTTATCATCAAAAATGATTGTCAACAAGCAAAAATTATGATAACCTTAATAATTGAAAATTATTATTTGTCCCTGTAGCTCAATGGACAGAGCACCACATTCCTAACGTGGGGATATAGGTTCAACTCCTATCAGGGGCACAGATTGGTTTGAACATTGATAAGTTCCATGGTACGATTAAGAAATGAAATCACGCTATCATCGTTTAAAGCCGAGAATAATTGCCCTTCGTAAATCAGGTAAAACATATACCGAGATACGTAAAATTATTGGTATAAATATTTCGAAAGGCACTTTATCTGATTGGTGTGGTAGTATTTCACTATCCTCTAAACAACGGCAAAGAGTCGAACGTTTAGTCAAAAGAGGCACAAATAAGGGGCGAGCAGTTGCATTAGTTGTTAATAAGTTGAAAAGAGAAAAGTATATCCAGACTGTAAGGGCTAGAGTAAATCGTCTTCCTGATAAGTTAAAAGATAGAAATACTTCAAAAATTGCGCTTGCGATGTTGTACCTAGGAGAAGGATCAAAAACTAATAGAGGATCTTTGATGTTTGGCAATTCGGATCCATTGGTTATACGTTTGTTTTTGAGCTTGTTGAGATACTGTTACAATATCGACGAAAATAAATTTCGCTGCACTCTTCAATGTCGAGCAGATCAAAATATTAAAAAATTAGAAAAGTTTTGGTCTAAAATTACAGGTATTCTCTTGTCACAATTTTACAAAGCAAGGATTGATCCTAGGACAATTGGAAAACCATCTAAAAAACTTAATTATAAGGGAGTATGTCGAATAGACTATTTTTCTGGAGATATATTCATGGAATTAAAGCAAATTGTAAATATAATCTCTGAGGGCCTGTAGCTTAGAGGAAAAGCGTGTGCGTGGCACGCACAAGATCGCGGGTTCGAGTCCCGCCGGGTCCACAAAAAGGAGGGTTGCGATAATGGCTATTCGGCTGGTTTCGAAAACCAGTGGGAGCAATCCCTTGCAGGTTCGAGTCCTGCACCCTCCGCAGTGTTACCAATATGTTTAATGAATTTTCAATTCATTCCAATTTTCAATAAATTTTTAATTTATCCCTATGTTTAATTTTTTTAAAAAACAAAAAAAAGAGCCAAAAGACTTAAAAGAAATTTTAGAGCAATTTAAGGTTTTAGAAGGCAGTTTTGATAAACTTTCTCTAGAATTTGAGAATTTAAAGAAAGAACACCAGTTTTCGGTTCAGAAGGTTGGAATTATAAGATTTAATCCTTTTTCCGAAGTTGGCGGAGACCAAAGCTTTTCTAT
>Ga0307378_10011254_pt1 | contig 11542 bp, 9 predicted proteins | sample UN1MG_FD_202238 | JGI IMG/M metagenome (GOLD analysis project Ga0307378, IMG submission 202238) | Soil microbial communities from Risofladan, Vaasa, Finland - UN-1 | ecosystem: Environmental > Terrestrial > Soil > Coastal area > Acid sulfate soil | place: Finland: Risofladan, Vaasa | collected...
GGACGATCCCGCGGACACGGATGCGTCGTCGTTCGGTGTTCACCGGGTCTGGGGAAGCCATTTTCGACTCCGGAGCGACATGGCGCCTCACCAGATCCGATGGCGAGACGGGACGTGCATTTTAGCCGGAAGGGAAGGGAGCGGAAGCGAAATCCCGTCACGGCCCGTGTGGAAGCGGGGAGGCGAGGCGGCGGACGTCGGGCGGCGCACAGGAAACAGAGGGGTCCGTGAAGTCAGGCACGCGGCGACAGCCGGCATCTGCCTTGACCCTCTGCGGCCGGCAAAAGCCTGGCCTCCGTCTTCCTGCGCGTCCCAGGGTGCTGCCGGACCGGGTCGGATTTCACGGACCCGAAATAATCCTACCACGTCCCGGACGGAAGTCAAACCGCCGGGAGGGACGGCAGCGCGTCGGTTGGGGATAGTCCGCCCGGTCCAAACTCGAAACTCGAAGCACGAAATCCGAAACAAATTCAAAGCACGAATGAAGGAAAAAGCGGTTCGGCATGCTGGCGCTTTTCGGTCATTTGAATTTCGTGCTTGTTTCGTGCTTCGTGCTTCGGATTTGGCCAGATGGAACCGTCCCCCTCATGCCGGGAATTCAGATGTGTTCCCCGAACTGTCCGACCGTGGGCTGGACGAGTCTCTCGTAGTCGGCGTACTTCATCCGGATGGTGTCCTTGTGGGTGCCGGCCTGGAAGACGATGTCCTCGTCCTCGGCAAGGTGCTCGTCGACGACGGTCTGGAGTTCGTAGAGGTTCCCGAAGGGCGGCTCGGCGCCGACCTCGACGTCGGGGAAAAGCGCGGCCATGTCCTTCTCGTCGGCCAGCTTGACCTTCTTGACGCCCAGGACTTTCGCCAGCTGCTTGAAGTTCACCTTGTAGATGGCCGGAAGCACCGCGAGCGCGAACGCCTTGTCCGCCTTCACCAGCACCGCCTTCACCATCTCGCGTCCGGGAACGTGCTGCGCCGCCGCGATCTCCTGCGACGTGTACCGCTCCTCGTGCTTCATCCGCTTGAACTTCACCTTCTGCTTCTTCAGATACGACGCGATATCCATGATTTCCCCTCCCACGTCGAGACGGCCTCCGGTAAACGTCCGCATCACGTGCACGACACCATACTATCACATGGAGGTCGGCCTGTCAAAGCGCGGGGTGAACGGTTTTTCGCACCCGTCGGCACGCCGGTTTTTCCGTCCGGAGGGCGGATTATTGCCAAAGGGACGTTGCCGTTCCCGCGTCTATGTGGTAGAAAGAGGGTGTGGGCGGACGGCCGCCCCGCGACACCCGACATTCCGTGGAGGGACACCGTGAGAACGACGGTTGTGACCATCGTGCTGATCCTCTGGGCCGCCGCGGGCGCATGGGGACTCGACCGGACGGAGATCCTCGTGGTCTACAACGAGAACTTCCCGGGCTCGAAGACCCTGGCCGAGTACTACGTGGCGAGACGGCGGATTCCGCGCGAGCAGGTCCTCGGCGTCAAGACCTCCCGCGGCGAGCACATCTCCCGGCGCGAGTACCTGGAGACGATCCAGACGCCCGTCCGGGCGTGGGTCGAAGCCAACAAGCAGTACGACAAGATCAAGTGCGTCCTGCTGATGCGCGGGGTACCGCTCACCGTCGACCGCATCCCCGACGAGGACACGTGGAAGGCCGTGGACGACGCCGCCCGCGCCATGCGCCCCTTCCAGAGCGACCGGAAGAAGCTCGAGACGGATAAGAAGCGTCTGGAGGACGAGGCCGCCGCGGACCGCGCGAAGGCCGTCGTCAACGGGAGACAGATCAGGACGCTCGAGACCAAGATCGCCGCGATCGATGAGACGCTCAAGACCCTCAAGGAGAAATACGACGTCGCCGAGAAGGCCTGGGACGACGTCACGAAGAACACCAACGCCTCGGTGGACAGTGAGCTTGCCCTGATGTTCTGGGACGGTGCGGTCCTCGACCGCGACGCCCTGAAGCTGGGCCGGCTGCGACTCGTCAGGAGTGACGACAAGACGGTGCAGACGCAGATGTGGGTGCGGAACCTGCTGAACCACAACACCTGGCGGCTCCCGGGACGGAAGGAGATGCCCCGGACGTTCATGGCGTGTCGTCTGGACGGGCCGACGGACGCTCTGGTCAGACGCATGATCGACGACTCGATCGCGGTGGAGAACGCGGGCCTCGAGGGGGTGGCGTATTTCGACGCCCGCGGCATGCGCATCCCGCCGACGGGGAAGATGTCGTTCTACGCCGTCTACGACGAACTGATCCGCCGGGGCGCCGAGATGGTCGAGAAGACCGGCATGAAGACCGTCGTGGACGACAAGGATGCCCCCTTCCCGGCCAATACCTGTCCGAACGCGGCGCTCTACTGCGGGTGGTACCACCTGGCACACTACGTCCCGGCGTTCAAGTGGCAAAGGGGGTCGGTGGGATATCACGTGGCGAGTGCCGAGGCGACGACCCTTCGCAACCACGACTCGGAGGTGTGGTGCAAGCGGATGATCGAGGAAGGCGTCGCCGCCACGCTGGGACCGGTGAGTGAGCCCTACCTCCAGACCTTTCCCGACCCGTCGCCCTTCTTCGCGTTTCTCCTGACCGGTCGGTACACGGTGGCCGAGGCGTTCTGGTATTCCAACCCGGTGAACTCGTGGATGCAGACGCTGGTGGCCGACCCGCTCTACACGCCGTTCAGGAAGAACCCGAAGATGACCGTCGCACAGATGAAGGACGCCTTGAAACCCAGACCGCTGCGACCGCTCCTGCCCGGTCAGGACGAGCCCGACGCAACACCCGAAGAATAGGAAGAAAAAGTACCTGGTACTTTTTTCAGGTCGGGAGATGCTTTTTGGGGAACTTGGCGACCACCGTGTACGCCGGGTCCACGACGTTACCGATGCGCGTGGTCGACGCCTGCGAGACGAGTTGGTAGGCCTCGTCGCGGTCGAAGCCGTAATCCCTCACCAGCCAACCAATGAGTTCGACGTGCGCGAGTGTCATCGCGTCCATCAGCGGCTTCATCGAGCATGACGTCATGATGTGCGTGCGGTCTTCCATGCGCGGCCACAGCAGGTGACGCCCCTTCACGACGTCAATCGTGAGCGTGACCTCCGCCGAGACCTCGAGCGCGACGCCACAAATTTCGCCGTCGCCCTGGGCGGCGTGAACGTCGCCGAGATAGAGATACGCCCCGTCTACATTCACCGGCAGATACAGCGTGGTGCCCTTCTTCGTCTCGATGTTGTCCATGTTGCCGCCATACTCGCCGGGGGTGACGGACATTTCAACACGAGCGAACCGCGGCGCCACGCCGATGGACCCGATGAACGGCGCCAGCCCAATGGTGGCTTTCTTCAGCTTGCTGTTCTTCAACGCGAGCGTTCCGGTCATGTTCTTGCGGTCGAGTTTCCACAGCCAGTCGCGCGCCGGCTGCGCCGTGTGCGGTCGGCAGTTCAGTCCGGGCGCGCCGCTGCTGAAAGCGCCGGCCCCGGGTGAGTGGGATGAATACGCGGTCGGTCGCGTCAGCTTGATATCGCGAATATGAACCACGAGCGTATCGTCCTCTTTCGCACCGTCGACGACAATCGGCCCCGTCAGCGGGTTCGCCTGGAAGGCCCGTCCCCCATGCAGTTCCTTCATCGATTCCGGAATCGGTCGGCATTTTTCATCGCCCCCGCCCGCGTCGCGCGTCGTCGTCACCACACGATCGCCCGGACGGATGACGACCGCCGCTTCCGCAACACCATACGTGAAGTAATACTTCTTCGGAATCAGCCTGTGCGTTCTTGTCATGACGTTCCCACCCCCGGTTCTTCTCCTTCGACCTTGGACCTTGAACCTTCGACCTTCAGTACCACCCATACTCCCGATATGCCTCGAAGAGTGCAAGGATGTTTTCGGTGGGCGTATCGGGGAGGATGTTGTGCGCGGTGCTGATGATGAACCCCCCGCCGGGTTTGCCGGCGGCCATCCGCTCTTTCACCTCCGCGCGCACGTCGTCGGGCGCCCCGTGCGGCAGCGCCCCCTGGATGTCGACCGAGCCGTGAAAGCAGATCTCGCGGCCGAATTCGCGCTTGAGTTCGCCGAGGTCCATCCCCGCCGCCTGCGGCTGAAGCGACTGGAGGATATCGAGCCCGCAGTCGATGAAATGCGGTATCAGCGCGCGCACGCTCCCGCACGTGTGGTGCATCACCCGGATGCCGAAGCGGTGCGCGAGGTCGATGAAGTCCCGGAAGCGCCGCTTGAAGAACCGCCGCCACATCGCCGGACTCACGATGGGACCCGTCTGCGTCCCGAAGTCGTCCCCCATCATGAAAATGTCAATGGCGTTTCCTGCCGACGCGTGTGGTGGCGGGACGGGAGCCCCGCCACGCTCACTTGACCCACCCCCTGTGGGTGGTGGGGCTCCCGTCCCGCCACCCGAAGCCGACTCGAACACCCGGCGGTTGTAGGCCATAAAATACTCGTAGATATGCTGGAATATGGCCTCGGCGACGGCTTCATGGGTCGCGAGGTCCACGAGGATCTGCTCGGTGCCCCGGAGGTACATCGCGGGCTTGAGCTGAGCGGTGCGGTCGAGCCGGTCGCCGCGATTCACCACCGCGTACTCGGCGAACCGGCGGCACTCGTCGGCGACGCCGGAGAAATCCCACGCCTCCGGGTCGGGCCAGCCGGGGTAGTTCTCCACGTCCGCCACCGTCCGTGCGTCCGCGAGCGGGTGCTCGACGACGTGCTTGTAGCTCCAGCGGAAGCCCCCCTCCTCCACCGTGACGACCTGGCGCCTCACGCCCCACAGGTCCTCGACGGTGCCGTCCGGGAACGTCCGCATCGCCTGTCCGGCGTAGCTCGGCCCGCGGATGCTCCGCAGGTCCACGTCGAAGTGCCGGAGCACCGCCTCGTCGTCTTCGAGCCCAAGGTGTTCCCGCAGACGTGCCATCACCTCGGGCGCCGCCCACAGGTCCCACGGCACCCGGTCGGGCTCGTCGTGTGCCATCGCTTTCAGCACGCGCTCACGGTGTGTGAGGATCATGGGGAGCACGATACCCCTGATTTCCGCGCAGGTCAAGGCCCCGTGAACCACCAGAGGTGGAAGAGGAGCCAGAGGAGAATCGCGACGATCGCAACGGCGATGGCGTACAGTTTCCCGTAGGTCTTGACGGATCGGTACTCGACCGTTTCCTTCCCGAGTCGACGCTCGAGGCAGGTGAGGAGGTCGCGGTCGCTCTTGCGCGGGCCCGAAAAGAGTCTGCGACGCAGCTTGACAACGGGCCACGAGGCCCCGGGTCCCCTCAGAATGACGTGCCGACGCCCGGGGTCGTAGATAATCTGCGTGGGCCCGAGATCGATGATGTGCTCCGGAAGGCCCTGTGCGTCGACGGAGGTGTCCGCGGCACTGCTGGGCGTCTCAACGGCCGGGTGCAGCCACGACAGAAGGGATACGAGCTTCCCCGCAATCTCTCCCGTCCGGTAGATGCCGATTCCCTGAGGACCGATCTTCAGGATGCCCTCAAAGTCGTACGGATGAGAGTCGACGAACCGCCAGTCGGGGGTGAACCCGTAGACGACGCGGAACTCAACGGTCTGGGGGAACTCGGACGGATCGGGTACCTTCATCTCTTGTCCTCACGCCCTCAGCAGCCACTCGATCCTATGGGCGGGTGCAAAGGAATTGGGGGATTTCTTCGTGATTATTCTCACGAACCCCGAAGAAGAGAAACGACCCCTGGGGGCGTTTCTCGCGTCACGGAGAAGTCGCCCCCTAGCGTTGCGAATCCGCGGTCGGCGGGAGCCAGTTTCTCGCAAAGCCAAGCGCCACACCGCTTCCGAGGACGGGGCCCAGGTAGAAAGACTGGACGAGGTTGAACATAAACACAGCGAGTCCCGACGTCGCCGACCCTTCGAAGGTGCTGGCCATCATGACGCCCGCAGCCACGACCACGGGTGTGGTGATGAAGACACCGACTACCCACGGCCCCAGCAAGGACGGGGTCGGGAAGAGCATGAGTGTGGCGATGACGTGGGTAGCCAATGCCGGCAGACATATCAGGAGAATCTCGAGATCCGGCTCTCCGTCCAGACACATGAAACCAAATGTGACGCCCAGGAGTCCCAGGAGGTAAAGGACAGCGATGATGCGTCCGCCATAGATTTCCGGCGCACGTCGTGCCACGAGAGCACGCCTACGAACTGGCCACCAGAAGCCAATGATGATGGCCTGCCCCACTGCCATGACGACGAACGGCCGCACGAAGCTTTCGTCGCATGGTGTCGTAAGCGCGAAGAAGAGAAGGGACACAAGAAACGCGACGATCAGCCCGACAGTGGCGCCGAGTACTGCTCTTCTGCGACTGGGCTTTGGCCTCCTTCGCTCCTTGCTTTGCCTGAGTCCGTGTCGGTCTGTGTTCATCTGCGGTTCACTCAAGCAGCGGTTCGAGCATCAGCGTGGCCTCCGGTGGTCCCGGGTCACAAGGGCCTGCAACGACAGCGCGCACAAGGGGCTAAGAGACTGTTTCACAACCCATGTGCCACGGCTTGCTCGCAAGCCGTGCTTCTCCCATCGGGCGAAACGCACGGCTGGACAAGCCAGCCGTGGCACACCAATCTGGCGATGTTCACCCCGAAAAGGGTTGTGAAACAGTCTCTAGACTACACGTTCCCGGGCCAGGTGACTGGCACAACGCATAAGAATGCCTGTCCTCCTATTTCAGCAGCCAGCGCAGCATGATGAGTGCGGCTTCCTTTGAGGGGATGGCCCAGCCGGCCTGGAGGTCGGGGTCCTGGTGGAGGGGCGGGCGCAAATTCGCCAGTCCCACGCACGACGGACAGCCGTCCTCGCAGTCACAGTCCTCGACCATCTCGAGGCACATCGAGAGCAGCCGCTCAAACTCGTCGTATCCACGCTGCGAATATCCCAGTCCCCCGTGGAAGCGGTCGTAGACGAAAATCGTCGGCTTGCCGGTGTTGGAGCTGTCGATGATGCCGCCGAGGTCGCGACGGTCGCTCATCGAGAGCACCGGCAGCACCACGAGCATCATGTTGCGGATGCCGACGAGCCCCTCGACGGGGTTCAGTCCGATGTCCTTCACCTCGCGCATCAGCTCGTCCGGCGGGAGATAGGAAAGCGCGGTGGTCGAAAGCGTCTGCGACGGCAGGTCCAGGGTCGCTTGGCCGAGGTTCTCCATGGTGTAGAAGCGGATCTTCTTGAAGGCGGCGGTCCTCCAGGTCACGTCCACGTCGTCGAAGCGGGCGGTGCCGCCGCGGAAGTCCCGGGAGGTGCGCGTCCCCTTCACGCGGATGTTCGAATGGAGCACCGGCTGGGTGTAGTAGTCGACGTCGGCACGTTCGACCGAGGCGATCTTCCCCTCGAAATCGAGCTTCCGCACCAGGTAGCTCTCCCCCTCGTGCAGGTAGACGGCTTCGGGGTAGACGAGTTCCGGCGCGCTGATGGAATCGACGGTGCCCAGGGCCTCGTTTCGTCCGCCGGTCACGTCCATGATGGTGAAGGTGTTCTCACTGATGGTGCGGAGGTTGGTCCGGGTGGCGGGATTTTCGGTGCGACTCCAGTAGGAGCGTCCGTCGATCTCCTTGAGGGACCCCTCCTCCCGGAGGAGCCGGGCGATGTGGGGTGCGGTGCCGCCGAAGTGCGCGGCGTCGTCGGCGTCGAGCGGCAGCTCGAACGCGGCGCACGACAGGTGCGACGTGAGGATGTAGGGGTTCTGCGGGTCGATGACGGCCTCCTCGGGCGACCGTGCGAAGAAGTACTCCGGGTGACGCATCAGGTACTGGTCGATGGGGTCGTTGTAGGCGACGAGCACGGTGAGGGCGTCGTCGGACTTCCGTCCGGCGCGCCCGGCCTGCTGCCACGTGCTCGCGATGGTCCCGGGGAACCCGACGATGATGCACGCGTCCAGCGACCCGATGTCGATGCCCAGCTCGAGCGCGTTGGTGGAGGTGACGCCGAGGAGCTTTCCCGAGAAGAGTTCGCGCTCGATGGCCCGGCGCTCCTCGGGCAGGTAGCCCCCGCGGTAGGGCTTGATGCGCTTCGCGATCTTCGGGTCCACCTTCTTCACGGCGTCCACGACGTAGCGGTAGAGGAGTTCCGCCACCACGCGAGCCTTGGTGAAGGCGATGGTCTGGACGCGGCTCTCGATGAGCCGCTCGAAGAGTTCCTGTGCCTCGATGTTGGCACTGCGACGCATCAGTCGTCCGGGACCGACCGTGGGCGGGTTCCAGAAGACGAAATGCTTCATCCCTCGGGGCGAGCCGTCACGGTCCACCACGTCGAGTTCGCGTCCGACGAGCCGCTCGGCGTGGTCCTTCGGGTTCGCGATGGTGGCGCTGGAGAGGACGAAGCTGGGCCGGACGCCGTGCCGCTCGCACACACGCCTGAGCCGACGGATGACGTTCGCCACGTTCGAACCGAAGATCCCGCGGTAGGTGTGAATCTCGTCGATGACGACGGTCTTGAGTCCCGCGAAGAAATTCGCCCACCGGGAATGATACGGCAGGATGCCGGTGTGGAGCATGTCGGGGTTGGTGAGGATGACGTTGGCGGACTGGCGGATCTTGCGCCTCTGGTGAGACGGGGTGTCGCCGTCGTAGGCGGCCGGTCGGACGGCGTCGGTCAGCTCGGGAGCGGCGCCGGCCAGTTCGCCCAGGACCTTGAGCTGGTCCTGGGCCAGGGCCTTGGTGGGAAAGAGGTAGAGCGCCCGGGCGTCCGCGTCCGCCAGCAGCGTCTCGGCGACGGGCAGGTTGTAGCAGAGGGTCTTGCCACTGGCGGTGGAGGTGACGACCACCACGTCGCGACCGGAGCGCACCGCGTCGATCGCCTCGACCTGGTGGGAATAGAGCCGGTCGATCCCCTGTGCCTGGAGGTATGCAGCGAGGACCTTGCCCAGGGGGGCCTTGAGTTCACCGTAGGCCGCGGGCCGTGCCGGAACGACCTCCACGTGGACGATCTGGTCGCGGTAGTCCGGCGACCGTTCAAGTTCGGACAGAAACTCCCCGAAGTCCAAGGTCGTCGTCCCCTGGAAGTGTCTCTAAGGGCTCTCACCCAAGGAGCGTCTAAGAGAATGAAGGGGCCCCCCTGCCGGCTTCGCTGTAGCCCCAATGCGTCGGGGCGTCGTGCGGATTCGACAGCCCCACAAGGGGCGCAAGGGATTTAGCCGGGGGCGTCAGCCCCCGGTATGCGGGCCAACAAGAACGCTCAGCCCCGACGGGGCGGCAGACGCGTTCAGTGCGCTCCTGTCGCCCCGTTGGGGCTCAGCCAAGTATCAGGCCTTCTTACCGGGGGCTCGCGCCCCCGGCTATTGACCAACGCCCCTTACGGGGCTCGTGGTCAACGGCAACAGCTCATTCTGTCAGATGCTTCAACTGTACGCGCGTGGTGGGGCTCCGGTCCCACCACGCCAAACCCGTCAAACAGGCGGCGGGATCCCGATGCATCGGGACCGCCCACACACTCCACGAACCTTGGGTGAGACCGTCTATTCCTCTTTCTTCTCGTCGGGCTTGATCAACTCTCCGGCCTTCTTGAGTCCCTCGCCGGTCACCTCACGGGTCTTGTCGACGGCCTTGCCGGCGGCGTCCTTGGTCTTGTCGACGGCGGTGCCGGTGACGTCCACGGTCTTCTGGACGGCGGCGTCGGCCGCGGCACCCGCACGCTCCAGGAGTCCCTTCTCCTTGTCCGCGATGGGCTGCCCCTCGTCTTCCTTCTCACGGGAGCAGCCGAGCCCCGACACCAGCAGCCCGCCCGCCAGCGTCACCGTCAGCACCACAAAAGCATAACGCATCATCACGTCCTCCATTTCAAGTATTCATATACGCCCGACCTCCGGCCGGATGCCCTGTCACGGTCCCGGCTCGTCCAGCAGCTTGCGAATGGCCGCCTGGAGCTGGACGTCGTCCGGGTTCACCTCGCACACCTTGCCCGACTTGTCCACCAGCAGCCGTGCCGGTATCACACGGATGCCCCAGTGCCGGGCGATCTTGTTCTCCCACTTCTTCCCGTCGAAGTACTGCGGCCAGGTCATGTGGATCTCCCTGGCGAACTTCTCCATGGCGTCCTTGTCTTTGTCGAGACTGATGCCGATGACGCGCACTCCCCGGTCGTGCATGGTCTTCTCGATCTTGACGAGCACGGGGGCGCTGGAGCGGCAGGGCTCGTGCCAGCTGGCCCAGAAGGCGATGACGACCACCTTGCCGCGGTAGTCCGAGAGCTTGATTTCCTTCCCGTCGCTGGCGATGAATTCGAGGTCCATGACGGTGCCCTTGAGCTTCTTGAAGCGGAGGATTCCGGCGGCCCGCAGGGCGTAGGGGTGCTCCTCGTAGGTCTTGGTGAGCCTCTCGTAGGCGGCGACGGCCTCGACTTCCTTGCCCATCCCTTCGTAGGTTTCGGCGATGTAGGAGAGTGCGAGGGGTGCGAAGTCACTGTCGGGGAAGTCCTGGACGACGGCCTCGGCGTGCTCGATGAGTTCCTCGTTCTTTCCGGTCATCTTGCAGTACTGGATGAGGAGTCCGCGCGAGCGTCCGGCGGCGTCGGTCCGACGGTCCATCGCGATCACCTTCCGGGCGAGTTCCGCCCCCTTGGCCAGCAGCTCCCTCCGGGGCTCCTTGAACCGTGAGAGGTAGTAGTAGGACTTCCCCTGCTCGTAGAGGACCGCGGCCAGGTCGGTGCCGGCGGGGTGGCGCTTCTTGTACTGCTCGCACTTGTCGATGATGCTCTCGAAGTGCTTCACCGCCTCGTCACGGTACGCCTCGTGACTCTTGCCCTCCTGGGTGATCTTTTCGTCGCCGGCCTTCCTGATCTCCTCGTACAGGTCCTCCGCCTCGTCCGCCGTGAGCGTCGTCGCCCAGAAAAGGACGAGGACCGCCACGCCGAAGCACGTCCAATGGCACCGCATGGTTCCATCCTTTCCTCTTCGGACCTCCGCGCCGTGTCCGTGTCCACGGACCGCGGCAGCCGGACTGCACGTCCACACGTATTATACACGTCGATGACGCGAGGTCCATCAAAAGATTCGCCGGCCCGCCCGGCGCACACCGGGACGAACGGGCCGTTGACTTCCGAGCCCGATGGTGTAGTCTTGCCGGCCGGGGAACCCGCCACACCACCAGAAAGCCAGAGGAGACGCGAGATGAAAGCCCGTGAGATCCGTGAGTACTTCCTCAGTCACGCCGACTGGGTGAACCGTGAGACGACCGTGGACACGTTCAAGCACGGGGACCCCGAAGTCGAGGTGACCTCCGTCGGCGTGACCTGGATGCTGACGATGGACGCGATTGACGAGGCCGAGAAGCTCGGCGTCAACTTCGTCATCACCCATGAACCCACGTTCTACACGCACACCGATGACGTCGAGGAGGTCGGGGACGATCCCGTATACCTCGCCAAGCGCAAACGGCTGGACGAAGCGGGACTCACGGTGCTGCGCATCCACGACTCGTGGGATAACCGGCCCGACGTCGGCATCGGTCCCACGCTCGTGAAGCTTCTGGGGCTGACACGCCTCGAGGGGGACGAGCACAAGGTCAAGGTCTACCGGCCGGAGTCGGCG
>Ga0307378_10011255_pt1 | contig 11540 bp, 9 predicted proteins | sample UN1MG_FD_202238 | JGI IMG/M metagenome (GOLD analysis project Ga0307378, IMG submission 202238) | Soil microbial communities from Risofladan, Vaasa, Finland - UN-1 | ecosystem: Environmental > Terrestrial > Soil > Coastal area > Acid sulfate soil | place: Finland: Risofladan, Vaasa | collected...
TGTATCTGATGAGTGAGCACGCGATGCACAGTCAGATTCCGCAGATCCTCGAAGGATTTGGCTTCACCGGCGCTATCATGCGAACACATTATATGATGTACGGTTATAATCCGACCTTCGATGCGGCCATCGGTTGGTGGGTCGGCCTCGATGGCTCCCGCATCCCCACCATACCAACATACAAGGGACAAGGGGCACAATTTGGCAGAACGACCGTGGACAACTGGATACTTACCCGCTATCCCGGCTCCAATGCTCCGAAGTCACCGGCCGATTTCCGAAGGGAGTTCGCGCACATTCATCCACTGCTCGCAACCCGCGCCGATGATGCAAGTTTGCGGCGTGAAGAGCTGGTCAATGAATATGAAGGTAAAGCTGGATATAAATGGATGTTGCTCGAAGAGATATTTCCAACATTTCCTGCTCCGAAAAAACAGCTCAAGACCATCCCCAACGATTTCACTGTGCGCATGCCCTGGGGTTATTGCGGCAACGAAATCTGGAACGAATCTCGCCGGGCCGAGGTGGCCATCCTTACTGCCGAACGGTTGGCGGCAATAGCATTCCTGACAGGGGATTCCGATTATCAGGCCGAGCTTGACCGGGCATGGAAGAATCTTCTTGTGGCACAGCACCACGACATACAGATATGTGGTTTGCTGCCGGATGCGCGCCGATTTCTTACCGAATCAAAAAATGTCTCGGAGATTGTCACCAACGCCTCGTTGCGCCGCATTGCCTCCCAAATGTCCGGCGGAGATAATCCGCAGGTAGTAGTCTTCAATCCCGTTTCCTGGTGCCGTAAGGGATGGTTCGAAGTATCTGTCTCACTGCCTCGCGGCTATGCGAAGGACCTTCAGGTGCTGCACGGCGAAAGAATAATTCCCTCGGCCATTCCTGCTGCCGACCTGCACTCCGATGGCAGTCTCAGAGACATCAAGCTGGCGTTATCAACTGACCTGCCCGGCCTTGGCGTTGCTTCCTACAGGCTTCTTCCAGCACAGAATACGACTTCCAGTGAAGATAAGAAGCTGCTCGTAGATTCTCAGAACCTGACTATCACTACACCTTTTTGGGAAGTTCGCTTTAATCCGCGGGGAGGAATAAGCTCGATAAAGGACAAACGCACCGGAAAAGAGTTTCTTAAAACGGAAAAGAGAAGTGCCTTCTTTGCAGCCAGGATTGACGGCAAAGACGCCGAATCCAAAGGGCTTTGGGCTCTGGAAAGAGCACGGGGCACAGCTCCATGGGCTTTGGCCCGCGAAAGCGGCCTGATTGGAAGTATCCCATATATACTTGAAATGAAATTTTATGCCGGCAGTCCCCGAATAGACTGTCGGGTGCGCTTCAGCTTCAGTGGCCAGAGAATTGGACGGCTCAGCGATAACGTACGGGATCCGTCCTCGGGTTTTGTCCATGAGCATAAGTTGCGCTTCAAAATGTTTCCCGCGGTAAACGATAAAGCCGTGGCAGTGCGTGACCTTCCCTTTGCAGTAAGCCAGACACCGGACCGTTATGTCAACGGACTTTACTGGACCGCCATAACAGATGGACAAACGGGTCTCGGTGTTTTCAATCGAGGTACAATGGGAGCTGTGCGAGAGCCCGACGGTGGATATTCGGTACCACTGGCTTATGCGATGTATTACGTATGGGGCACGCGCATGCTCACCGGGGATTTTGTTTATGAAATTGCACTGCATCCGTTTACAGGCGAATGGACTCAGGCCGGCTTGCACCGCAAAGCTCTTGAATACAATTTCCCTTTAATCGGTCTTGTCACGCCGGCGGGCAATGGAAAGTCAGGACATACGATTTGCCCGCTTACTATATCACCTTCGGATGTCATAGCATCAGCTTTTTTTAGTCAGCAGGATGGACTCTATGTTCGTATGTACGAACACCAGGGGCGAAACTCTCAGATATCACTAAGCTATGCAATGGGTCAGGCGGATATGACGGAAGTTGATTTTGCCGGCCGGCAGTTGTCTGTCACGTCCGGCACATTGAACTTTAACCCCTGGCAAATCAAAACAATACGAATCACGCCATCGAGACAGTAGCAACCCTCGAACAAGAAGTTTGGATGGCGGCTTTTCATTGCATACCGCCTCCATTCTTGCCCCCCCAACGTGAAGGATAACCAGAGGGCCTGATACCTTTAAAGCTGGCTCGGCCATTAACGGTAAGAGCCGCGAGTAATTCCCCTCTGGTTCATCCGTAGGATATCAGCAATTATGGTAAATATCGAAAGCATTTAAGTGACATGCCGTTTCTGCATCAGGCACCTCCAGGCTCTGGGTGGATTTGGACGATTAGAACCGAAATGGCTGGATGTAAGCGAGAGAACCTCAAAATAAGGTTCCACTGCCAGGACTATATCTCCTGCAGTCCGTTGAGGTGGACCTGGACCCTGGCGATGCTCATCTGCGTTGCCAACGATTGTCAGCCACAGGCCGGCTTCTTCCAGATGAGTAGCGACATTTTGGGCAAACCTTCTTCGATCATTTTCAGAGCTGAATGAGTGAAAACAGCCTCTGTCAAATACGAAACCAAAAGGAGCGCCTTCAATTTTGTTCTTGAGAAAATCAACAAGCATGAAATCGCATTCAACGTTGGCTTTAGAGGCTTTTTCTTTTGCCTTCTCTATGGCAATCTCCGAAGTATCGGTACCTGTAACTTCAAAGCCGTTTCGGGCAAGCCAAATGGAATTGTCTCCCGTTCCACAGCCGATGTCCAGGACCTTGCAGCTCAGAATAGGTTTTTTGGTCACAACTTCGATAAGATTGAAATCCGGCTCCCCGGCGTCCCAGGGAGTGTCACCTGATTTGTATCTTTCTCTGTATCGCTCTTCGACTGTCATCTGATTACACCTTATGGAAATGTCATATCAATATATATCGTTTCCGTATAAAACTCCTTACCTCTCCGGGCCTCAGTATAACACCACTTTGCCCGAAGTCCATAAGTAATCTATTGGAAACATCGGGTGGCAGCCACTGAATGAGCGGAGCGAATGAAGTGGATGGGATAAACTTATTTCTACCTTCGGTTAGCACTAATTTTTATCACTCCGGAGTTTACCCTGAGTTTATCCCCGAGAGCCACCCCCACTTGACTCGCAGCAGGGGAATGCTAGCTCAATTGCTTTTCTGTCGGGGACTTCGCGTCTGCAAATATCTACCTGCCTATAAGGCAGTATGATGTTCATGCTGGCCTCCGGTGGAAATGCTACATTAACTGTCATATCGAGCGCAGTCGAGATATCTATTTAAAATAGTTATCATTCTGAACGTAGTGAAGAATCTCAAACCAAATAATCAATCATCATTCATCAATTTATCCCTAAGGGATAATCATTTAAAAAGTCACCTCCCCATAAACCAAAAATGGCTAAATACATCCTTAAATAATCAAACGAAAAGGTAGGATGGGCTTTAGCCCATGCAGCCATTACCAAATACAGAAGTATGTTGCGAGTTGGAACAACCGTCATCCTGAGCGGAGCGAAGCGAAGTCGAAGGATCTGTTTATTAAAATGCCGACGTAGTCGGCCACAAATGACGCAATGCGCTTTACGAGATACACTTCACGTTTTTTATATATTTTTGCTTTTTACTCTTTGACTTTTGATTTTCTTCGATTTGTCATTACCGAACAAAACTCATCGGAAAATGTACCGTAGGGCCTGTTGAAAAAGCCCCACTGCAACACTTGAGATTGCAACGCGATTCTTCGAATCGCTCGGAATGACACGTAAATACGTTCTTTGTCATTGTGAGGAGCGCAGTGACAAAGCAATCTCAGTTTTTCAACAGCCCCACTGTCCCTAGTTTTCTCTTTCTCGCTTCAGCACATCCAGCTTAGGGAAGCACGGCAATCCAAGACTCCGAGTCGATGAAAACCTCCCACTGTGAGCCGTCAGGGAGCTGAGCATATACAGTATAGACACCATCGCCGACGATGGTCCGACCATCAGCAGATATGGAATTTGCAGACGTAAGCTTCCAGTTAGAAAGATCAAGACCATACTGCGTCTCCAAGACATATTTAAGATTACGTATGCCATTGGCTTCGTCCCAGATGAATGCGTGTCCATCACTTTCTCCTACTATTATTGAGCCGTCTGCTGATATATCATTGGCCCTGCTGCTCCCACCGAATAGCGCACCGAGGGGCTGCACGACACTTTGTTCCGGAAAGTCCCTCACTCCGGGTTCCGGCAAGTCCCTCATGTCAAACCTAAACGCCTGATTATAGCTATAAGGATTGTCATCTGTGCCGGGGACCTGCCACGTTTCATACCCAACAACAACAGATCCGTCAGAAGAAATGGCCTCGGCTACCCCATAAGGCTGGCCCAAAAATCCCTTAAGGTGGCCAAGTCCTCTCCGGATGTACCGGCCTGTAGTCCAAACAACTGCCTGGCCGTCCTCGAAGTCGTCACCCCAGGGGGATTCTCGCTTCAAGCTTCCGATAATAATTTGGCCATCTTGTGATAGACCTCGCGCTGTGCCTGAGAAACGCATGACGGAATGAGGCTCTTGCCCGCCCAGACGCTCAGGTTCTTCGTCAAGCGTCCATCGAGCCGCTTTGCCCAAGCTCTCGCCAACAATTACTGTACCATCAGCTGACACATCATATGCGGCGCTCTTGGTATATGGCCGGCCCCGGTACATCGGGTCCATCGCAAGGGGCATCGTGAGAGGATCATAAAGTAAGGGTTCGTTACTATCCTTTAACTCCACCATTCCTTCTGACTCAGTCCACCTAAAGGCCTTTTCCATTAATACCCGTTTTATTGGCGTCCATGGCTCAGGCTCGTCGCCGATCCGTGGCAAGTCATAAATGTCCTCGGTTACTGTACCAACTCCAACAACAACAGCGCCGTCGGCAGATACACCATGGGCACTACTGGAGAATCTGCCGCCCGGCAGGTCCCCGAGCCTACGGAGTCCGGTACTCTGCGTCCATACGAACGCCTCGGTGTTGAAGAAAGTGAGATCGCGGATCATCCCAACTACTACTGTGCCATCGGCTGAAACAGAAGCAGCATGGCTCAATTCCCCGAAATGTGCAACATCACCGAGCCCTTGAAAAGTAGCGTCAGCCCCGACCGTCACTGAACAACAGAATACGGCAAGTACCACTAAAAAAAGATTCATCATTCTACCAAGTGAAATCATGATCTACTCCTCCTTTCTTGACTGAACAATAGAACTCATAGTCTAAACTGGGATTTCCCATTTATCTTCATATATGTTGCGTCTGCATGTTTTGACACTGTTCTTGAGCCACTCCTTTATGATTCAATCTCTGCGCTACCAAAACTGCATCTCAATTTCAATAACTTGCCGATAAACTCAGCACGCCATGTCGCATTAAACACAAGAAAAGCCGGTAGTTGTCAATGTAACGTAATCCGAACTACAGGCTTAGCCCAGCTCTCCTTTTTATTAGGGATCTTATATGGTTTCTGTATAACATCCCAAAATTCTTTTTGTTCAGAGAAATCCCAGCCACTGTTGTACCCTCATATAATACAAACAAGTTTTGATCTGTCAAGGAAAATGGCAGCCAAATCTGACATTTTCTCCCTTAAGATCGACAGTCCGAACTGCCAAGTGGACTTAGGCTGGTTTCTATGACAAAGCTGGCTTTGAGAATAGAACCTGCCAAAAACACTAAGCTGAATGAAAAACCGTCAATAATACGCAATACGCATCACGAAATACTCAATTTGAACGAAAATTCGAAGAATTTTCGTTCAAAAACGCTCACTGTTAAAAACAAAAATAAAATATTTCAAAATTTTTTATCTCCTTCCATAACAACGACTTACGAACTCCGAGCCTCAAAAAATGGCAAAATTTTCGACTCAAAACTGCACACTCGTCTAATTATAGAGGCGCTGCTTTTACGCCCCTCAGAAAACTTGTCTTCGAATGTCGTAATCGGGATTCGTTAAGGAAATCTTATGACTATATACCATATACTAATAACTAAATACCAACGACTATACACTAACGACCAGCGACTGCTGAAATTTACCACCCTTAAGGATGTACGAAAGAATTCGTACGAAAATTTCAGCTTTTTATGCAAAACAAACCCAATTTTCCCCATTTTTCACCTAAAAACGATGATTTCACAAAAAAACAAACCCAATTCAAACCCAAACAAACCCAATTTTGGGCCAATATCAAGGGTATCAAAGCCAAAACAAACCCAAACAAACCCAAATGCAATCGCCTCAGCACCATTGAATTTTCGACAAATACTGTTAAGCTATCTTATGACAATGAGAACTACTATATGAAGGAGAAATAATGAAAAGTAAAATGCAACAACAACCTCGTTTTTATCTGGTTCTGACTTTCGTTGTTCTACTATCGATTTGTTCAAATTTGCAGGCTGCCCCGGACCGAAAAAACCTTGCGAGAACTTACGTGCCGAAGTTCGAGAAGATACTTGCAAAGAATATCGTTCCCTTCTGGTATTCCAAAAGTTTAGACCATAAAAATGGCGGCTATATAATAAACTTCGATATCAATGGTGAGCCTAAACGAAGCGAAGGTACAAAAATGATAGTTACCCAGGCCCGTACGATGTGGCTTTTTTCCCGTCTGGCCCGGGCCGGCTATGGAGGCAAGGAGTGCATCGAGGCTGCCGATATAGGATACCGCTTCTTAAAAGAAAAAATGTGGGATGCTGAAAACGGAGGTTTCTATTGGGAAGTTGACGCTACCGGCGACAAAAAGCTCAAACCGCTAAAGCATCTCTACGGCCAGTCTTTCGCACTCTATGCCCTTTCCGAGTATTATCTGGCCAGTAAAAGGCAGGATGTCCTGGATTTTGCAATCCGGTTTTTTAATCTGCTCGAAGCCAAGTCTCACGACAAAATTTACGGAGGCTACATCGAATTCTTTAATGAAGACTGGACACCTGTGTCTGCTTCACAGAATTCTTATATGGGAACAGGGCCTCACTTGAAGCTGATGAATACTCATCTGCATCTTTTGGAGGCCATGACCACCTTTTATCGCGCATCCAAACTTCCCCTGGCCCGCGAGCGCCTTTTGGAATTAATCAATATTGAAAGCAATACGGTCGTGCGAAAAGATATCGGTGCATGTACAGACAAATACCAGCGCAACTGGACACCGAGGCTGGAAGGGGACTTGGCAAGAGTTTCCTATGGTCACGACATTGAGAATATCTGGCTGCTTATGGATGCCTGTAATGCAGCTAAAGTGTCGAACTATCCTTTCCTCGATTTATACCGGACCTTATTCGATTATTCGCTAAAGTACGGCTATGATGAAGCCAACGGCGGTTTTTATGACAGCGGCCAATTCAACAGACCGGCCGATAGACGCACTAAGGTCTGGTGGGTCGAATCCGAAGCAATTGTCAGTGCCTTGTATATGAATCGCATGACAAAAGACTCGAAGTATCTTTCCATCTTCGAAAAGACCGCCGACTTTATCGAAAAAAATATGGTGGATTGGGAAAATGGCGAATGGCACGCTAATATCACACCTGACGGAAAGCCGCAGGGCGATAAAGCCAATCCCTGGAAAGCAGGTTACCACAATGGCCGGGCCATGATTGAATGTCTCGAAATATTGAAACAGTGGAAAAACTAACTGCTATGCTGCGAAAGACTCCTGTGTCTATCTATGATTTGTCTATAACCACTCTACAGGGTCCAGTTTATAGTAGTTCTTTAGCTCGTCATAAAGTTCCGGATGTTTCTTTTTCATTTGTTTTGGTTTCTCGAAAAATGTTTCTGTTGCTACTGCAAAGAACTCAGCCGGATTCGTTGCTCCGTATTTGCTCATTACGGCCTTTCGGTGTTTTTTCTTTTTTCTTTGCAGGGCTTCGTACTCCTTACTCAAAACACGCGCCCACGCGACATAGCTGGACTGATGCTCAAGAATTGGGGCCCCATCAGCCGCCCCGTCTTCCTGGTCTAATTGATGAGCGAATTCATGGAGTACTACATTTTGAGCGTCGGTGATATTACAGGTTCCGCCTGTAACACTGTTCCAGGCGAGAACAACCGGTCCGTTTTGCCAGGACTCTCCGAGCCGAACACTCTGTTCATCGACTGTAACTGTGCCGTTCGAAGATACTGTTCTGGCCGCATAAGTGTGTGGATATACGAGGATAGTATGGAGTTTTGGAAAGTAATGTGCTTTTCGATTCAGCAATAACATACTCGCCTGAGCCGCGATTGTAACTCTAATCTCGTCTGTTATTTCCAGGCCGCCGCAACCTTCGAATTTTTTTTCGGCCGTAAAGACATTAACGAGGCCGCCAAGCTGCTGCTTCAATGAATCCGGCAGCCGGTTATAAAGGGGTACATTCTTTTGAACGATTTGTTTCCACTCTTCCGGAAACGGCAAGGTCAACAGTTGCTTTCGCTTTGTTTGGCGGGAAACTCTTTTTCCAACAAAAAATACCAGAGCTAATCCGATTACTGCTATTGCAAGTTTCACGATGAACATTCTTGTATGATCTCCTGAGTTGACCCTCTGCCCCGGTTTTTTTGGGGCACTTAAATGTTATAGTTTTGTTCCGCAGAATTTGCAGTATTTGGCGTCCCGGTCATGCCCTTCAGCGCTGCAACTTGGACATGCCTGGCAGCTCGATTGTTGCGTATGTGCCCGCGATAATTCCACAGTCATAATTCCAGTTGGAACGGCGATTATCGAGTATCCTAAAATCATTACGATGGCCGCTAAAAATTGTCCTCCGGGGCTTTCCGGCGATATGTCACCATAACCAACGGTCGTAAGGGTTACAATAGCCCAATATACACAACGCGGTATGCTGGTAAAACCGTTTTCCTCATCTTCGATCACGTACATTAATGAACCTATGATTACGACCAGGATTAAAACCACAAAAAGAAATACAAGAATTTTTCTGCGGCTTGCGTACAGGGCCGTCCTGAGCACATTCGCCTCCTTAGTATGGTGACCGAGTTTCAATACTCTGAATATACGCAGTACTCTCAGGACTCTAACCACCGGCAGATAGCGGCTGCCGAAGAACAGCAAACTCAAATACGTGGGAAGTATCGCCAGCAAATCAACGATTCCGAAGAAGCTGACTGCATACCGAATCGGCTTTCTGACACAGAGCAGCCTAAAAATGTACTCAACCGTGAAAAGAATAGTGAAAAACCATTCAACAGCATACAGAAGTTCACCATGTTTTGCCCTGATGGAGCTGACGCTGTCGAGCATGATTGTAATGACGCTGAGCAGAATGCTTATTATCAATACTATGTCAAACCATTTACCCGCCGGCGTATCTGCTTCGAAAATTATTTCAAACAGGACATCACGCCATCGACGATCGGATTTATTCTTGATAAATGCATTCATAATCTAACCTTTTATAAACTCTATAATCCTTGAAGACTCTGAGATGTACCTGCTCGCTCTGCATGTCGCCGGTACTCTTATGGATCGGCACATCAAGGGCGATTGCTATTTCCAGGCGGCAGCTGATATACATGTCTATCCTATTGCCTGAGTGTGGATAATGCAAGAATTCATCGGATTGGAAAGATTATAGGGACATAAAATAGTAGATGCTGCGGGACAAATCTGGTAAAACAGTATATCAACAGTTTCGGATTGTGACGAAAAGTGATATAAGAAACATCTTATTCAAGCGAAATTATTGAGAGGGTAACCGATATGTCAAATTCAAAGAAATCTTCAGCAGCACATCGAGCAAAATTCCTTGGACGTCGTGAATTCATGGCGTGTCTTTCCGGCATGGGATTTGGCAGTGCGGTTCTGTCTAAGGCTTTGTGGGCTAAGGTAGAGAACTCCAGGGACAGGAAAATCACTAAAGAGATGCTTGCTGAAGCCGAGAGTTTCGTTGGGCTTGAATTTACCGATGAAGAGCGGGAGTTGATGATCGATGGATTGAATAAGCATCTGAAAAATTATGAGCAGATTAGAGAGGTTTCTCTGGATAACAGTGTGGCCCCGGCTGTTCAATTCAATCCGATTGTCTCGGGCGTTCAGTCCGGAGTGAAGCAAAAGACGATTAAGATAAGTAAGCCCAAGAGAAAAAAACTCACATCAGACCTGGAAGATGTTGCTTTTTGGACGGTTACAGACCTTGCCGGATTGATAAAATCACGTAAAGTCAGTTCGGTGCAACTGACAAAGATGTATCTTGAACGGCTGAAAAAATATGATGAGAAGCTCAAATGCGTCATAAGTTTGACTGAGGAGCTGGCTTTTGAACAGGCTAGGCGGGCCGACAAAGAGATTGCGGCCGGTCATTATCGTGGACCATTGCATGGGATTCCGTGGGGGGCTAAAGACCTGCTGGCGGTTAAAGGATATAAGACTACCTGGGGAGCGATGCCGTTTAAGGAACAGGTGCTTGACTGCGATGCTACGGTTGTCAAACGACTGGAAAAGGCCGGTGCTGTATTGATAGCGAAATTGACGCTGGGGGCTTTGGCGATGGGAGACGTCTGGTTCGGCGGCAAGACACGAAATCCGTGGAATCCCGAAAAAGGTTCGAGCGGTTCTTCTGCCGGGCCTGCTTCGGCTACTTCGGCGGGACTCGTGGGCTTCTCGATAGGTTCTGAGACACTCGGTTCGATTGTTTCACCTTGTACGGTCTGTGGTGTAACGGGTCTTCGACCGACGTTTGGACGAGTCAGTCGATACGGGGCGATGGCGCTGAGCTGGAGTATGGACAAGCTCGGACCGATTTGCAGAAGTGTAGAGGATTGTGCGCTGGTTTTTCATGCCATACACGGCCCCGATGGCCTGGACCCGACGGTACGTGAGGATGCGGCCTTTAACTGGGACCCGGCTCAAAGCATAAAGGAGTTGAAAATAGGATTTCTTAAGAGCGATTTTGAAAAAGATCGCAAAGACGAAAAATGGAAGGCCAACGACCTTGCGACTTTGGATACGCTACGTTCTATCGGCTTCGATTTGAGAGCTGTCGAATTGCCTGACCTTCCTGTTGGGGCCATGAGACTTGTTCTCGGCGTTGAAGCGGCGGCTGCGTTTGATGAGCTTACCCGAAGCAATCGTGATTCGCTGCTTGTCAGCCAGGGCAAAGGCTCCTGGCCTAATATATTCCGAACGGCACGAATGGTCACTGCCGTTGAGTATATCCAGGCTAATCGCCTGCGGACACTTTTGATTAAAGAGATGGACAAGTTGATGTCGGATATTGACGTCTATATTGCTCCATCGTGGGTTGGGAATAATCTTGCCCTGACAAATCTTTCAGGGCACCCGACCGTTGTCGTCCCGAATGGATTCAATGATAAAAATGAACCGACCAGCATTACTTTTACAGGAAGACTATTTGGCGAGACAGAGACTTTGCTGGTTGCCAAGGCATATCAGGATGCGTCTGCAATCCATACAAAATATCCTGTATTATGATTATATCATTCCCTTAAGACGATATAATTGTTTATCTTGTTTGATAACTTTCATCTAAAGAGGATAAAGAATGCGAAATTATTTTGTAGTAAT
>Ga0307378_10011256_pt1 | contig 11539 bp, 7 predicted proteins | sample UN1MG_FD_202238 | JGI IMG/M metagenome (GOLD analysis project Ga0307378, IMG submission 202238) | Soil microbial communities from Risofladan, Vaasa, Finland - UN-1 | ecosystem: Environmental > Terrestrial > Soil > Coastal area > Acid sulfate soil | place: Finland: Risofladan, Vaasa | collected...
GGCTGCCTGTTTGAGGGTGACGGAACCCTGACCTATTCCCCGCCCACGGAGATCGAGCGGGGGCAGCTTTTTCGCTTCTGCGGCGACTCGACGCTGCAATCCGAGTGCGACCGCGCCTATATCCGCTTCTTCGACAGCGCCGCCGTCGACGGGCTCTATCAGATTCTCGACCGACCGGCAGAGGGGCGTAAACCGAATGACGGCACTCTGAAGAGCTGTGAAAATCAGGCCTCAGACGATCTGACCATCCGGCTGGCAGCGGTCGCGTGGCAGATGTTGGCGGTAGCGGGGCGACCACCGGGCTTTCTTTACGTCGCCCCCCATCTCAAGGACCGCCAGCGTCTGCATTTCCTCCTCGATGAGACGGCCACGGAAGCCATTACGCTGTGGCGCCGACCGCCGGGCGCTCACAACAAGGGGACCATCGATCTGGTCTGCTCGTACGATCATCCCCGCTCGCCGGCCGAGATGATGGTGCGTCCGGACATGTTGCACGGCGGTTTCGACATCGAGGATTATGTTTCGGACGTCGCCATCACCCAATCGGCCCGCATGTCGCTCGACGTCCGCGTGAGAGTCACAGTACGTCAACCGGTTCTCACCGATTGGTCGTTCTACACGGCGTCCGATCTGGAGATCGACTCGATTCTGGTACAAGGTGCAGCCGCCCAGTTCATCTATGATACCGACGGCGGCTGGCTCCTCGTCCGCGCCGGCGACACATACGAGAAAGGCGATTCGGTCGCCATTCGGTTCCTGTACCGCGGCGATCGGATTCTCTACAAACTTCCCTGGGGCGACTACAGCATCCATCACACGACGCGCTGGCTCCCCCGCGCGGCGCCCCGGCGACGGGCGGACTACGCCACGACATTCCGCTTCCCCCGCCAGTACGACGTGGTCTCGGTCGGGACGCGGGTCGCCGACACGATCATCGGCGATGAGCGCATCGTGCGCTGGCAGACGGTAAGCCCCGCCGCTTATATCTCCTTCAATTACGGCAGCTTCGACCGGCTGATCGTACCGACGGAGGATGGACCGCGTATCGAGATCTACCGCAACCAGACCCACCGGCGCGGCGTGTTTTCGGGGGATATCCGCAAAGATGTCGCGGCCGACGTCGGAGGGGCCATCAGACTATTCAGCGAGATGTTCGGCCCCTATCCATGGGATCATCTCGCGGCGACGGAGATTCCGGGCTTCCACGGACAGGGGTTTCCCCAGCTTTTGCACCTGGCCTGGTATTCTTTCGAAACCAACCGCAAGGGCGTGACCGATGCCTTCCGTGCCCACGAGGTGGCGCATCAGTGGTTCGGACACATCGTCGGCTGGGAGACCTACCACGATCAGTGGCTATCCGAGGGATTTGCCGAGTATGCGGGTGCGATGTACGTTCAGGCACGCTACCAGGGCGATGAGGAATTCTTCAACGCGTTGGAGGAATCACGGGATCGCGTCCTGAAAAGGGGCGGGCGTCTTGGCTGGCACGAGGGCCCGTACGCCGCGCCTATCTGGCTGGGATTCCGTTGCGGCTCGCGCCAATCCCCCGGTTCGTACGACCATCTGGTGTACTCCAAAGGCGCCTACGTTCTGCATATGCTGCGGTATATGCTGTTCGATTTCCAAACCGGCTCGGATGCGCGTTTCCGCGGCATGATGCACGACTTCATCGGCCGCTACTCCGGGACCGATGCGTCGACCGCGGATTTCCAGGCGGTCGCCGAGGAGCATTTCGGGGGACCGATGCAGTGGTTCTTTGACCAGTGGGTGTACGGCGTCCAGATCCCTCGCTTCGAATACCGCTGGGAGCGCGGGCAGACGCCCGAGGGACGGTGGGTTGTCCGGGGACAGATCAACCAGTATGATGTCCACCCCACTTTCCGCAGCTATATGCCGATCACTTTCGTTCTCGATGAGGGACGTATGACCTACCAGCAGGAGGTAACCGGTGCCACAACCGTATTCGAGACACCGCCACTGCTGGGGAAGCCGCGTGAGGTCATCTTCAACGATTATCATACCGTTCTCTGCCGTGAACAAGTCGTTGCCAAGCCGTAGGTGCGCCAAGTGGCGCAGCGTCCGCATGTGATTGGGTCATATCCCCCAAGCGACGTCCGTCTCATCGCGTGAAAGTGATCACAATCAGTATGCCGAGACGATCAGCATGCTGCATTGTTGGTACTCGTGGTGCGCACACATGCGCGACTAAGCAGGAATCCGCACATCTCAACATCTCTCGATGACACACGATTGACGACTACCGGCAGATTATTCTCGCCGTCATGTGGATCACTATTGACAAGATCAGCGTTCCTGTCGTATCACTCTCTGCGGGGGGCGGACGCAGGAGCGCTCTCCGCAGGCAAGGAAAGGAAGGAACTAACATGCCAGCGAAAACCAGTAAGAAGACAGCTCGTCCGAAAAGGGCGACCAGTAAGAGTGCGACGCCCCGTGCACCCCGTGGACGTCCCGCTGCCCGTGGCCGCAAGAAAACAGCGAAGCCCAAGATGCCGTTCTCGCTCATTCTCGATCCCAACGAACTCGGCATTCTCCGCAAGATGGCTTTGCGGGAGAACACATCCGTGGCCAGCGTGATCCGTCGCGCGCTGCACACAGTGATTTTCCGGAGTCACCCCGATCTCGCGCGCAATGCGATCGAGAACGAGGTCGATACGTTCCTGGAGACGGTGGGCACCAAACTCCCATCCGGTGCCGCTCGTGGCGCACGGCGTGCGCGTCTCCGCAATCAGCTGGTCAGCGGCCTTCTGGGGCCGAAGGGCAGCCGGAAGAAGCGGTAGGGACGGATTCGAGGTTTTCCCTGTGCCGGCGGGTCGCATGACCCGCCGGCCCTTTTTTTTGCCACCTGTTCTCCAAGTAATTGACACTTGGCCGAAAAATGTCCTTGAACAACCCTTCCATCTGACATAACCTCGCATGAACTCCGGCGCCACTTCGGGCGGCGGAATAACCAGACGCCGGAGGTTGCGCATGGCGAACACAGCCGCCGCGCTCGCCGAGCAACAGTTGGGAGCAACGCTGAGAAAAGACCCCTGGTGGGGTCACCCCCTTCTGGCCGGTGGGACGCTGATTGGCTTCGGGATCTACGCCTTTTGGGTGGCTATCGCCGGGGAACACTACCGCTGGGGGCCCTACCTCTCGCCGTTCTACTCTCCCTTCTTTCTGCCGGATTGGTGGGCGTATTCACCGGCATTCCTCGTGATGTGGATTCCGCTCGGATTCCGAGGAACCTGTTACTACTTCCGCAAGATTTACTACCGCTCGTTCTTCCTCGATCCAGCCGCCTGCGCCGTCGGTGAACCGAAGCGCAACTATAAGGGGGAAACCCGGTTCTTTCTGTTCCAGAATCTGCACCGGTTCTTCCTCTATATGGCCCTCATACTGGTGGTGCTGCATGTGCACCACCTCTGGGAAGCGCTGTGGTGGCCGGTGGCGGGTGTCTCCGCCGACGGGTCGTTGCTGGCCGGTCCGCACAAGTTCGGCATCGGGGTCGGCACGCTGTTTATTCTGGTCGATGTTCTGCTCCTGGCGTTCTACGTTTTCGGCTGTCACTGCTGGCGGCACCTGGTCGGCGGCGGCCTGACCTGCTATTCCGGCCGCAAACTCGGCAAGGCGCGCCATACTCTGTGGCAGAAGTTCACGTGGTTCAATACACGACATAACCTCTGGGGCTGGACATCGCTGACGTGGGTCGGTCTGACCGATCTGTATATTCGTCTGGTAGCAATGGGTGTGATTTCCGACGCGAGGCTTTTCTGATGCCCGACATACAGCGCCATGAGTTCGATGTGATCGTAATCGGTGCGGGCGGCGCGGGTTTGCGCGCAGCCATCGAGGTGGCCGCCCAGGGGATGCGGGTCGCGCTGATCTGCAAGTCTCTTCTGGGCAAGGCCCACACCGTGATGGCCGAGGGCGGCGCCGCCGCGGCTCTGGCCAATATCAATCCGGAAGACAACTGGAAAGTGCATTTCCGCGATACGATGCGCGGCGGCAAGATGCACAACAACTGGCGCATGGCCCAGCTCCATGCCCAGCAGTCGCCCGATCGTATCCGCGAACTGGAAGCGTGGGGTGCGCTTTTCGATCGGACCCCGGAGGGCCGCATCAACCAGCGCCCGTTCGGCGGCCATACCTACGAGCGCCTGGCCCACGTCGGCGACCGCACCGGCTTGGAGATGATCCGTGTTCTCCAGGACAAGGGCGTGCACACCGGAATCGAAGTCTTCATGGAGTGCACCGTGATCCACGTCCCCACCGTCGACGGCCGTGCGGCCGGAGCGGTGGCGTACTGGCGGGAAAACGGACGCTTCATCTTCTTCTCCGCCAAAGCGGTGGTCCTGGCCACCGGCGGGATCGGCAAGGCGTGGCAGATTACGAGCAATTCGTGGGAGTACACCGGCGACGGTCACGCGCTGGCGCTTGAGGCCGGCGCCGATCTCATCGACATGGAGTTCGTCCAGTTCCATCCGACCGGCATGGTCTGGCCACCGTCGGTCAAAGGGATCCTCGTGACCGAGGGTGTCCGCGGCGAGGGTGGTATCCTACTGAACTCCGAAGGCAAGCGTTTCATGTTCGAGTACGTCCCGGACATGTTCAAAGGCGACTATGCCGACACCGAGGACGAAGCTGACCGCTGGGTCATCGGCGATCGCGCGAAGAACCGGCGTCCGCCGGAGCTTCTGACCCGCGACGTGATCGCGCGCGCGATCAAGAAAGAGGTCGAGGCGGGCCGCGGGAGCGAGCACGGCGGTGTCTACCTGAATGTCGCCGCCAAGCGCAGTCCCGAGTATATCCAGAAGAAACTGCCCAGCATGTACCATCAGTTCAAGGAGCTGGCGGGGATCGATATCACCAAAGATCCGATGGAAGTCGGGCCGACGACGCATTACATGATGGGCGGCATCAAGGTCGATCCCGAAACGCAGGAATCGACCCTGCCGGGTCTCTTCGCCGCGGGCGAAGTCGCCGGTGGGATGCACGGGGCCAACCGGCTGGGCGGGAATTCGCTTTCCGACCTGGTGGTATTCGGCCGCCTGGCGGGTATGGGCGCGGCCGCATATGCGAAGAAGCTCGGCACCGCACCGAAGGTCCCGGAGGCCGAAATCGAGAAGGCGATTGCCGAAGCGGTGGCGCCGTTCGACCGGCCCGAGGGCGAAAACCCGTTCGCGGTTCAGGCCGCGCTGCAGAAGATCATGCAGGACGACGCCAGTATCGTGCGCGACGACGCGGGCTTGAAGAAAGCCCTCGACGGCATCGAGAAGCTGAAGCCGCGGATCACCAAAGTCGGCGTCGGCGGCAATCGCGAATACAACCCCGGCTGGAACACCGCGATCGACCTGAAATCGCAGGTGATCGTTGCGGAGGCGGTCGCGCGCGCCGGGCTGGAGCGCACCGAGAGTCGCGGCGCACACACGCGGATCGATCATCCCAACAGCGTTCCCGAATGGGAACGGCGAGAGATTATCGTGCGCATGCGCGACGGGCAGATCCAGATCGAGACGGTCGACCAACCGGAGTTGCCGAACGACCTGAAGGAACTCATCGAAAAAGGGGCTGAATAAGCATGGCCACTCGTACGTTTTCGATTTTCCGGGGAGAGTCGCGGGAAGACGGCCATTTCGAGACGTACTCGATTGAGTGCGATGAGGGCATGGTCGTTCTCGACGCGGTCCATCGCATCCAGGCCGAAGTAGACCCCAAGCTGGCCTGCCGCTGGAATTGCAAGGCGGGCAAGTGCGGGAGTTGCTCAGCCGAGGTCAACGGCCACCCGAAGCTGATGTGCATGACCCGGCTGTCCGACTATCCCGAGGATGAGACCATCACGATCGCCCCGTTGCGGACGTTCCCGATCATCAAGGATCTGACGCCCAACGTGTCGTGGAACTTCGAGAACAACCGGCGGATCCCCTTTGTGCAGCCGCGCCCGGCTGATTTTCCCGACGGCAGCTGGCGAATGTATCAGTATGAGGTCGAGCGCCCGCAGGAATTCCGCAAGTGCATCGAGTGTTTCCTGTGCCAGGACGTCTGCCACGTACTGCGCGCGCATTCCAAGTTCGACGAGTTTATCGGGCCGGCGTTCTTCGTCCGTTCGGCGGTTTATGAAATGAACCCGGTCGACACCGCCGACCGGCGTGAATTCCTCCGCGACGCGGGCGGGTGCGGGTACTGCAACATCACCAAGTGCTGCACCGAGGTCTGCCCCGAGAATATTCGTATCACCGACAACGCGATCATCCCGCTCAAGGAACGGATCGCCGACGTTAACTACGACCCGGTGCGCTGGTTCTTCCGGAAAATCTTCGGGAGTTCGTACAAATAACCCGGGGCAACGTCCTACCGAAACGAGAGATTGCGGTCGCGTCACGCGGCCGCTTTCTTTATGGTTACCCTCTCAGGGAGAGACAGGGACCGGCCGATCATGATTGAGATGAAATTCAAAACGATGGAATGGAAAAAGGGTGCGTTACGTCTGCTCGATCAGCGGCGTTTGCCGAGCGAGGTGACCACTGTCGTCTGCCGCACCCCGGAGGCAGTTGCCGAAGCGATCCGTACTCTCACGGTGCGCGGCGCGCCCGCGATCGGCGTAGCGGCCGCCTACGGGCTGGTCTTGGCGGTCGATTCCGCCTCGGCGCCGAATAAGGCGCGTGCGCGCCTCGACCAAGCAGCGGAACTGATCCGTTCGGCGCGGCCGACCGCGGTCAATCTCGGCTGGGCGGTCGACCGGATGACCGGCATTGCGGCGGTCTACCGCGACGTGAACGCCGCCGATCTCCGCATGCATCTGGAGCGGGAAGCCGTGACGATCCATCAGGAGGACGAGGCGATGTGCCGCCGGATCGGTGAAAACGGCGCGGCACTCTTGGCCGATGGGATGAATATTCTCACCCACTGCAACGCCGGAGCCTTAGCGACCGCCGGGATCGGCACCGCGCTCGGGATCATCTACACCGCCCACGCTCAGGGAAAGAAACTGCACGTCTACTCTGACGAAACCCGGCCCGTCCTGCAGGGCGCGCGACTGACTCTGTGGGAGTTGATGCAGCAGGGGATCGACACCACTCTCATTACCGACAACACCGCCGCCTCGCTTTTCGCCGCCGGGAAGATTGACGCCGTGATCGTCGGCGCGGATCGGATCGCCGCGAACGGCGACGTGGCCAACAAGATCGGTACATATAATGTAGCGATTCTGGCGGCGCACCACGGGGTGCCGTTCTATGTCGCCGCGCCGCGATCGACCTTCGATGACCGCGTCGCCACCGGGGCCGACATCCCGATCGAAGAGCGTGCGCCTGAGGAAGTCACCAATATCGGTTTCACCAGCTTGGCCCCGTCGGATACCAACGTCTTCTCCCCCGCGTTCGATGTGACGCCTCATCGCCTGATTACCGCGATCATCTCCGATACCGGGATTCAGCCCGGCGGGCGGGGTGGGGTGTAGAGCGAACACTTGCGCCCGGCTGTGTGGCCGTCCGCCCCAGGCGGATGATCGCGGCTTGCCAGAGTCGTTACCCGACCACTAAGATCCTCCCAATCAACCCCGCAAACCTGCACGCACGATGGCGGCTTCGGTCGTTGTCCCGCTTCGCGGGACCGCGATCGCAGATCGCGGCCACACATGTCGCTCGTGAAATGTCAGCCGTTACGCCGCCTCCAGCGAAAAGCAGATCCCTCACTCCTTTCGGGATAACTCATTGGGTTGTTCGCCGCAATCTCACAGGCACCAGTCATTCCGAGGGGACCGAGGAATCTGCTTTTTCTGCCCTTACGGATCTGTTCCCTGTTTGGATGGATTCTACTTACCGAGATGAAGCAGCCTGTAGGTCAGGAGCACCGCGCGGCGATGGTGATCTATCGCGTCCTATGGCTCCGGCGCGGGGCTCCTGACCTACGTTCTTCCTGGATAGACTCTATGTACCGAGATGAGCCGGGTCGCCCCCGCCGTTACGATTTCTCTCGCGGGAACGGGCGACACACCGTGTCGCCCCTACGGTACCCGTTATCGGGTGGTGTCCTATGAGGAACGATTCTGAACGTCGCCGAGGTCGTAACCCTCGCGAAAGCGGGGGAGCAGGGAGCGTTGGAGTAGACTGCTGAATTCCCGCTTCCGGGGAATGACATTATGGGTGTTGTCACTATGTTCAGAGGGCCGGGAAACCCGGCCCCTTGTATGTTGGCTTGCGTGTTTGGGGGCGATGTGAGATGGTGATCCGGACCGGGGTGACACTGTCCGGCCCCTAAGGCATAGGAACCTGGAACGTAGATGAGTGCTCCCGGTCCGGTCACACGGGATGATACGACACCGGACGGTATCTGAGGCGCCCCGCGCTGTGGGACGGCCTGCATGTACAAGGTGGGTGCCGCATCTCCCCAACAGCATCCCAATCTATTGCGCGGAGGGCATGATGAGCAAGCCGATTTGTTACGTGGGCATCGATGTGGGGCAGGCGGAGTTGTGGGTGGCGGTGGCGGACCGTCGGCCGCGGCAGTTTGTCCACACGGCGGCGGGGATCCGGGCGCTGGTACGGTTCTGTCATGCGGCGGCGCCCGACCATCTTCTGCATTTTTGTCTGGAAGCGACCGGGGTGTACGGGCGATCGCTGGCGGTGCGGCTGCTGCAGGGCTCCCATCCGGATGTGCAGGTCAGTATCGTCAATCCGGTCCAGATTGCCGCGTTCGCCAAGGCGCAGTTGCGACGCACGAAGACCGATGCGGTCGACGCACGGGTGATTCTGGCGTTTGCCCAAAGCCAGACGCCGCGGCCCTGGACGCCGGAGCCGGCGGCATTGCGGGAGCTGCATCAACTGGTGGCCGAAGCCGACGCCTTGCAGGCTGCTCATAGGCAGTGGTCGAACCGCGCCCACACGCACGCGCTGACCCCCGACCGGCCGACGGCGGTGCGGTGCACCGACCGAGCCATGTTGCGTACCGTGGACCGTGAACTGACCCGCATCAAGGAAGCGATTACGGCCCTCTGTCAGGGCGATCCTACGTTGCGTCAGCAGATCGACTTGTTGTGCACCATTCCCGGGATCGCTCAGCACAGTGCCGCGCGTCTGCTGGCGTACGGTGGTCGGGCATGGACCACGCACTCCGCCAAACAACTCACCGCCCATGCCGGTCTGGCACCGCGTCATCGGCTCTCCGGGACATCGGTACGTGGCAAGAGCCACCTGGCCAAACAGGGTGACGCCCACCTCCGACGCACTCTCTACATGCCGGCTTTAGTTGCCAGTCGGTATAACCCCGCCCTGAAAACGGTCTACCAACGGCTGCGCGACGGCGGCAAGCCCGGCAAGCTCGCCATCGCCGCCTGCATGCGACGCTTACTGCTCATCGCTCGAGCCGTGCTCAAACAACAACGACCCTTTGATCCCGCTTATGGGAGGACTTAAAACTTGACGGTCAAGACGGTATCTACGCCTACCGCGTGGCGACCGTGGACGAGGCCACCGGCGGCGATCTATACGGCAGCCTCCGCGTAGGCACGGACAACACGTCATTCGGCGACGATATCTTCATCGCCGGGCGGCAAAACGACGCCAACGGCCAGCAGGCCGCGATCGCGGGCGGCCATGACAACATTGCCACCGGCGAAGGAGCCTTTATCGGGGGCGGTTACCTCAACCAGGCGAACGGCGAGGTGGCGTTTGTCGGCGCGGGGCACGACAACATTGCCGGCAGCTTTGAGGCCGCAATCGTCGGCGGGAAATACAACCAGGCGGGCAACGCGGCGTTCGTCGGGGGCGGACTCAGCAACAGAGCCCTCGGCGTTCAGTCGGCAGTTGGCGGCGGTCACGGGAACGCGGCTTCGGACATCGGTGCTGCCGTCATGGGCGGTTTCTGGAACAAGGCCCGCGGGGAATACTCGGTGGTGTGCGGCGGCGGCGGCCTTGACGACGGCGATTCCAACCTGGCCTTGGGACGTGCTTCATTTGTGGGCTCTGGCGTACAAAACCAGGCAGGAGACTCATTGAGTTCTGTCGTCGGCGGCTTCCGCAACGCGGCGACGGGCGCTCATTCGTTCGTGGGCGGCGGCGACTATGATACCGTGTCCGGGTGGTGGTCGGCGATCGGGGGCGGATATATCAATGTGATCCGGGGCGACGAAGCGTTCATCGGCAGCGGCATTTCCAACGAGATAACTTCTTTTGGCACCGCGTCATCCATCTGCGGCGGGTACGAGAACACAGTGAGCATGCACTACGCTTTCATTGGCGGGGGCAAAGCGAACCGGGCTGATGGCGACTACACAGGCGTCGGCGGCGGCCAATACAACACCGCCACGGCCGAGGGGGCGACCGTCGGCGGCGGCGGCCGGAACAAGGCACGCGGCGACTATTCCGTGGTCTGCGGCGGTGGCGGGCCTGATTTAGCGGATTCCAATCTCGCATTGGGGAATCACTCCTTTGTCGGCGGCGGACGCGGCAATATCGCCGGCGACGACGATGCGGTTGTCGCGGGTGGCGACTCGAACAAGGCGACGGGATCCGGCGCAGTCGTCAGCGGCGGGTACTACTGCACCGCCTCGTCATACCTGGCAACAGTAGGCGGTGGTCAGCAGAATCTCGCTTCCGGAATGTGGACGACCGTGACGGGAGGTAACCAGAATTCCGCGACCGGCCAGACCGCGACGGTCTGTGGAGGCCATGCCAATGCGGCAAGAGGCGCTTATTCGTTCGCGGCAGGCAGAGAAGCCAAGGCAAATCACTCGGGCTCATTTGTATGGGGAGACTACCCCGTTATCGGCGATTCTGTGGTTTCAGACACCCAGAACCAATTCAAAATACGCGCGGAAAACGGTGTCCGGATTGCGCATCCCGCCGGATCGGCGAAGATCATTCGCACCGGTGACCGCTACCGCGACAACGCCGTTTGCGCGTGGGCCAAGGTGCGAGGTAGCGACGGCGCCACCTCGGGCTACGACTTCGGCGTGGCGAGCGTGGTCCGCAACAGCGCCGGCAACTACACGGTTACAGTCGACGTAAGCGCGGCCAACGCGGCGGGGCTGGTCCCGGTCGTGTCGCTGGAAACGGATGCGCTGCCGACCTCGGCGGCGACCGCGCGTCTCATCTACATGAATCAGGTCAACGTGAACGTGTTCGACGTCTATGTGACCAACGGGAGCTATGTCGCCGCCGACAATGATTTCGTGTTCCTGGCAACCGCGCGGTAGATGAACGATCGCGGTCCTATGCACTCCGCGGAAACACTGCGACTACGGCGTCAATCGGACGAAGCACACCCATAACGCTCGGTTGTCTGGAATGGGGGTGCCGTTAGCTCGAAACCGAGCTTCATCGGCGCCATCCTTTTTCGGGGAAATCCTGCGGACCTGAGATCTTCTGCCCCGGTCTGAGTTGTCAACCTGTCCCGGAGGTTGGGCGGACAGGCTCCGACAGGTACCTTTGTGAACCCTCTCTCTCCTTTCGTATCATATCGGCTGGGCGAGTACCATTCGAGAACTGACAACAATCGGCGCGGATTTTCGTCAGATATCGGAAGATCGTTTAGGACCTGT
>Ga0307378_10011257_pt1 | contig 11539 bp, 29 predicted proteins | sample UN1MG_FD_202238 | JGI IMG/M metagenome (GOLD analysis project Ga0307378, IMG submission 202238) | Soil microbial communities from Risofladan, Vaasa, Finland - UN-1 | ecosystem: Environmental > Terrestrial > Soil > Coastal area > Acid sulfate soil | place: Finland: Risofladan, Vaasa | collected...
TTTCGCCAGCATGTTCTTCTTCTGCCACGCCTGCTCTTTGTTGTTCTTGCCGAACCATCCGCGCGGCGCTACGTGGTGCGTCTCGCATGTGTAGCGGCCACAGGGATGGCACGAATAGTTGTCGCGCTCCAGGACGGCAAGCTGGAGCTTGCGGTGGGCGTTCATTTATAAGGCAATATCCCCATTTATGAACAATGCCACGACTACACACGCTCCAGTCAAACCCAATGCCAGAACGGAATATGATACGAAAAAGGCCATGTAATTCAAAATCGGATTTGCAAAGAAATAGCCCTCGATGAACATGCTAACCTCCCGTGAGGACTGCCATATTAACAGAGAGAAACAGGCCCGACCAAACCATAGCAAAGATCGAGAACAATGCGCATCCCTTCGATCTGTCTCTAATGGCCACAAGTAGACCAAAGGTCTGAAAACCCAGACCAAACGCATGTAGTACAATCAATCCCACGTCATCCCCCTAACAGTGCTCCTATATCCATCGCCATCTTGATGATCCCCTTGACGACGCCCGTTGCTAGCCAACCTAATACGGTGACGACGAGGATGGTCCCAGCCAAGAGTATCACTTTGCCGCACCATTCCCCAAAACGGCTCGGCAGGTACATCCTCCGCCTTTTCGATTCCTTGCTCATTTCCCCCTCCGTGATTCTCTACACTTCTGCAAAGCGTCCACCACCTGCGCCTCCTCGACGGATCGCACGTAGTACAGCGGTCCCACGAAGCGCTTCTGAAACCGCTTCTCTTCCGGCGTTAGTGTTCCCTTTTCCGACTTGACCTCGATGAGTATGTTCATGCCCGGCCTGGAGATCACGCCGTGCGGAAAACTTCCGCTATCTCATCGTGATTGGCGTCCTTCTTGGCAGCTAGCCTGGGCATCGTACATTCATCCTGAGCAATGATTCCGAAGGAAAACCACGTCGTCCGCGATTCTAGTGAGCAACCGAATGATTGTTTGAGTTTCGTCTTCGTCTACAGGAGGCGCCTCTATGCCCGACGCCTTGGGTGGTGGCCCCGGCGTTGGCTTCGATGGCCGGGTTACGGATGAACCACCACATGGTGGATTTTGGGGGTCCAGATGCTGCCCGGTCTCGAGTGGAAACAAGATATGAGCCTGTCTTTTTGTCACGTTCATTCCTCCTTTGATTAGTCTAAGCATTCATCCCCCGTCCAGCATAATCCCCACAAAGCACGGCACAAGCAGCGACCAAAGAAAGACCGTGTTTACCCAGAATCGCCATTTACGCATGTTCATCACTCCTCCTCCTTCGATTCATTCAGGATAAACGGCCTGTTGAGGCTCTTGGCCCAGGCGTCGAACTCGCCTTTGGCATCACCGAGAGCTACTAGCGTCAGATCAGGCTTTTCTGAAGTTCCGCTAGTCTTCATATAGATTTGCGTCGCAACCCTTTCAATACCTATTCCCACAGCACACCGCACGTCATCAATATCCACCAGCGCGTCCCCGAACAGCATCAGCCTTGTCATCACTCCTCCTCCGGATAGTCGGGCATGTCGGCACAGGAACCCATGTCCAGGTATGGCTCCAGGCCAATAACGGGATGATTTCGATGGAATTGATCGAGTTTTTTCCACCACCATTCATCACTGGCGCACGTCCATCGCAAGCGACCCCAACCACAATCTGGCGATTCGCAGTGAATCATCTTCGCTCGATAATAGCTGCGGCCATCGCATGATAGAATCCCGTTACACCTGGGGCACTTCGCCATCACTCCTCCTTCCTTGCATCGATTCGATCTCCTATGGTGTCCATGGCCAGAAGCAGCGCATCCATGTCCTCCATGGAGGCTATGAACAGCAGTTCGCTTATCTGACGCATAATGTTCTTCATCCCCCTGACCAGCCGCTCCTCCTCCGTGGGCGTGCCGTGGATTGCCTCCCTCAACTCCGGGGCGCTCCATTCGTTATCCCTCGCCTGGACGAGCCAACCCATCTGCTCCTCTACCGGCAATCCGCCGACCTCCCGGTGCACCTTCCACGCCAAACCTACTAACCGGTTGCAAGATGGTATCGCGTTTGCGACCCACTTATCCGATTGCAGCGTCGAGAGCGAATAGGGCGTCAGCTCCAGCGCCTGCGTGTACGTATCCCCATAGCGCGCCTCGCCGTAGTTCAACCAGTCGCCTATGACCCAATGTATGGCCGACTGAACGCCTTGCAGGCCCCGCCCATAGGCTTCCCAGACCTCGTAGCCGGGCTGGCCCGTTATCGTCAGCCCCAACATCGTAGCTTCGAACCCGCCGATCGTCAAGGCGGGGATGACTTCAGGCAGAACCTCTGTACTCACCCTTCCTCCGTTAGCCAATGCTTCAAACTGTTAGCGAGAAGTTTGTCGTCTAGTGATTTGCCTTCGGTCTTCCACGGTGTAGTTTCTGCATACCTGCAACTCACTGCTGCCACTTTCCAGATAATGTGCAAATAGATTGGCCAAGGCATATCACTGAGCTTATGCCTATTGCGCCAAGTGATCCTCAAAAACCGGATCAAATGCTTGGGATTAGCGGGCCATTCTGCTTTTTCATCAAGGTTCCAATCATCGCTCATGTCGGCCCCTCCTGGTCAACGCGGATATGATATCAGAAAGATCGATATTCACCCACCCCTCCTTTTCTTTTCCACTTCTTTTCCTTCTTCGTCCGTCAATGGTCCCACAAGCACCCCGGAGGGATACCCCTTATATTCTTCAGCCTCTCTACCGATACTCTGAAAGAATATCTCCTCAGCATCTTCTCTAGTCGTCTCAGGCCTTAGAAGAAGCCACCAGGCGTTAGACGAGTTGCCCGGCACGTCAGAGATGCTCATTCGCCGCCTCCTGTGCTCTTTCCAATACGATGGAGAGGTTTGCGCCGGTTACGTTGGCTATGACGTCCGCCATCATCATGTGGGTGACTTCTGGCAAGCGCCATCGCCACAACCTCATTTCCGAATCCCACCTGGCCATTTCTTGGATAAAGGCCCAAACATGATCTTCAGGGTTTTTCATTCACTGCCTCCTGGCCAGCGTCAGTGATCTGGAATGCCCTTTTGCGCCAATATCGATGCTCAACTTGTTCAATCCATCTTTCTCTACGAAGGACGGCCAGCGTTGACAATTGCACTATACGACCACCAACTCTCAGCCAAGTTGGCGGAACCTCAATCAACAGGTGTCCCTGCACCATAAGCCCAAGAATCTCCCGCTGCGCCTTACTTGCCTTCGCCATCTTGCTCCCCTAGCGTCTCGCTCAGGTCTGCAATGATCAGGCGGGCGACGGCGAGATCTTTGCGTTGTCTCTTGGCTAGGGCCTTCCATCGAGCCGACCAGGTAGCACTCACGTACAAGGCATCTTCAGTCTCTGCTAGTTCCTCTCGCCATGCTTCATACTCGCGTTGCATCTCGTGGTATTGTCCCCGTTGATTCTCACACGCTTGCCTAGCAAACTCATCTGCCCGGGCACGTTCGCTGCGAACCGTATCTTCTAATCGCATCTTTTCATAAGCGTTCATTCCTGCTCCTCCCCCAGCGCCTCGCACAGAGCGGCCTCAGGTATATCTTGATAATGCCATTGCCTATTCCAGTGCAAGTGAATCATAGTCCATTGCTCATCACACGTACCATGCACGAGTGCTGAAAAACGCGGCATCCTCCTCACCAACCTGCCCAGCTTCCAGTCGGGCGTCATGGCCTCGATCTGGGCCTGGGCTTCGACTGCTTCTCGCTCAAGCTTGTCCAATAGATTAAACACGGGCCCTGATGGGTGACAGTCCCCCTCGTCCAATCGTCTACGGATAGCATCCCATCGCGTCTCACTCATCTTACTCCTCCCCCGGCGGCCTCGTCTTCCAGTGCAATCTTCTCCACACTTCCCACACATGTTCTATCGCATACGCCAACGGGTCCTCCTTCTTGAGTCTCTCCTTTCTGCGCCGCTCCTCACGTTCATTAGGGAAAAATCGCTCGTAGTATTCCTCCATGCTCCTATATACCGCCATGTCACTCCTCCTTCATCTCCGCTTACCCATCCGGAAGTCCGACACGGGCAATATCCACAACCGCGAACGTCCGCCCTCGGTCTCAGTCCCCTCCAATAGCCGCGAAACTATCCGCCCCTCTATCCGTTTGCCGCCGTTCCTGATGTCCACGTTCGTCGTGATGACGAGCGGCAAGTCGTTGACGTATCGGTGGTCCACGATCTGGAACAGCTTCTCGGTTGCCCATGCCGTGGCGTGCTCGGTCGCCAGGTCGTCTATGACCAACAGTTCCACGTTGCGTAGGTGGTCGAAGCATTCGTCAAAAGTGTTCGTGTCGAATGATGACCTGAGCATTCCCAGCATGTCCGGCGCCAGCGCGGCATAGACTGGCAGGTTACTCTGAAGGCAGGAACCCGCGATGGCGTATGCCAGATGGGTCTTCCCCGAACCGTATGGCCCTATCAGAATGCGCCATCCCTTGACTTCCCATTGCTGACATTCGTCCTTGATCTGCCTCATGGCGGCAACGGCCCCCGTCCTCTTCGTTTCGTCACGTATCTTGCACCATTCCGGATGGAAGCTCTCGAATGTCCACCGCGTCATGGCCTGCTCGCTTATGCCCGATAATCGGCGCAGACTCGCAGCCTTCTCCTGCGCCCTGTCATTCACCTTACAGATGCAGGGGATGGCCTTGCCGAACAGCGGGTGGCCCAAACTTACGTCCACCCGAAAGAACCCATGCCCGCCACATACGCAGTGACCAAGGCTATCAATGACATCCTGCTCCGTCTTCATGGCTTGCTGGCACGCAACTGTTCCTCCTCCTGCGACGCGGCGAACCAGTCAACCTCCGGCGAGGCGCGCGCGTTCCTTCCGTGGATGCCTATGGCCGTCTTCAGGATGCTCTTCGGCGAACTGATTGTCATTCCGTCATTGTCCAATTCATCGATTGCATCCCTCACCAGCCGCTTCGCCCTGGCCATATCGTTTCTCAGGGCCAGTATGTCCTTCATTGGCTCCCACCACGCAACATACTGTGCCTTGTATCGGCGTGGGTTGCCGTTGGGATTCTCTGGCATGGGAATATCCGTGAGCTCCGAGAAGTGACGGCCCAGCTCAACTTGCTCCAGTCTGACGCGGCTCGGCTTGCGTTTCGTCTTTAGCCTCTTCGGCACCAGTTCGCCATCTTCATCGCAAGAGATATATTCCAGTTCCGATATGGAAGGCGTGTTTTCACACGCCTCCGCTACTGCGGAGGTATCTGAATTACTTGCTGATTCATTACTTAGTAAGTCGTCAGGTTGCCCGCTAGCGGGTTTCCCGCTCACGGGTTTCCCATCATAGGAGGGATTATCTTCTGGCGCTTCATAGACTCGGGTTTCGTACATGAAGTGCCCCTTATCATCCTGAGTGCGTATTTGACGAATGTGTCCATGCTCACGTAGCTCCTTGAATACGCGGCGCATCTTGCAGACGCCGGCCGGCCCACGCCTCACCAGGTCAGTGAAGCGAGTCGTCCACCCGTCGGGTTTGCCGAGCAGATACACCATGACGCCCCGTGCTTCCCAGCTAAGGGCGTCATTCTCTGAAAGTCTCTTATCGATCATCACATAGGGATTGCTTTTGCTTTTGACAGTGCGGATTATTTCTGGCACAACGATGGTTCCTTTCAACTATTCGTCTAGCGGGTAAGATAGAAGATTCAGGATTCTGGGTATTGTGACCTTCAGATCGTTTTCGGTGAGTGCGAACCATTCATCATGTACGTGTCGACGCCAGAGCATATCATGCAAGAAACCTTCCAACTCAAAGCTGTTTTCCGATTCTATTGTCATGATAATCTCTAGATGTCCATGAATACGGGAAAGGGCTTGAAGCCGTTTTTTCCAATTCCCGGTTGCCCCGACCTTGTAGAATCCGTCTCTACCCCGGACAATGTAGACGCAACCCTTTTTGTTCCGTCGACTTTTGCGGATATCCGTTTCATGAAAGGCCCATAATCCCTCTATGTTTTCTCGATCGATGTAAGTTCCATCTACAGTATTGTAGAATTCGTCTATGGCATTCTTGATCTCGCGCCACGTTTCATGCGAAGGTAGGGCACCCATACTCATGGGCTTGTAACACCCTAGAGTATCTTGCCATACAAGTGTTAGCCACAATCCCCCTAGCGTATTGCCCTTGTGGTCAGGTAGCCAACTCTTCTCCCAAGCAAAAACCATATCTGAGTCATCATTGCTGGGCATGTCGTTCCTCTCGTGCTATAGTGAACTGACCCGAATCTCCTTGAGTGTAGCCGGTCGTACCAGCATATCGTCCATCGTCGTTTTGATGGTCAATGCATACTCGTCGGGATGTACGGTGAACGTCTCATACTTCCCCTCAAGTTGTATGTAGAGCAAGTCCTCGTCTTCGATGGTAACGTCTTTCGGTTCGCCGTCCTTCCAGTATACCGCTGTGATCTTGGGCATGTTGCTCCTTTCACCAACCGGTTAGAACATTGGGCGGATTAACGCCAAAAGGCATAATAGCAACCCCATATCAATGCTTGAATAGCAAGACTGATAAGGACCCCGATGATGACGCCTTTAGGGTGAAACTTCGCGCTCTCAAGCACCTCCTCGTGCTTCTCCATAAGCATCCCATCAATCTCCTTCTTTGCTTCGATGAGTTCAGCTCCACGTGAACATCCAGGCCATGAAAGCATCACCGTAGTCATAACATCGAGCATAAGTGATTGAATCTGCGCCAACCGTATCTCTGTTTCGGTCATGATTCCTCCTTCCAACCGGTTAGAGAATCCAAACGCCTTCCCTGAAGATGTCCTGTTTCGTCCTAGCTGGCAACCGTGCATAGCGTCACGGCGACTGGCAGGACACCTTCACGAAAGGCGTCCATACTATGCTTATCTTCGGGTTGCCAGGCCCGTTGTTTCATCTGTAAGCATATCACATTCCGAGTCATTTGTCAATACCTAATTACTCATCCAGCAGCCAGTAGACGAAGGCTCCCGCCAGGACGCCCAATACCAGAATGGTCAGCGCCCAGAACATCATTGCCCCCCGTCGTCATCCAGCAGCCCCTCCTCCACGAGTTCCTGGCGTATCTCCGAGTAGGGACGGCCAAGGGAGGGGTTCAGCTTCCAGGCTTCGTAGAGGAGAAGTGCCCTTTGCCCCTCCTCCATATCGGCTAATACGTTATCAAGTTTTCGTTTGGCTTGATACAATTCTAAGCGCGGGTAGCGGTCTAGGTTGATATTGTAGCGATCGGAAAGCGCGTCTAGAAGAAAGCGTGCAATCCGCGCCAGCCGTATCTCCGTCGTCTCGGTCATGAGTCCTCCACTATCCCGATATGCGGCGCGTTGCCGAGATGCCAAAGGTACTCAATATGGCGACCCTCCTCAGAATCGTCCAATTGCTTGTCTGCCGAGAAATCATCGGTGACGATTCGTGGTGGTCCAACCACATAATCTTCTTTGCGCCGGACCGCCATCTTAGGCATGTCATAGATGCGCGCTCGTGATGCCAAGCCATGTTGATCTTTGTTCCAGGCAAGCCATCGCGCATGACCATGACTGCGCGCCACCACAAGTTCGGCAATGCGATATTCTATCCATGGATCGCAAAATAGAGTCTCCGATACAACCAGATAGAGATTGTAGTGTTCACTCACAGTTCCCCCTTCCATATTGGGCGGTGGGGCCACCCTTGCGCCGCCCTTACCAAGGATTCGTGTATTCGTTTGAGCTTCCCTTTCTTTTTGATGTGTGTCTGGGTGACCCTACAATTTACCCAAGATGTAGTCCGGTCGCCGCTGACCCGGTTGCGGACAGATTGCCAGGATGTGCCACGGACCGTCCTTCAGATAGCCGTTGATGGTATCTGTGCAGGCGTTGGTTTCGACGAACATCTCCTTTATCATCATAAAGTACGGTTCGGGATTAGCCTGTTTCGCCTCGGACAATTCAGCATACCGATCTTGGTTTGGCAGACCTGGGGAACCCGACTTGGCCAGCAGAGATTCCATCATACCTCGAATCTCATCCATGGTCTTTGAGATATTATAAGCGTGGTTCGCCGGGATGGATTCGCCTACGATGATCTTCTTATGGGGAAAGAGGCTCTTGATGTGACTGGGTATCACGTCGAAGTGATTCCAAGTGCTCAACTTCACCGTGCCATCCTCTTCGGGATCCACCGAGAGTTGATCAGTGACCTGTTCACGGAAAAGCAGCCATTCGTCTGCAGTCAAGACGGTGCCATAGTCGAAACTACAATTGTAGGTCTGATCCATGTCTCCTCCTTAATTTTGTGGCCCCTATTCGATGTGCCCCTCGGCACGCAGGCTGACCTCGACGATGGCACGGCTCAGGGCACATTCGTCAAGGATAGTCGCTTCCGATATCGGCTGTGGATTGGCGTAACGTCTTACGCTGACTCGGGCAAGTCCATCAAACGTCTTGATGTCGAAGATATAACCGTCACTTTCCATCGCCTTGCGCACCATCTCGGCCTGGGCGGGCTCGGTGGTGGGATGCCACCAACTGACCGCAGCAACCCTCTGGCCATCACTATCAAACCAGAGGTGTAATGATGCCATAAGGAAACCTCGATGCCACACCATGATCTTCTCGGCGGCAAGGCTGTCATAATCGGGCGGCTCTTTCACATCCTTTCGCATGATGTGCCCGCGCTCCTCCATACGCATTCGCAAGTAATCCTCCTCGTCTTGCCACAACTTGTTGCGTGTGCGCAAGGTAGCATTCTCGGCCTCTAACCCGTCGCAGGTGGCGAGCCAGCGCTTAGCTGTATATGTTGCCGCAGCATGTAGGTGTAAGGGGTCGTAATCCCCAAGATCAAGTACAGTTTCTACCAACTTTCGAATACACTCTCGCTCCTCCGGCGAATACGGTTGGTACGTCATCGCTCCTCCTCCTCTGGCGGTTCGGGCCAGCACTCATCAAGTGGCGCGTAGTGGGTGACGTCAAGTGGTTTGGGTTCCGTAACTCGGTAGTCCCACCATCGGTGGTTGAATGATCGATAGAGTGCGATTGTGACGCCCGCGCCAGGTACATAAACCCAATACCAATCACTAGGCGGTTCGTTATCATAATCGCGCCAGTCATTCTTATCATAAACACTCCAGGGAATCTTCACACAGGTCATTCTTTCACCCTTAGTTCCATACGATCTTGGCTATCTCGAAAGCCAACTGGGGACTGCAATAGATGACGGGCATGGGATCATCCTTGTCCACCGGCCCATCGACGGGCCGCCACACTATGCTAAGGAACAGTTTCAAGCCGCGCCAAAGCCGGTAGACCGGGCTACGCTTCACCCCTTCGCTCCTCGCGCTCGACGATTTGTTTGAGCTGTAGAAACGCAGTACCCCACTCGTTTGTGCTTGGTACATGGGATGCCGCTCGAATCATCTCAATCATATTTCGCGCCGCCTCCAGCAGCGTCGGTTCCGGCTTGCGGAGAACCCAGACGATATACGTGTGACAATCGGCTCCCTCTAGACAATCGCCCGCCACTAATTGCCAGCCCGCCTTTTGCAACTGCTTGGCTTCATCGGGTATGCCACTACCACCCCATTCCCCTGCAAACGCTCTCAGTTCCGGTTCTGCCATCGCTCCTCCTTCACAACCAATCCGGGCCGCCCACGAGGACGGTCAATAACATCGCCACCAGGCACAAGAGCCAAAGTCGTCCTCGTATCATCGCTGCTCCTTTCATTGGCGGATAGCCGGAATCTTCCCACAGTTCTCGCAGTCAATCTCGTCATCCAGATCGTAAGCTTGGCCGCCGCACATCGTTTTGTGCCATCTATATACGCTGCTGGCATTACCCATCACCTCCTACCAGTGCCCTCTCTGTGAATTCCGCAAAGCCGTCAATGACCCTCATCCTCATGATTATTGACTTTGTCTCATTGACTGGCACGCGCATCAATTGCTCCGCTATGTCCTTTTCGGCGCGACCCCTGGCGATGCGCAGACCTTTCTCTCGGTCCCACGGCAGTTTCGGACATTTAGCATCATTCAGGTTGTATTTCGCAAAACCAAACCCGACGAAATCTTGTCCCTGGAATTCTAGCCGAAGCTGCTCAAAGGAGTAGGGATACCTACTCAGACTGCGGAGACATTCTGTTTCCTGATTCCGCACCAGCGCCTTGGCCTGCTTCTTGGATAGCATCAGACCTCCTTATTCTCCTGCCACCAGTTGCACTTTGCGCACCCGCCACGACAGGCCAGGGTATACAAGCCGTCTCCCCCAACTTCCCTCACCCACTCGGTGGTCATCTCCAGATACCATTGCGCCGTGTTTCTAAACTGGCAAGCACGTCCATCATGCCATGCCTTACGGCCATGTTGGGCGATAGCCAAAAAGTGGGAGCATATCCCCACGTGACGATCACCGTCCATATCTTCTGTCGGATGCCAGTCTATACACTGGGCGCAACACCGCACGTGTGGATGGGTCATCCCGTTTTGATCCGGGCCATCGTACTTCAATCTATCCCGGACTTTCACGAACCCTGGATCGTCCATCAGAGGGGAATCTCCGTCTGCTCGTGGACTTCCTTTCCCTGGGCGGCTTGCTCTGCGACCCAGGCGTCTATCTTAACTTTGGCTTGTCCTACCGTGTATCCGGCCACGACCCAGGGAAGCACAGCATTCAGGTTCAGGGTTTTGTGGATGCCCTCAAGTCCGATGTCGAAGTGATTGAGGCCGTAGTCCAGAATTCCCAAGATCGCGTTGGCGTCTTCCATGCTGCGGTCCCATTCCTTCATGCTCTCGACGCCGAACTCCTTATGCACGGTCTCGCGTGACAAGTTCATGTCGCCCACCTTGGCCCAGAATCTGTCCCGTGCGGCCTTTGTCCAGCCTTCCCAGCCAACGCCTTTGGGCGCGGCTTTCTGCTTGACCTTGGGCGCTGATTGCTTGGTCTGAGGTGGTTCCTTTTTGCCCTTGGGTTCTTGTTGTGATTGCTGCTGGCCAGTCTCCTTTGAGCCATTATCGTCTCCGGCCTGGTCCATCTCTTCGGTGGTATAGAGTCCACTGAGTTCCTGAGGAAATGCTTTGCGCAAGCCAAGCGATTCAGCGCACTTCGCCAACTGGTTCGCGGGCATCTTGCTCCACATCCAGTTCGGTTCGCCGCTTTTCTTCGTGACCACATACTCTCTATAGATAGCAACCGTCCATAGGGGTTCCCTAAAGTTGCTGTTCTGAATGCCTACCTTGGCGGCTTGTGGTGGTTTCGATTGGAGCCAGACATCCAGCCATTTGCCGTCCTCGCCACACCAAAAGGGTCCTAACTGGCCCGCGTACTTTCCGGTCCGTTCCGCAACTAGACGGAAACCATCTATGCTGACCTGCACGCCCATCACCTCTCGACTCTCACGACTACTCCAGCGTTTCACCATGTAAATTTGTCGCGCAAATGGGTCAAGTCCCGTCCGGCGGCATTGGTACAAGAACAGTTTCAGTTCGTCATCGGTGGCACCCTTTGCGATAGTTCGCTTAATGAGTTCGATTTGA
>Ga0307378_10011259_pt1 | contig 11537 bp, 8 predicted proteins | sample UN1MG_FD_202238 | JGI IMG/M metagenome (GOLD analysis project Ga0307378, IMG submission 202238) | Soil microbial communities from Risofladan, Vaasa, Finland - UN-1 | ecosystem: Environmental > Terrestrial > Soil > Coastal area > Acid sulfate soil | place: Finland: Risofladan, Vaasa | collected...
ACAGAGCAGGATCGATATCATATCGCTTTTACAGAAGATCAGCGAAAACAGAAGGATATTCAGCATATCGCCCCGCGATCACAATACCCTTCATATATACAAGGTTTTCAGCAACAACAGGGAGAAACTCGACTTTTTAAAGGATCTTTTTAACTATGAAACAGGTTCCCAAGGGTGAGATAACAGGAAGGCTTGAACAGCTTGCCGAATTGCTCGAGAACAATGAGGTCGACTTTGCGCTCGTAATACAGAATGTAGACCGTTTCTACTTTACAGGGACACTCCAGGATGGAATGCTCCTCGTGTCCAGGAAAGGCGCCATGACAGGCAGATCGCCGGTCCTGTTCGTCAAAAGGACGCTCTCGAGGGCAAGGGCTGAATCGCCCCTTTCTTCTATAGTCGGCTACAGGAGGCTCGAAGAGATAGGGGATTATGTGAAGGACAACAACCTTCCTTCGGGTGTAATAGGTCTCGAACAGGACGTTCTGCCGGCTTCAGTGCACCGTGCCGTAGAATCACTCTTTCCGGGATCAGAAGTTGTTGATATATCTCAGGCGATACGAATGATGAGGGCGGTAAAATCGGAATTCGAGATAGAGAACATGCGCGAGGCAGGAAGCCGGCTCGACCGTGTATTCGAGAAGGTGAGAGACTGCATTCGTCCCGGGTTGACGGAGCTCGATCTGTACGAGCTGTTTACCGGGTATCTTTTGGAGGAGGGATCGTGCCCCTTCGTGAGGGCGAGGAGATTCAACATGGAGGTTCTTCCGTGCTATATATTGAGCGGCCCGAGTGCGGCAAAACACTCCTCGATCGACTCCCCCTCCTCCGGAGGGGAGGGACTTACCGTCGCGTACCCGGCAGGAGCCGGTAAGAGAAGGATGCAGGAGGGTGAGCCGATACTGATCGACGCGGTGTTCTCATATGAGGGATACCATATCGATTGTACCCGGGTCTTTGCGGCTGGAGAGGTGGAAGGGAGGTTTTTGAGGGCGCACCACCTTTCGAAGAGGTGTCATGAGCTGTTCTGCAGGGAGGTGAGCGCCGGAAAACAGGTGAGCGATATCTACAGGGCCGTCCGGAGAACTGTAGATGATGAGGGCCTCGGCGGAGCATTCATGGGTAAAGTGAATTTTATCGGACACGGGATCGGGCTTGAGCTCGATGAGCTCCCTGTGATATTTGAAGGATACAGGGGCGCCGTGAAGGAGGGTATGGTCGTCGCATTCGAGCCGAAGTTTGTCTTTGAGGATGGAACCGTCGGGTATGAGACCACATACTGCGTGAGGGACGGAAGGTGCGAGGCCATGAGTAATTTCGAGACGGAAATACAGGCGATCTGAATATTGCGCCTGTATCGGAATAAACGGCAGGTTTCGATCGGCAGACGAGTATGGTTCTTGCCGGGGCACCCGAAAGAATGCGGTTCGTGTGAAGAAGATCGGACGGGTTTGCACAATCCAGGACCGAGAGAGGCGAAGTCAGAAGCTTTCTCTCATGGCTTCCGTCGTACGGTGCGCTCCTGACGCGGTCTAAATTTAAGTTGTCCTCGGGTCTGTTAAACGTTAGATTATTTTAATCGGTTTTTAGGAAATGGGGTGGTGGGACGTCACGTTGTCAACATCAACAAGGGCCTCTTTTTCTATAGTAGTGTTCTGCCTGAAACTAATTAGTCGCTGGTGAATAATTACCAATTTACCAACATTGCTTTATACACCAGGTCAATAATTAGTTGAGAGTGAAATAGTTACATGAAACCAACTTATTCATCAATGTTTTTTCTTGTTGAATGTACTAATCATTCACCAAGAATTAAATTATACCGTGAAGGGAAGCGGCATGAGACGTATTGCGATTGTTGCGCTTGCTGTTTTGTTTGTTGTAACAGGAGTTTTCGGTTATAGGGCGGTGTTCAGGGCGCAGAGCGTTGCAGCAGACGAGGTCCGCATATCAGAGGACGGTTACGGCAGAGAGGAGGGGGAGTTCATGCTCGCCCAGGCTGTAACGAAACCCCAGCAGGACAAGGGCCAGTGGGTGGCCAAGGTCGACGACACCGTCATCTCGTTCGCTGATTTTGAACGAGAGTTCAATGTTCACGTTCTCTCTCTTCCCATTGACGATGGGCAGAAGAAGAAGTATGTGGCGGACTCGAACAATAAAAAAAAGTTTCTCGTCAATCTCATCAACGAGTATCTCATTTACAAGCGGGCCCTCAAGGAGAAGTACGATAGGAGGAGCGACGTACAGGACCTCATCAAGGCTGTCACGAGACGGGCAATCATACAGGTGTATCTCAACGAAAAGATAGAGCCGCAGCTCTCCGAGATCCCGGACGAGCAGATCGAGACGATCTACAATCAGAACAAGAAGCTGTTCGCAGGTGTCGATATAGATATAGCACGCCAGCAGATCCGTATGCAGCTTCTGCAGAAGCAGTATAACGAGCTTCTCAATGATCTGATCGACTCCCTCAAGGGCGAGGCAAAGGTAGTCAAGAACTCTGACCTGGACCTTTAAAGCCCTTTTCTATCTGAGAGATGCGGGTTAAAACCTCCCCCGAACCAAAATATCCTTCACCATTATCATCCGCAGGCGGGGTGAACCCGGGCAGTGCCATAACAGAAACTTGACTTTCATGTCTCCCCAATAATAAGTTGTAATGGGTTTAAACAATATTTCTGGAAGGGTAGATGGTAGATACCAAAAAGATGATCGCAGAGCTGCTCTCAGGGGTCTTGGAGCTCGATCCGGAACAGACCCGTTCTCTGATCGAGAAGCCCCCGAACAGCGACTTCGGTGACTTTGCAGTGCCTTGTTTCGGGTTTGCCAAGAAACTGAGAAAGGACCCCAAGATGATCGCCTCGGATTTCGCGGCTCGCGTCAAGCCCGGCGGTCTCATAGAGAAAGCAGAGCCGCGCGGTCCGTACCTCAATATCTTCCTGGATCGGTCCCGCTTCATAGAGGAGGTGATTGCCGACCTCACAGGGACCGGCTTCGACCGTCCCCTAGCCGGGGGAGATGGAAAGACAGTTATCATCGATTACTCCTCTCCGAATATAGCGAAGCCGTTCGGGATAGGACATCTTCGCTCCACCGTGATAGGAAACTCCCTGAAGCGGATATTCGCTTATCTTGGATACAGGACGATCGGAATAAACCACATCGGAGACTGGGGAACCCAGTTCGGGAAACTGATCACGGCATACAAGCTCTGGGGAGATGAAAAAAAACTCGTGCACGATCCGATCCGGTACCTGTACGATCTCTATGTCAGACTGCACAGGGAAGCGGAAAAGGACCCCTCCCTCGAGGATGATGCGAGACAGTGGTTCAGCCGTCTGGAAAAGCAGGACCCCGAGGCCCTCGAGCTCTGGCAGCGGTTCAGAGATCTCAGCATAGAGGATTTCAAGCGTATATACGGAAGGCTCGGTGTTTCATTCGAGCACTACACAGGAGAGAGCTTTTACAGTAACCTCCTCGACGAAACTGTAGAGGAGGTGAAAAAAAGCGGTATCACCCAAAGGAGCGAGGGAGCCCTTATCGTACCTCTCGAGGACATGCCGCCGGCCCTGATAACAAAGAAGGACGGCTCTACCCTCTATCTGACCCGGGATATCGCGGCAGTACTCTATAGAAAAAAGAGCTACAATTTTGACATGATTCTCTATGTCGTGGGAAGCCCCCAGGCGCTCCATTTCAGGCAGCTTTTCGGTGTCCTCGAGCGTATGGGAAACGACTGGGTCTCTCGGTGCCACCACATCCCGTTCGGCCAGATCAGGTTCTCCCACGGTGCAATGAGCACGAGAAAGGGCAACATCATCTTCCTCGAAGAGGTGATGGATAAGGCGGTGTCCCTTGCGAGGGATATCATCGAAGAGAAGAACCCCGGTCTCACGAACAGGGAGGAAATTGCTGAGGCTATCGGAGTGGGCTCGATCATCTTCAATGACCTCAAGAACTCGCGAATAAAGGACATCACGTTCGACTGGGACGAGATCCTCAACTTCAACGGGGAGACGGGGGTGTACCTTCAGTACACCCATGCGAGGATAGGCAGCCTTCTTAAGAAGCTGGAACAGAAATACGGAGCCCTTGAACCCTTCAGCGAACTAAAGTTCGGCGAACGTCAGTTCGGCGATGAAGGATACGAGATCGTGGGCCTTCTGAACGACTTCGAAAAGACCGTCCGCCGTGCGGGGAAGGAGTTCGAACCGTCCGTTATTTCGCGCTATCTGCTCGATGTGGCCAAGGCTTTTAACACCTTTTACAACTCCTGCCGTGTCATCACCGAAGATGAGCTCGTGTCGCGGTCACGCGGACTGATTGTGCTCTGCTGCAGGAAGGTTCTTCGGCAGGGGCTGGAGCTGCTCGGGATCAGCGCGATCGAAGAGATGTAGGAGGTGCCGCGGGCCTGTCTGTCCAAAAGGCTCCTTTGTGCCCGCGCCGTAAGAATTGACTTCTCAACATTACGGCGAGAAAGGATTCGGATATCGGGCCATAACCGTCCGGTCCGAAGCGTCCTCCTGCCCGTTTTCAGGCGTGAAAATGAAGGACATGGATTTGTAAGATGACGCCGTCATCAAGATGCCGCCGTTGTTCCGGATCTTTTTCAGGGCGGATGGCAGCTTTTTTACTGCAAGGGTTTTAACCCTCAATCTCTCTCCGATCTTTAAGAGCCTGTACGCGGCGGATTAATCGTTAGCCTCATTACCTTCCCTTTATCGGTTTGTATCGTAACAGTGTGAGCAGGGGGAAAACAATACAACTCTTTCCGGTAGATAGAATATGGTTTACGACTTTTACTGCAATGCAAGGATTACGATAACGGATGCCGCTGAAGTCAGTTTGCGGGGGGAACGTGCCTGCTGTCCAGGAATGCTGTGAAGGAACTTTACTCTTCACCTGATAGAAGCACTTCGTCGGTCTCGAATGTCTTGTGGCGTATCTCATGAAACATATCGACCAGTTTTTCGACCGTGAGCTTTTTTTTCTCCTCACCCCCGATATCGAGGATGATCTCTCCCTTGTCCATCATGAGGAGGCGGTTGCCGTACTCGATAGCCTGGCCCATGTTATGAGTTATCATCATGGTCGTGAGGCCGTACTCACCGATGAACCTTGTAGTAAGGTCGAGAACGATCTGAGCGTTCTTCGGATCGAGCGCTGCAGTGTGCTCATCGAGAAGGATAAGCTGAGGCCTGGAGAGCACCATCATGAGGAGGGTGAGGGCCTGGCGCTGTCCGCCCGAAAAAAGCATCACGTTTTCCTTCATTCTGTCTTCAAGCCCCATGTCGAGCTGAGTGAGCTGCTCTCCGAAGAAATTTCTCATCCTGCTGTTGAGGCTTATCCTCAAACCCTTGAACCCCTTCTTGTAGCAGATCATCATGTTGTGCTCTAGCGACATATTGGAAGCCGTTCCAATAAGGGGGTTCTGGAAAATACGGCCGATATACTTTGCCCTCCGGTACTCGGGGTGTCTTGTGACATTCTGGTTACGGATGGATATGTTCCCGACTGTCGGCAGAAATGTGCCGGTAATCATATTGAAGAGAGTCGTCTTTCCGGCCCCGTTACTCCCGATGATGGTTATGAAATCCTTTTCCCGAACGTGGAGATTGATATTTCTCAGGGCCACAGCTTCGTTTGGAGTATTTTCGTTGAAGACCTTTGAGACGTCTTTTACCCGTATCATGATAACATCCGCTTCTTCATCCCGATGTTTCTGAACTTTGTCAGAACGAGTGAAAGAATGATAAGTATTCCGGTAATAAGTTTGAGGTCGTTCGGGGTCAGGTTGATGTAGTATCCGTAGTATCTCCCCGCGTACATGATGCCCTTGAACAGTATTGAACCGAGGATTGCACGGATAGCGAGCAGTCCGATCCTGTTCGACTTTATGAGAAATTCGCCGATCATAACCGAAGCGAGTCCGGAGATAATGATCCCCTGGCCGAGCCCGATATCTGCAAACCCCTGGTACTGGGCCGTAAACGCTCCGGATACCGCTACAAGGCCGTTTGCTATGCCGACCCCGATTATCTTGAGGGTTTCGGGATTCACCCCCTGTGTTATGACCATCTGCTCGTTGTTGCCGAGTGCGCCGAGGGTTAATCCCAGATCGGTATGGAAGAAGAGCATGAATAGTGTCCAGATGATTACGAGAACGATAATGAAGAAGAGCAATGTCGCGTATTCACTCGGCAGGAAGCCGGACCAGAGCGCCGTTACCCTTGTGAGTATTGTCTCCTGTCGCAGAAGGGGCAGATTGGCCCTGTTCCCGAGAACCCTTATATTGATCGAGTACAACATTGTCATCGTGAGTATACCGGCAAGGAGGCTCGGTATCTTCAGCTTGTTGTGGATTACCGCGGTAACAACGCCCGACAGGATGCCTCCGCTAAGGGCAATAAACATGGCGAGCCACACATTGTAGCCCCGGGTAATCAGAATGGCAATAATTGCAGCGCCGAGAGGAAACGAACCGTCTACGGTGAGGTCCGGAAAATCGAGTATTCTGAAGGTAATGAAAACCCCCAGGACCATGATGCCGTAGATCAATCCCTCGACCAATATACCTTCAATCATCTAAACACCTTCGGTATAAAAAACAATAGATGCCCGTCCCCCTGAATAGGTTCAGGAGGGCGGACAACCTGTTATTTCTATTTCTTTTTAAGCTCGCCGTTTTCCACGATCTTGCTTGCGCTGTCTATGTAATCCTGAGGAAAGGTCAAACCGAGCTTTTTGGCAACATCGAGGTTTATCAAAAGATCGATATCAGACGGGTCGGTCATGAACTTTGTAGGGATCTCTTCAGGCTTTGCTCCCTCGATAATGTCTGCTATCATACGCCCCGTGACCCTGCCCATCTTGTAGTAGTCGAATCCCCATGCTGCCAGTACGTCAAACGACTCTGCCGAGCTCGGGTCTGCGGACATCACAGGGACCCCGTGCTCCATTGCAACCTCTGTGAGGGCGCTGAGCGCAGAAACAACCGTATTATCTGTACTCACATAGATGCCGTCAACCCTGTTGATTATCGCCTGTGTCGCCTGCTTGACTTCAGCGGAATTGGTAACCGTCGCTTCGATAAACTCTATACCCATCTCGCGGCAGGCCTCTCTCGCCATCTCCGCAAGCCTTACCGCATTTGCCTCGCCTGATGAGTATACATGGCCGAGACTGTCGAGTTTCTTGATCCTGTTCAAAAATTCGATCTGATCCTTTACAGGAGTCATATCTGAAACACCGGTGATGTTCACGCCCCCCCTGTCATAGGAATCAACGAGCCCTGCATCGACGGGGTCGGTGACGAGTGTGTAGACGACAACTATATCTTCGAGCGCGTTTGCGAGCGCCTGAGCTGTCGGCGTGGCGATCCCGACCGCGATCCGAACATTCTCCGATTTGAACTTGTTTGCGATCGATGCGGCTGTGCTTACCTCTCCATTTGCATTCTGGAGGTCGTATTCGAAATCGTAACCGAGGTCAGCAAGCTCATCCTGGATTCCCTGCTCGGCGGCGTCGAGGGCAGGGTGGGACACAATCTTTGAGATACCGATTACATTGCTCTCCACCGCCTCCTTTTCACCGCTCGCTACCGCAACGGTCATCAGAGCGAGGATAGAGAGAAAAACCGTTGAAAAAATAATTAATTTTTTCATGCTGTGCTCCTTCTTTTTGTTTTGTGAAATAGAATTATCATTATTATTGATGATTGACATACAATACTTTTAAGCCGTTAAAATGTCAATTGAATAATAGTTCGTACGAGGAGGGAGGCTGCCCCCCGAAAGGGAGCTGCGCGGAAATTATTTTTTCATAGCAGGAGAGAAGTTTCTTTCATACAGAATTTCCCAAATACACTGAAGTACATTAATGTTTAAAACAGGAGTGAGGACCCGCAGTACAGGATGAATACCGTCCTGGTTCCGGCCGATTGTTCTGGCTGAAGCCTTCACTCTTTTCGAAAGTCCGCTGCAGCGAGTGCTGAAAAGCCTGTTTCCCTGTGGGTGGGGGTTTCAATCCCCGTTACTTATAGTTTGCTGTTGGTCATGAGAAACGGGGATTACGGCCCCCTATCGCACATCCTCTCGCTGTTCCGGGGTCGGTCCAATTATGATAGGGGTACTACCCGGGGGAGACGAGGTCGAGCACAAGGCCTTCACGGAGATCCGCATGCGGAACGATGATCTGTTTTGCACCCGCCAGAACGGCAAGCCTCTCGTACACCAGTGAGGCCGGCAGGATTACATCCGCGCGGTCTTCCTTGAGGTGGAGTTCTCGGACACGCTCGGTGAATGAGAGGCCGGTGAGCTTTTTAATGAGTTTCCCGAGCTCTCCCACGGAGACCCTGCTCGTAGTCCCCTCTCCCCTCTGGTCCACGAGTGAGGCGATTGTTTCTATGTTCCCACCGGTTGCAATGAATCCGGCAGGCTTCTTTTTCCAGACAGCTGCGGGTATATGTAGTTTCTCAACATACTCCGAAAGAAGCATTCGGAACTTTCCCGGCTCCATGCCCGACCCCGCGAGCTCTTCGAGTAGTCTCACCGCGCCCATTCTGTACGATTCGCTCCAGAGAATACCCGTATCAGTCACGAGAGAGACCTCGACGCTTCCTCCGCCGAGGTCGGTGAGAATCCACTTTTTTCCTCCGAGGCGGACCCGACTTTTTACAGAGAGGAGTACGAGCCGTGCTTCCTCCCGGCTCGAGATACTTTCTATCTCGATGCCGGTTTCCTCCCGAGCTCTCGCTAAAAGGGTATCACCGTTCTCGCTCTCCCTGACAGCAGAAGTTGCAACTGCCCTGTACCTTCTTATACTGAGACGTTCAATGTGGTCGGCAAAGCCCTTCAGGCCAGTGACCGCGCGTTCGATACTGTTTTGGGTCAACCTTCCCGAAAAAAAGGCGTCGTGCCCGAGCCTCAGCGGATAGCGGTCAGCAAAGACCGGGCTGAACGACGTCAAGTTTTCGAACTCTGCCGCAAGGAAACGGATCGCGTTCGAACCGACGTCGATCGAAGCAACGCAAAGGGGAAAGCGAGGAGTATCGTCTGCTATTTTTCTATTCATATCGATAATTTCCGGTAAAAGGCGCCGCCCGGTTTCAGGACTGGCCAGCCCTCCACTTTTAAAAGATAGGCTAATTAATTGAAAGTGAAATAGTTAAATGAAACCAACTTATTCATCAATGTCTTTTCTTGTTGAACATACTAATCATTCACCAAGAACTAATTATAACCGTTTTGGAATAAAATTACAGAGATATTGAGCAGTGAGCTCATTGAGCCATGAGCTGAAAAGATACCATTATCTCGGTTGATATATCTGGACTCCATTTTTTTATCTCTGGAGATTCCATTAAACTCAATCAAACGTACTTTCTAAAAAACTCCAGGAACCCAGGGATACCATTGATATGGGCTTTGCCCGAAGCGAAATATTTTTCATGTTCAATATTGATATGCCGATACCCTGAAGAACATAAGAGAGTCGTAGTCGGTATGGACGATACTTCCTCGTCTTACCGTTCTGATTGTGAGATTCAGGAGGATTTTTGCATCTCTCAAGGCTTCGACCTTTACGACACCATTTCATTCGAGAATGCCGACTGCGGGCACCTTGTTAAAGGCTCCTCTCCTCTTCTAAGGAGGGCGGTTTTTAAGTCGCTGCCTACTGTTTTCGACAGCTTCCCGCTTGCCTGCCGACGAGCGGGATATGCATTTCCAGTCACGGGATAGTAGAAATATGTACACATATTTCCGCTGAGACGGGTTGTCATTTACTGTCATTTTCCCTCACGGGATAGTAGAAATATGCGTGCATATTTCCGCAGAACAGGGTTGTCATTTAAAGTCATTCAGTAGTAGAAATATGTGAACTTGCATATCCGCCGGCAACAACTACCACCTCTTTTCATACGAAAAAACCTACATCCTGGCCTCATGGAGCGGTATCTTGACTGTATCTTACAAGAAGCCGAGACAGGCCGGTTTGCGAAAGGAGGAAATGCAATGCGCTACTGTGAAGCGTCTCAGGGAAGGGTATTCATCTTAAGTCTCGATGACGGAGATATGATACCGGGTGTCATAGAGAAGTTTGCAGAAGAGAAGAGGGTCCAGCGGGGATACTGCATGCTCTTAGGGGGAGCACAGAAAGGCTCAAAAATAGTGGTGGGGCCCGTTAACGAGGCCTCTCGGCCTGTAGTTCCTTTCGTGTACGAGCTTGAAGGGGTGCATAAGGTGATGGAGATAGGAACGATCTTTCCTGATGAAGAGGGGAGGCCCGCGCTTCACATGCACGTCTCTGCGGGCCGGAATGGGAAGGTAAGCACAGGATGCTCAAAGGACAGGGGTCAAGGCCTGGCAGTTATCCGAGGTGGTTTTGGTTGAGCTCCTGGAGACAGAGGCTTGTAGGAAAAACGATCCTGAGATAGGGTTTCCAAAACTGTTCGTTCGAGCGGTCCTTTGAAAACAGCCGGGGTAAAGATAATTCCTCTTAAGTTCTTCAGTGAACCGGCCGATAGATAGAATGAGGCAAACTGTTTTTTAACCGGAGGCTAAAAGGACCCTTCGAGTTTCGGATTCGATAGGCAAAAAGAGTCCGAGCTTGAAAAAATCGGTAGCAGCTAAAAACATGGAGGTTTTTAGCGGTACACATACAAGGAGGTGATGCCCCAAAACAACCACACTATATTTTTCAAAACTTACATCAATTTGTTGCAACTTTTTGGCATGGATGCCGTGTAGAATGCGCAGAAATAGTGCATTCTACAGGGGCATATTTAAGTCCGTAGGGCTTAAATGTCCCTAAGCGGTTTAGGTCCTGAAAATCTAAACCGCACACACCAACTTCAAGGAGGAAGAGATGATTATTAACCACAACATCAGTGCAATCTTCGCCCACCGAATCAATAAGTTCAACGACTGGGCCATCAACAAGGACATCGAAAAGCTCGCTTCCGGCATGAGGATCAACCGTGCGGGCGACGATGCGTCCGGTCTTGCCGTTTCCGAAAAGATGAGGTCCCAGCTCAGGGGTATGAGAAGGGCCGCCTCGAATGCCGAGGACGGAATATCCTTTATCCAGACCTCTGAAGGATATCTCCAGGAGATCCAGGACATACTGCAACGTATCAGGGAGCTTGCTGTTCAGTCCTCGAACGGTATCTACACGGAAGAGGATAGAATGCAGATCCAGGTCGAGGTTTCTCAGCTCATTGACGAGATCGATCGTGTTGCCTCGCATGCGCAGTTCAACAGTATGAACATGCTCACTGGCAGATTTGCGAAGCCGACCGGTGAAAACACGCCGGCTGCATCGATGTGGTTCCATATAGGGGCGAATATGGACCAGCGTGAGCAGGTGTATATCCAGACAATGACTTCGGTGGGTCTCAAGATGAAGGAGTTCTCAACCGGCCAGACGATGTCGATTGAAACGCCTGAGAGGGCGAACAGAATAATCGGTGTTGTCGATCAGGCTCTCACGGCGGTATCGAAGCAGAGGGCGGACCTCGGCGCATACCAAACGAGGCT
>Ga0307378_10011260_pt1 | contig 11537 bp, 11 predicted proteins | sample UN1MG_FD_202238 | JGI IMG/M metagenome (GOLD analysis project Ga0307378, IMG submission 202238) | Soil microbial communities from Risofladan, Vaasa, Finland - UN-1 | ecosystem: Environmental > Terrestrial > Soil > Coastal area > Acid sulfate soil | place: Finland: Risofladan, Vaasa | collected...
ATTCTTTAGGCCTTGCTCCATTGGCCAAATAGTGAACAGCTTAACCAGCCGAACCGCCGTGGTACGGACCCGTATGCCCGGTGGTGTGACAGGGAAAGCCCGTGAGGGCATACCTATGTCGATTCTCCACAGGAATTCAGATTGAGCATTAACCTTTCTATCGTAAGACGATATAATTAAGTGTGCTTTGAATAATCATGGTTTTGACGTTGGACATATGAGAATTAGGAAAATCTGTCATAGAATTAACATTATTCTATTTTCCACAGCTTTCTAAGCAATTCATACATTTGCTGGTCATGCTGTTTCAATTCTGATCGAACGAATGGATAAAAGTCGTTGGTTCCGAAAATGGCCTCCGTACACTCGGCAAAATACTCCTGGTCGTTGTTCAAGGCGTAGGCACGCCTGGACTTTCCGGAAATGTGTTGAACCGACTCGTATTGTTTACTATCTACCGCTTTGTTGTAGGCCTCACGAATTTCGGCATTGTCGTAGCCCAGGACACAATGATGGTAGGAGTGGGCCAGTTCGTGCATCACCATCCAGGGTTGATCAAGTGTCCACTTGAGAAAATTCTCGGAATTCGCGATCTCCACACTGCGTGCCTTGTCCGGATTGAAGTCGTTGTTACGCAACCACTGCTCGCTCGGATGGTAGCACATGCATCCATGTCGCGGAGCTTTGTATTCCACCCAGATCGGCACATTCCTGATCTCTTTGAGGGCTTCATCCGGTACGATACGAGCGACCTGATAAAGCTGGTGGTTTAGCAGCTTCAATACATCCTCAGCGAGGCCGGCGTGATCAGACAATAACTCCTTGTTGACCAACACTTTCCAGCCCTCGATTTCTCTGACTATATAACCGGTGGTGGGGGTATATTCGCTTGAAGCAACACAAACAGCAGGAAGTGCAATACAAATCAGCAATATTTTTTTCATCGAAGATGATCTCCTTGTATGTAAATCTTTAAGAGCACCTTATTTGTGCTCGGTGTGTACGCACACATTAGTTTTCATTCCTTTTAGTATATAAAGATTGATCGGAAAATGAAGTCACTATTGTTAATTTTTTTGTATGAGTGATGTTTCGGCTCTGGTAATATCGTGTTTGTTAAACTCAAACGTCTGGAAATGGAAAGGAGTTGCTATGATGAAGCAAATGGCAAAACGTCCGTTTTGGATCACTTTGACTACACTTTTGGTTGTCCCCGCTTATGTGATGTCTATCCAGGGTGTCACATTGGCGGCGGTCGGTGAGGTGGACGAGAATCGTATTGAAACGATCGCAGCCCAACTTTCTGGAAAGCCGGCGGGTTTTGGCTTGCCCATTGGCAATCGGGGTGGTTGGAAAAAGCTGTCGGAGAATGATTCATTCAAGAAAATAATCTCCGAAGCGGAAAAGCTTCTGGAACAAGCCATTCCCGAACAGCCCGACGATCTGTACCTGGATTTCTCGCGCACCGGGAACCGCACGCGCTGGCAGAGAGTCAGCGGCCGTCGGCGGTCAAGAGTCGGTACGTTTGCGCTGGCCGAGTGCCTGGAAAACAAGGGGCGTTTTGTGCCGGCATTTGAGGAGATTGTCCGGGTGCTGTGCTCCGAACGAACCTGGGTCATGCCGGCCCACGACAGCGACCTGACCAACTTTCATGGCAAGAGTATCGATATCGACCTTGGCTCTTCGGCGCTGGCCTGGTCGCTGGCAACCGCTGATTACCTGCTGGCCGACAAGTTAAGTCCTGAAACACGCCGGCTTATTCGCGACAACCTGGACCGGCGTATTTTTCAGCCGTACCGTGACATGGTATCGGGCAAGCGAAAGAAAAACTGGTGGATGACCGGGACGAATAACTGGAACGCCGTATGCCTTGCGGCCGTGACGGGTTCGGCGCTGGCCGTGATTGATTCTCGTGATTCCCGCGCTCTTTTTGTCGCGGCGGCAGAGGGCTACTCGGAGAATTTCCTCGATGGATTCACCGACGACGGTTATTGCTCCGAGGGGCTGGGCTATTGGAACTACGGATTCGGCTATTATATCATGCTCAGTGAGGCGATCTATCAGGCCACAGACGGCAAAGTGGACATGCTGCAAAACGAGAAAGTGAAACAGGCCGCCACTTTCGGCTCGAAAATCGAAATCATCAACGGCGTTTATCCGGCGTTCGCCGATTGTTCGGTCAGGGCCGAGCCCAGTTCCCGCCTGATGTACTTTATCAGCCGTCGCCTCGGCCTGGGCCTGCGCAGTTGGGAACAGATCGATCCTGTTACTGCCGGCGGCTCGCTCTATCAGAGCATGATGTATAGCTTTCCGAATTCCGCCTCACGCAGTCTGCCGGCACAAAATGCTTCTGAGGGTCCCGGCATCAGGTCCTGGTTTGAGAACGCTGGTATTCTGATCTGCAGGCCGGCTCGGAGTTCAGCCTCAAGCCTGGCTGTTGCCCTCAAGGGCGGGCACAATAACGAGCATCATAACCACAACGATGTCGGCTCTTTCGTCGTAGTTTTAGGTGACAGGCCGCTGTTGCTCGATCCCGGCGGGGAAGTTTATACCGCTCGAACATTCAGCAGCCGCCGGTATGAAAGCAACGTTCTGAATTCCTTCGGGCATCCTGTTCCGCTCGTGGCCGGCAAATTGCAGCGAACCGGCAGGCAGGCACTGGGCAGGGTCGTTCGTGAGGACTTTACCGAAGATACCGACACGCTGGTACTGGATATCTCATCCGCCTATGATGTGCCGGAACTCGAAAAACTTCAGCGCAAGTTTGTCTATTCCCGGCAGGATTCCGGCTCTTTAACGGTGACTGACGAAGTAGTCTTCTCGAAGCCCTGTGATTTCGGCACGGCCCTTATCACATTCGATAAATGGCAGCAGCTTTCCGGCTCGTCGCTGATGATTCGCGATCAGGACAAGGCTCTGCGGGTAGATATAGAGGTTACGGGCGCCGATTTCAAAATCCAGCCGGAAACTATCGAGGAAGATCTCAGCGGTAGCAGACTACCTACTCGACTGAGCATTAACCTGACCCGGCCCGTGCTTCGTGCCGTCATTTGTCTTACAATCAGCCCGGCGGAATAATCCGGTACCGCTAATGTGATGCAGTTGTCTCGCACCGGCGAAAAAAAATCTTATTGCTGAATGGGAGAAGAAAATGGAATCAATAAATCGAAGAGATTTTCTGAAAGGTTCCGTGGGTGCGGCGACAGCCTTTACCGTCCTGCCTGCGGGCGCAACTTCGGCGGCGCAAAACAAAGTGGTTCTGGGGATTATGGGAGTCGGCGGCCGGGGGCGTGCGCTTCTGACGAGCCTTGTGAAAAGGTCCGATGTTAAGATCAAGTATATTTGCGACGCCGATACCCGATGCTACGGACCGGCTGCGGAGATTGTAATTGAAGGTCACGACTACAAGCCGGAATTTGTTCAGGATTTTCGAAAGATGCTGGACGATCCGCAAGTCGATGCGATCGTTATTGCCACTTCGGACCGCTGGCATGCGCTGGCGACAATAATGGCCTGCCAGGCGGGGAAAGACGTTTACGTGGAAAAGCCGCTGTCGCTGAGCATCTGGGACGGCAGAAAAATGGTTGAGGCTGCACGCAAGTATCGCAGGATTGTGCAGGTCGGAACTCAAAGCCGCAGTGCTCCTTATACAGAGAAGGCCGCCGAGTACATCCGCAGCGGGAAACTGGGGGACATCCATTTGGCCCGCGTATTTCTCATGCAGGAATCGGGCCCTATTCAGGTAGCTGATGTTCAGCCGGTGCCGGAAGGTCTGGATTATGATTTGTGGTGCGGCCCGTCGCCCATGCTGCCTTATAGGCCGGGTCAATGGTTTTGGAGGCTGTGGAATTTCTATGTCGGCTACATTATGGCCGACATGATTCATCAGATAGACCTGGCGCGGTATCTGATCGGCAGAGATTATCCCGAGACGGTCTGCAGCGCGGGAGGAGTCTACCACTTCGACGACGGCAGGCAGCAGCCGGATACGCACTTGGCGACCTTTGAATTCGATAAGCTGACGCTGCTTTTCGAAGCGTCCCTATGGTCGCCTTACATGCATCGTATCGTTCTCTTGAAGGACCAGAGCAAGTTTCCCGACTGGCCTTTCTGTGCTACAAAAGTGGAGATATGCGGGACCAAAGGACTTATGTGCTTCGGCAGGCACGGCGGCGGATGGCAGGTGTTCGAAGGGGATGCCCGTGTTCGCCGGAGCAAGGCTGTTGTCTCGGAGCCGGCCGAGCTGAAATTCGGCAGTATCATCGATGCGCATTTTGAGGATTTCGTGAGCTGCATCCGGACCCGCAGGAAACCGAAAGCCGATGTGGAAGAAGCGCACCGTTCAATGGCGCTGTGCCATCTCGCAAATATTTCCTATCGAGTTGGAAACCGCAAGCTGAAATTTGACGGGGCGACCGAAAAGTTTGTGAATGATGCCGAGGCCGACAAGTACCTGAAGACTAACTACAGAAAACCGTGGATTGTGCCGGATGAGGTGTAAGGTCGATATTACTTTGCCGCTCTTCGATTAGTTGACTTGGCACCGTTCTGTATTACAGAAACGGCCTCAAATTTGAGGCCGTCGTTTGTCAGGCTAAATGTGTTCGCGAATTTGTCTAATACCTGAGTAAGGCGGTTTTTGTTAGGCCGAACTATTTCGATTTACCTGTTGCTTGTAAATTGTTTTTCTCCGATTGCTTAATAATGCATTTGAGAATATCCGATCTGCTGATAACTCCCGATACTTTGCCGTTTAACGTGATGGGAACTCTTCTGATAGAGTTGTCTCTCAGGCAGTAGCAAACATCCAACAGAGGTTCGTGTTCTTCGAAGTGGATGGCAGGTTGTGTCATAAAATCGTTTACCGTTCTGTCTTTTTCGTCGTCATAAGTATGGAACAATCTCAGGACATCCTGTTCGGACAGCATTCCGACCAGGGTTCGATCGTCTTCTACCACAGGGATGCCGGTGATATTATTATCCGCCATCATTCGTATTGCTTCAAATATCGGAGTATCTTTCTTTATGCAAATGACTTGCTTTGTCATTATGTCTTTAGCTTCGAGCATAACATTTCCCCCACATGGAAATTCAATTGGATTAGCCGACGATCGCTTTCCAGCTATGATTTAATTCTTCCATTAATTCGATTACTTCGCGAATCATTTTAGGATCGCGTTTTATATTGGCCTCGGAGAGGCGGTTATTCATAAAACAATATAGTTTACGAAGGTTGGTGGCTATTTCGCCGCCGGCATTCAAGTCCAAAACCGCATTGAGCTCATTGATAATATCCTGGGCTTTGTTTATGTACTGTCCCTTTGCTTCGTAGTTGTTTGCTTCGAGTTCCTTGATTGCCAGTTTCATGAACTTGATTGCACCGTCGTAAAGCAGAACGATGAGACGGCCTTTGCTCTGTGTAGTAACTACGCTGTCCTGATATGCTGCGATTCCTTTCATAGTATCGCTCCGTTATTAATATTTAAGGGTTCCAGGCTCTGGGTGCTTAACCTATGGGGAGATGACCGACTGTTTGTGCCCCTGTCATCTCCCCCATAAGTTATCTAATATTCGAATGCTGCCGTTGTTATCTAAGCAGGGTCAATGCCATCTGAGGCATTGCGTTGGCCTGTGCCAACATAGCGACGCCGGCTTGTGCCAGCACCTGGTTTCTGGTCATCACTGCCATTTCGGTGGCCACATCGACATCCGAAATACGTGATTCGGCTACCATCAGGTTCTCCGCCTGAATATCAAGCACCTGACGAGTACTTTCCAGACGGTTCATCTTGTAACCGAAGCCCGCACGAGCTTCGTCTTTCTTGCCGATAGCAATTGTAACCGAGGACAAAGCATCCACTGCGGCACCGACATCCAGAATGTTAACGGTTCCACCAGCGGTACCATTAATGTTAAGAAAGTCAGCCGGTAACAAATTGGCGATTGTGCAGACTACTGCAGGATCAGCTAAATCTCCGGCTGCTTTGGCGCTAACCTTGAGCCTATACAGTTGGGTTTCCGAGTCATAGACGATCTTTGCAGCATCGTAGTCCGACGCAGCCTGCGATGCTGTATTGATAGCATCACGGACTTGTTCCATTGAGTAGGCCTGGGCGGCAAAAGCAGCCGTTACTATTGCCGGTTCTGTATCGAATGTAATGCTAAACGTGCTGGCGTTACCGGTGATCCAGCCGGCGGTAGTGTCAACACCCGCGCTAGTTACCATATATTCTGCCGCACCAGCACCAGCATTGATTTCAAGGCCTATCTTTGTCATATCGGCGCGCTCGATGTTAATCTCATCGTCACTCCCTGTACCGAACCGAACCTTCACATCACTTGCGTCATCGATTTTGTTAAGCATTGCGATGTCATTGAATTTGGTTGACATTGAAATACGGTCGACTTCCGCGGCCATCTCCTCGAACTCACTGTTCATAATTTCTCGCTGGGCAGGAGAATATGAGCCGGTAGAGGCTTGCTCAGCCAGTTGTTTCATACGCACCAGGCAAGCGTCGATTGTTGACATAGCACCTTCCATTGTCTGCAGCATACTGATGCCGTCCTGAGTGTTACGAGAACCCTGTTGCATCACAGCGATGTCGGCACGCATCAACTCTCGGACAGCCAGGCCGGCTGCGTCGTCCTTTGCACTGTTAATGCGCAGGCCTGACGACAGCCTTTCGACCGATGAAGCCAGAGCATCGTAGCTTCGCCCCAAGTACCGAGCAGCGTTTACTGCCATAAGGTTGTTCTTAATTGCTAACATATTTTTGACTCCTTAATTTAATAAAGTACCGAACAAATTTTTTTTGGCCCTGTCAAAAGCCCCCGAATATTAACTTGGACATGCAACGAGCACGCCGTAAAGTCTGCTTTCAATGCTCATTATCGGCCAGAATGAAAGAGACTTGAGGAATTTCTTTGATGGAAATCACTTCGGAGCGATTAGGCCGGTAATCCGAATGAAATTGGGTCTGATACTGTAGACAAGCTGCCGGAGATGGCGAAAAAAAAAGGGGGAATTTGTGAAATTATTGGTCGATTCTTGTGCAAACTTGCAGTTACGTAGTCGGTAAATCTTGCGGTTAAATCTTCTCTGCAAAGGTTTGGATGATAAAGGATAATTCTTGCCCGGAGTTTCCCGATCGCGTATTATCCCGGTAATATATGAATAATCAAGAAGATCACGCTAATAAGACACTGCTTGTATTTAATTGCCACGAGGCATGGGTATATCAGTTCGGGGTATTAGGCTATGCTCTTGATATAATCGTAGGCCTTAAAGGCAGGTACAAGCAATCCTGGGACGAGCAGATGCGTCCGATGCCTCCCAATTCGCGATTGATTACTTTGCCGCAAGCACTTCAGTCTCAGACTCGTTACTATTGTATCATTACCCACAACATAACTGATTTGCTCGATGTTAAATTTCGGCCCGAGCCGCGGCTTATGGTCATTCACTCCACGCTTGAGGGGCGGGCGATTGAGGAAAAGTCGGATATATCGCCGCAACGGATGCGAGAAATGCTGCGTCAGTATGTAGGCCTGGCAGGCGTCCACACGGTGGCTGTTTCTGAACTTAAGGGCAAATCGTGTGGCTTTACCGAGGATATTGTTCCTTTGGCGGTTGGCAAAGATGATTATTTGCCCTATTCGGGGCATCTTGCTATGGGTCTGCGTATCTGCAATTTTATTGAGAGCCGGAAGAAGATTTTGTTATGGGACTTCCATGAGAAGGCGTTTGATGGGATCCCCGTACGTCTTGTCGGGCATAATCCGGACATGCCGGGAGTGATGGCTGCTGAAAATTGGAACGATCTGAAGCAGATATTGCAGTCTCATCGTTTTTACATTCATACCGCTAAACCAGAGCTTGAGGATAGTTACAATACAGCAAGCCTGGAGGCAATGGCCGCGGGTATGCCCATTTTAGGCAATCGGCATCCGGGCTCACCTATTGAACACGGCGTCAGCGGCTTTCTCAGTGATGACCCCGATGAACTACGCAAATACGCCGGAATGTTGTTGGTGGATAGAGATTTGGCAGCGAGAATGGGCCGGCAGGCTCGAAAGACGGTTATCGAGCGTTTTTCGATGAGCAGTTTCAAAGAGGGCTTTCTGAAGTCTATCGAGACCGCCCGCCGCAAAGGGGAAAGTAGAAAAGTTCAACCTGGAAAGACGTAAAGGTTCTTTCTCCTTCCAGCTCTTTGAATATTCATCCGGCGATAGACGACTAATGCCGGCTGACAGTGTTAATTAAAATGCATCGAGGCAGATGCCGCCCGATGAAGATGTCCGCATTGATGATATTGATAGGCATTTTACATAGTTGCGGCAGCGGTTGGCACCTTTATATATGGCCTTTCTGCTTCGAGAATAAGTTAAAACCGATGCGATTGTATTTCATATCAGCATATTGATGGAGCCGTCGGTGATAAGTCCCTCCTGCAATTCGTAAAGGTTCTCATAGCTGTTATTGCTTGCTAACCACTCATTGCTCTCGCCGGCATCCGGGTTGTTTCCCGGCGTCCCCGGATTCGCCGAATTATGCTGATGTGCTCCGCCGCTTTGCATTGACTGGTTCCCGAGAGTTCCCTGCCCTGATTGCTCCTGGTTGGATAGCATAACTTCGAGCCGCTTAATATGAATACCGGAATCTGCAAGGTTGCGGATAATCTGCGGCAGCGTTTGCTCAATCTCGTTTCTTGTTTGTGGCTTACTAACCTCCATAATGCCGGTCAGTTCAGCGTCCTGCTGCCGGAATGTTATGGATACCTTTCCCAATTCGGGCGGGTTGAGACGGATTGTAATCTGCCTTTCCGCGCCTTGCTGGGAGACGGAACTGTGAATAGATTCGAGAATCTGCTTGCCGATATCCGCCGAGACGTTGCTGGAAGAATTCTGGCCCGGCATATTGGTTGTCGTTGCGTTCTTTGCCGCGGCGGGGGTCTGCTCCGTAATTAGAGTTTGGGAGGTATTGTGCGAGAGTATCTGTTCAAAGCCCTGGGAGTTGTTCTTATTGGACGTTGAAGTGCCCTGGTCTTTAGCTTGACCTGTGGATACCTGAACCGCGGCTATATTCAGCTTTTGGGCGCTTTGATTTTCCGAGAGATTATTGCCGGTCTGTGTGGTCTCTTTGCCGTTGGGATTCAACAATTTCGAGAGTGTTTGCGAAGCGGTTGTTTTTGCCTCAGTCTCTTCAGCCGGTACAGGCTTTTCCGGATCGATACCGGCAGGCGGAGGCTGCATTTCCGACGTCTTGGCCTGGACAGCTTGCAGGTTGATATTCACTGCCGGCGTTTTTCCGCTGGCAGTGGTAGTGCTTTTGCCGGTATTAGCAGGGACTTCAGGAGCCAATTCTTTGGTATTTCCATTTTCGGTTATGGATTTTGTCTCAGCGATTGTCTTGGCTGATACAGAGACCTTATCGGTATTGTTTCCCGTCTCAGGCGTTTTCTTGCCTTCAGGAGTACTCTTTGATGTGCCGGGCAAGACGGAAGTGCCGGGCAAGACGGCTGTGCCGGGCAAGGCGGAAGTGCCAGGCAAGACGGCTTTAAGTCCATTTTGACCCTCGGATTTTGTAGGAAGAACGGTTTTTAGCCCCAATTGCCCTTTTTCAGTACTGTGAAGAAGTTTTATTTCGGCTGATTTTACAGCATGTCCCGTAACAGGGGGGGACTTGCCGGTTTGCGTGTTAGCGATAATTTGGGCAAGTTGCTGCCCGGCTTTCGGCTCAATTTTCGTAGCGGTGCCTTCTTTGCTTTGTTGTACAACTGTAGCGGTCCCTTCTTTGCTTTGTTGTACAACTATAGAGTGTTCAGCCAACCAGCTCTTTATTAAATTTTGCTGCTCGTTCCGCTGCTCGTTCGGCTGCTTGATTGTTCCGGAAGCTGCGTTTTGCTCTTTTGGTTTGGTTTCATTCTCAGCGTCGCAGGGATTTTCGGACTTTGTTCTTTTGCGGATCGATTGCGTAAACTCTTGCGGTGATTTACTAATGGGCTCTTTCCGGTTCTGGACTTCCTCATTAATATTATCGGTCGTTGGCTTTTCAAGGCTGTTAACCTGTGGATGTTCATCATCCGGAGTCAGAGAAAATTTTGCACCTTTTCTGCTTTCATCAGGCTTTGGTAGAACTGAACTTGCGCCCGTTGTTGCCGCCAAAGTACTGTCGATTGTAAACAAGTTGATATTCATATAGCATTACCCATAGAGTCAACTAATATGAGCAATTAGTGTGCCAGTATTTGAGGGATGGACATTCCTATACGGCAAGTAATTGTAAACAAGATACTTATGGGTATTGAAAATATATTGGCCGGTCTAAAAAAAATCCGCCGGCGGTGTTAGTGGAGAAATATTCCTGTGCATAGGTAAAAATTTCCGGTTTGGCTTTAGAGGGGTGACTCATTTGGCGAGTTGTCTCTCTGCAAAGTGGGTGCATGGATAAGCTATCGGGCTTCATCAGATCGAGACGGTATGTCAAGAAACGCTCACTTTTTGTATAAAATCCTGACATTATATTTACCAATCGACCATGCGTTTTTTGCGCTTAATGGCTTTTTTGGGACATGGCAGGGATTAACATGTTGAAAATGACCGGCAAAAAGGATTTGGCACGATTATTGCTGTTTTTGTTTTACAGACAAGGTTTGTGTATATATTTGGGAACAGCTAATGGCCAAAACAGAAAATATAATGGACCTTATTGATGCCGGGATAAAGGCTGAAACTCTTCGCCAGAAAGCGATTGCCAATAATGTTGCCAATCTCGAAACCCCTGGATACCGCAGGGTCGATGTCAAATTTGAGGAGTTGCTTGCCAAGTGCCTGCGTTCGTCCAAGGAATTTGACCTTAGCGAGGTTGAGGCAGAAATTTACCAGCCTAAACAGACACCCTTAAAATCGAACGGTAATGACGTTAATTTGGAAGCCGAAGTGGGGCAAATGATAAAAAATACTCTTCGCCACAAAGCGTATATTCGGCTTCTCAGTAAGAAGTACAGCCAAATTGAGTTAGCAATGAATGTAAAGTAGTTTTCCATTTTTGGTTGCCGGTGTTTTCGAGTCAAACGGGGATCAGAAATGAACGAGAAAAGGAACAGAGCATATGGAAGTTGACAATAGCTTCGGTCCTATAGATATAGCGATTTCGGGTTTGCGGGCACAGGGCAGACAGATGAAAGTGATTTCATCGAATGTTGCTAATGCCCGCACATCCGATGCCGGCAAGGGCGAGCCATACCGCAGGCTTGAAGCTACGTTCAAATCGGACGGCGACTTGGGCGGCGTCAAACTGGATAAGATAGTCGCGGATATGAGTGACTTTCTGAAGGTTTTGGAGCCCGGGAGCCCTCTGGCGGATGAGGAGGGATATGTCGCTATGCCGAACGTCAGTTTGCCCATCGAAATGATGAATCTTAATATTGCCACACGTATGTATCAGGCCAATATAGCGGTTTTGAAACGTTATCAGCAAATACTGGAAACCACACTCGAGTTACTTCGATAAATTAGGGAATAATTGATGATCAATG
>Ga0307378_10011262_pt1 | contig 11534 bp, 6 predicted proteins | sample UN1MG_FD_202238 | JGI IMG/M metagenome (GOLD analysis project Ga0307378, IMG submission 202238) | Soil microbial communities from Risofladan, Vaasa, Finland - UN-1 | ecosystem: Environmental > Terrestrial > Soil > Coastal area > Acid sulfate soil | place: Finland: Risofladan, Vaasa | collected...
GTTGGCGTTTGTGGCCGGGCTGTTCACTGCCATTTTTGCAGGGATACCATGGTACGTGGTCGTTTCTGATGACCCGGTTCTGCCCTGGTGGCTGCGGATAGCGGTCTTCTGCCTTGTTGGAGGTATCCTTGTGGTCCTGGTGACAGTCGCTGTCGAACAAAGAAAAACCAGGATAAAAGCAGAGACGCCGGAGCCTGCTGAGCCCAAACCAGGAATTTTGCTGTTAAACTCCACAGAAATACCCGGCAGACAGATACGTGAGATTCTCGGTCTGGTCCACGGACATACGGTATTCGCTATCTGGCTCGGCAAAGACCTGTCGGCCATAATCAGACTTGTCCTCGGCGGTGAACTAACCGAATACACGCAGATGATGGGGAAGGCTCGCCAGGCAGCTACCAACAGGATGGTCGCCGCAGCCGGGCGGATGCAATAATCAATGTTCGCTATATGACAACCAGTGTCGTGGGCAGTGCCGCTGAACTTTTAGCTTACGGCACAGCGGTCAAGCTAAGCGCTTAGACCGCCCTGGGGGTCGGCGAGAGATAAATTAGATTACGGGTATTTCGGTTTCGCGGCCGGCGTTCTGTGCTGAAAGATAGGCAGCATATATGGTCGCGGTAACATCCAGCGCCAAATCTATACCCGACTGAGGTTTGCCGCCGGTGGCCGCACAGGTAATAAAGTCCTGGAACTGGTTCCTGTAGCCTACGGTGAAGTTCTCATCAGGGGCAGCCGGCGACCAGCCTTCCTTTGTGCTTATTTTTTCGATTGTGTATATGTCCCTGTACTGCTGGTTCGATGGGTTGAATGTATCGACGATATTGGTGGGGCTGATGCGGCAGCGTGTCCTGTGGTTGTTGGCAAAGACCTCCACGAAATCGTAAAGCCCGCCGAGCGCAAGCTCACTTGCAATAATGTCGGCCACGGTGCCGTCCTCAAAGACCACGTGCATAAAGCCGTAATCTTCAATGTCACGATAGTCGGTGCGGATAAAACCGGCATCGACATAGCTGGGCAACCGTGTGATTTCGTGTGTTCGCGCACTTACCGCAACGGGCCTGATAGGTTTGCCGCTTCTGGCAAGGCCTTCTGCCTGTTTCAAATAAAGCACACCGCCAAGGGGATGGCAGGCCTTGCCGATAAGCGAGCCGCCGCCGGCAAAACGCCAGATGCCGTAAACCGGCGAAGCCGAGCCGTTGTGTGATTCCTCGCCGACCATTCGGAGTATCTGGGAGTTTGTTTTTTCGACGATTTCTCGTTCCTTCTGAATGCTCGGCGTATAGACATAATTTTCGGCATATCCGAAAAAGACTTTGTTGTCCCGCACAACTTCGGCGATATTCCGCAGCCGGCCAACAAGCTCCTCGAGCATTGCTTTCTTGTCGGCCTTGTTACCGTAAAAGCTGTCGTCGGCGCCTGCGGAACCGAAACAGCCTGTAAGGGGCTTTTCGCAAACAACAGCCTTGCCGGCAGAAGCTGCAGCGATAATACCCTGCTGGTGGGCATAGGGCGGCGAGCATATATCCAGAAGGTCTATATGCTCAAGCATCGCTTCAACGTTTTCATACACGGGTATATCGTATGTCTTGCCGAATTTTTCACGGCTTTCGGCATGAAGGGAAGTAACACCTGCCAGCTCAACATCAACGCCGTGGATACATTTGAGGTTGTCAACGTGAAAAGACGCTGCAAAACCCGCACCAACTATACCGACCCGCAACCCGGCAGTTCCAGCCATTTTTACCGTTTCTTCCTCTGTTGACCAAACAGTTTGTCAGACAAGATTAGTGGTTCCGGTTTGGACCATTTCGATGTTTTTGTTCGGGCAAAGATAAATACACATACCGCACGCAAGGCACTTGTCCCGGTCAAGAACAATCCTGCCGTTTGCATCAAGGTCAAAACAAAATGCCTTGCAGGTGTCTTTGCAGACCTCGCAGCCGGCACCGCATCCACACGAAAGACACCTGGATGCTTCGGCTACGGCCTGTTCCTGCGTAAGAACGGGTAGGTAACAGTCAAAATTTTCCTTCCGCTTGTCCGCCGACACAGAATCGAGCTTTACCCGCCACTGGCGGGGCCTGTTACCCGTGCGCACCAGCACCTGGTCCTTATCGACCATTACCTTTTCGCCGTCATAGCTCAAGACGGCGTTTTGGCCCGCGAATTTGGAGTCTATGGATGCAGCGGCCCTTTTCCCGTGGGCGATTGCGGTTATAACGTTTTCGCCGCCGTTGACACAATCGCCGCCGGCATAGACACAGTCGATATTGGCCGCACAGGTTTGACTGTCAAACTCAATAGTTCCATTAGGGGTAATCTGCAGACCCTGTACCGAATCATTTTCTACCGCCTGGCTTACTGCCCAGACAACGGTATCGACATCAAGGTAAAACTCGGTTCCCGGCACTTCGACAGGCCGACGACGTTCGGATTGGTCCTCGGCGCCCAGAACGTAGTTCAGCATTTTAAGCTTTTCGACTTTGCCGTCGCCGGCAACTTCCAGCGGTGAAACCAGGTACATAATTTTTACGCCTTCGGCTTCTGCTTCGAGAATTTCATCTGCTGCCGCCGGCATTTCGTCTTTTGTTCTGCGGTAAAGTATGAACACCTCATCGGCACCGAGTCTGACAGCGCTGCGGGCTGAATCGACAGCGGTAAAGCCGCCGCCGATTACAGCAACACGCCGGCCAACAGAAGGCTTTTTGCCTGTTTGAATGTCCCTTAGAAAATCGACAGCCGTTATACTGCCGGGCAAATCCCCGCCCTTAATACCGGGTATCTGACCTTTCCAGGCACCTATGGCAATGAATATCGCGTCAAAACCATCGCGTTTGAGACTTTCAATTGTAAAATCGGCACCGAGTCTGGTACCGGTCTTGAATTTCACGCCGAGGCTTTTGATAATTTCAATTTCTTTTTCAAGCACGGCAGGATTCAATCTGTAACCGGGTATGGCATAAGTGAGCATTCCGCCAAGTTTTTGTTCGGCCTCAAATACCGTCACGCTGTAGCCTGCCCGAATAAGGTCATAAGCGCAGGCAAGACCCGCTGGGCCGGAACCAACTACGGCGATTTTTTGTTTTCTGCTTTTGGTCTTGCTGGCAAGCAGTGACGGCTTCCAGCCTTTTTGCCGGGCCATTTCGAGGACAAAACGTTTGATTTCACGAATCATAACGGGCTGGTCTTTCAGTGCCCTCGTACACTCAGCCTCGCAAGGCCGGTCACATATAGCAGCACAGATACTCTGCAGCGGCGACCGTGACATTATGAGTTGATAGGCCTGTTCAAACTCTTCCTCAGCAACCTTTCGGACGAAACCCTGGGCCGGTACGGAATTCGGACAGGTGTATGTACACGGGGCAACAAGATTGGCCTCTTTAATGACGGCATTGCCTTCGTAAATTGTCAGCTCGGGCGCAGAAGTAATTGCCGGCACGAGGATGTCCCGCATATCGCGTATGGTTTTATATCCCTTTTCATTCATGTACTGCCTGAAGCCGTGTATGAATTCGCCCATAAAGCCGAAGCCCGATACGAGTGTTGCCGTACAAAGCCCCACAATGTCGGCGCCGCACATGATTATCTCCACCGCGTCCTGCCAGGTAATTACGCCGCCGGTAGCGGTAAGAACGGCATCGGGGCCGCACTCTTTTCTCATTTCATACACATCACGCAGTGCAAGGGGTTTCAGCCACGGCCCATTCATACAGGCCATACCAACTTCCTGCTGCAGGTAGTACATAGACTTTGTGGGGTTGTCCAAATCAATCGGAGGAACGCCTACACGGTTGGCGTTGCCGCCGCAGGCGTCGGCACCGGCTTCCAGCGCAATTCTTGCAACCTCTGCCTGGTGCGCACCTTCGGGAGTAATCTTGACAAAAAGCGGAATGGTTGTTTCCTGCCGCACCGCCTTGACAATAGCGGCAATGGCCTGCTCGTTCTGGCCCAGACTTGCGCCGGTCCTGGGGCCTTGCGTGGGCTGCTTTGACGTCAACTCGACATTGTACGACATATTCGGGCAGCACATGTTCAGCTCGTTTATGTGTACGCCTGCCTGCTCGCATTTTCTGGCCATATTGACCCAGCCCTCGATGCCTTTGTCGCCGGCGTAGGTGATGTTGGACATAAGCACAAGGTTCTTTGCGTGTTTTCGGCCCTGCTCAATAAGCCGCAGAAGTTCGTCGAGCAGCAGGCGCTTTTCAGCGGTGAACGTAAGGAAATTCTTTTCGGGATAATAACCATAACGGGGACGTCTGTTGATATAGGGGACGGGGTCGATGGTAAGTTTCAGTGACGCGCCGCCCCAGCCTGTGGCGTCCGCTCGCTGGAGCTGTTCGATTGTCATTGTCGTGGGCCCGCTTGAAACGTAAAAAGGATTGCGAAATTTTACGCCCGCGACGGTAACAGGTATATCAAAATCGGTATATTTGGGCATAATTACCACGAGCCTTTTATCGTTTTTCCCTGCCTGTTTGACTGATACATAGCGTCTATGATCTCCAGGCAGGCCAGACCAAGATGCCCGCCGGCACCGTACAAAGGTTCGGTATCGTTTATTATGCAGTCTATAACGTACTGAATTTCTTTTACGTACCCGAGATTATAGAACTCATCGACAGCAGGTTTTGTCCAGCCTAAGGTATTGTCTGTTTTTTCAATGCAGTATGAGTATCCGCCCCTGCTGTAAACATTAAGGTTCGAGCCGAAGGTCAGGTCAGCGGTTATTCTGCCTTGGGTACCGTAGATTTCGACCTTATCATCCATTCCGCCGACAGTTATGTAGTTGCCTTCAACAAAGGCGTGCTGGCCGGACGCAAATTTCATTATTCCGACCGACCAGTCTTCGCCGGTGTTTTCCTTGTGCACGTAGTTTGCCTCGGCTCCGTCATTGACCTTGCCGATTACCTCAACGACCTTGTTTCGGCCGCTGTCGCTTAAAAGATGCAGTACCCAGCCGATAGGGTGTATGGCTAAGTGAATCAGGCAGCCGCCGCCGCAATACTTTTTGTTTTTGGCAAACGGACTGTGCGTACCGTTGTGCGTTTCTTTGGCCTTAACGTATAGAATATCGCCGATGGCGCCTTCTTTGATAACATCGATTAGCTTTATCAGCGACGGTGCAAAGCACCAGTCCTCGCCGTAGAAAAGCTTCACGCCGTGCTCTTGACATACCTGCAGCATCTCCTGGCCGTCAGCGATAGTGGTGGCCAGCGGCTTTTCGCAAAGCACGTGTTTGCCGGCCTTCGCGGCTGCAATAACTACGTCGTGATGCAGGAAATTGGGCACGCATACCGAGACAAGGTCGATGTCATCACGTTCGAGCATTCGATTGTAATCTTCGTAAGTATCCGGTATGTTCCACTTTGCCGAGATTTCCCTGAGGTTGTCGATTGCCGCTACAGCCGTGATTTGGGCCCGCGGGTCTCTGCTGTACGAGTCGCAGTGAAAATCAGCGGCGAATTTCGAACCTACGATACCAACTCTGACTTTATCCATAGATTACCCTTCCTTATATTATCAAAGGCTGTTAATGCAGAACGATTATTATAAGCACGGGCGGCATTTATGTCAACCAACGGCTGTAATAACGGCAAAACAAAGGGTGCAGGACTCGGCCCTGATTGATAAAAAACCCGCAATAAAGCACATGCAGAAAAGCCTTGCAAAATCAATCCAGACCAATTAGCATCGGTCTTGCGGTACACACAAGTTCTATTACAGGCTTTGATGATAAGGAGAGACAAATGTCCTATCTGGAAAACAGGTTCGGCTTAGACGGTAAAACAGCCGTCATAACCGGCGGCGGCGGCACACTGTGCAGCGTAATGGCTGAAGGATACGCCAACAGCGGCGCAAATGTGATACTGTGGGACGTCCGGCCGGAGGCAATGCAGGAAAAGGCGGCTATAATAGCAAAAAGCTGCGGCGATAAATCAAAAACAGCCTGCGTTCAGGTGGACCTGATGAAAGAAGAATCAATCGCCGAGGCACTCAAGCAGTCCGTAAGCAAATTCGGCAGCGTCGATATACTGCTCAACGGCGCAGGCGGCAACAGGGGCAAAGGACCCTTCGTGGAATTAGTCGAAAAGGACTTTGATTTCGTAATAAAACTGAACCTTATGGCAGGCTGCATTCTGCCTACCAAACATATCGCCAAATACTGGGTCGATAACAAAATTAAGGGTGTAGTGATAAATATCGCCTCGATGGCGGGGTTTAACCCGCTTTCAGGCGTGTGGGCATACTCGGCTGCCAAGGCAGCGATAATAAATCAGACAATGGCCCTGGCCAAGGAATTCGCAGCGCACGGGATAAGGGTAAATGCCATTGCGCCGGGATTTTTTATAGCAGAACAGAATAAAAAGCTGCTGCTTAACGATGATGGAACATTAACGCAAAGGGGCAAAGACGTAATTGCACATACGCCTATGGGCAGGTTCGGCCAGCCGGAAGACTTAATCGCGGCGGCAATTTTCCTGGCTGGCGACGGGGCAAAATTCGTTTCGGGTATTACACTGCCCGTTGACGGCGCGTATCTTTGTCACAACATATAATCGACCCGCAAACAAGCCTGCTCTTAAAATACAGGAAAGGCAACACTATGGCCAAATACAAGGTCCTTATAGCCGACAGCAGATACCTGACATACAAATACGAAAAACAGGTTCTGGAAAAAATCGACGCCGAAATAATCATCGAAACAAGCGACGATGAAAACAAAATCGCACAGGCTGCGGCTGACGTTGACGGCCTGCTGGTTAATCTTGCGCCGATAACAGCCAAGATTATATCGGCTATGACAAAATGCAAATGCGTAAGCAGATACGGCGTCGGGTATGACAACGTGGATACAAAGGCGCTGAAGGCGAAGGGCATTTTCCTTGCCAATGTCCCGGACTACTGCGGCCAGGACGTCAGCGACCATGCGTTTGCGCTTTTTATGGACTGTGTACGAAAGGTGTCCCGCAAGGACCGTCTCATAAGACAGGGCCGGTGGAACCTGACGGGCATACAGAACGTTTACAGGATTACCGGCAAGACGTTCGGATTTGTGGGCTACGGGATGATAGCAAGATGTTTGCACAGGAAACTTTCAGGTTTTAACATCGGCCGGTTTTTGATAAGCGACCCCTACGTTTCCGCAGACACGGCCGCTGGGGCGGGCGCCGAACTTGTCGAACTTGACACACTGTGCACACAGGCGGACTACATATCGATACATGCGCCGCTTCTGCCGGCAACTAAGGGCCTGATTTCGCGCAGGCAGCTGGCCCTGATGAAAAACACGGCAATTATCATCAATACCTCCAGGGGACCTCTAATAGACCAGGATGCGTTAATCGATGCCTTAAAGCACGGAAAAATCGCCTGCGCGGGCCTGGACGTTTTTGAAAATGAGCCGCTCGAAGCCGAAAGCGAATTACGAAAACTCGACAATGTTACCCTGACCGACCACGCCGGGTGGTATTCAGAAGAGTCAATAGTGGAACTCAAGACCAAGGCGGCACAGAATATTGCCGATACCCTTATCAAAGGCAGGCCCGCCTATGCGGTCGAACTTTAGCACAGACCATCCGGGCGCGACTCGACCGTCTTGAACAACATTTGGTAAAGGATAGCAACCTCGACAACAACGTGTGCTGGTAGTGGATCGTGGATTTGATGGGTGGGTGATGTTTGAAGATTGGCTGGATAACAGATACCGTTTTGTTGCCAGACTTGTAGGGAAACAGCATTTGCTGCGGTTTTCTGGCGGTTTTGAGCAACGTGAGGCTGAGCAGTGGATACCGATTCGGGCCGACCAACTTGCTGCCGTTTGGTTTTGCTGGCTGTGCTGGTGATGATTTATTTAGGCTGGATTGTCGAGGGACATCCGAATATCGCCGAGCGGTTGGTTTGTCTTAGCCAACCACTTCCGGACAAACCGGCCTTTCTTATGTACCGACTGTTAACAGGTCTAACTGAAGCAATAAACACCTGCTTTTGACTTCACAAGGATTCGCTGCGGAGAAGGTTACGAGAAAACCCCGAAGTTTGAGGAGATTATAATGCTTGACACGCCACAGGAAATGCTTTATAATAAGTTGTTTGGAAAGCCTCTTTTAGCAGGCTTGCCCGATAGCAACAAAACAAGCAGGAGGTTTAATTCAGTCATTTTTATTTGGAGGCCGTGGTAATGTCGCCGACAATAGACAAGCTGCATCAGCAGCCCGAGTTAGTGGTCAATGAAATATTTAGTATCAGTAACGGCGTTAAAAGAGCATTGCTGACAATGCTTTTTTTCTTTTGCCTTGGCGCAAATGTTATTGCCGTTCCGGGTCCTGGAGATATATTCCGCGAGTATAAGTGGACCGGGCCGTACATAAACGGCGGCAACTTCCAGCGTGTTACAGACCCTGATGCCACTCACGAGGGCGCCCAGCAGTTTCTGCCCAACCCGGTCAATTCGATTACTCTTGACACGACCGGCGCAATCAAAATCGAAGCCTACATACAACGGCTGCAGTGCCACGTGGGCACAAGTAACAAACGTATCCGGATAAACGGTAACAGCTGGATTGAAATACCGGAAGCGACGGCCATACCGTCAAGTCACCCCGAATGTTACATGACCATGATTTACCCTACGGTCGAGATACCGCTGAGTCACTTTAACGACGGCTACAATACTTTCGAGTTCACCACGGACGGCCAGATTTGTTACGACTTCGGCTGGGGACAGTGGCTGTGCAACGGTGTAACATTCAGGGTTTACTACGACAGCAGCCATCCACATCCCACCGGTGCGATAACGACCCCGGCAGCAGGCGCAACGATAGGTGAAAATCCGACAATCTCGGCATCCGCCAGCGGTTCAGGCGGATACGGAATCAAGCAGGTTGATTTCATCGGCTATTACGAGGATTTCAATTTCGAGGGCGATAATATATGGAGACAGTGGCACATCATACAGTGCCACGGCAATAATATCAAGCATCTGGGCAGTGATACCACCGCACCATACTCGGTTATATGGGACACCTCGTGGGTTCCGGACCAGCAGATGCCGATAAAAATCATGGCGCGGATTGTAGATACAAGCAATATGGTTTATATGACAGAAGCGGCGGACAACATTACCCTGCAGCGACAGGGTATCTCGGTAAAACTTTATAAGTGTTATGATGTTCCCGAACAGTGGGTATCACGCAGCGGCTCATCAACCGATACCTGCCATTTGGATATCTTTGAGGACCTGACAAACGCCGTTGCGGCCAAGATGTATCTGTGCTCATGGTCGGGATATTACGCTCAGGGCATCGGGATTAACGGCTATCAGCTTGTTTACAATATCGGTCGCCTGTACGACATAAGCTATGATGAAATCAACGTGCCCATAAGCTGCCTTGTGCCGGGTCAAAATACGCCCTATACGTATTCGGCCACGGTGGAGCACGGCATTGAAGTACAGTGGCCGGGCCTGCCGTTGAAAGTGAAATACCTTGTGCCGCCCGTGGGTGATTTTACCAAAGACCTTGTCGTTGATTTGGAGGACGTGAAGGTATTGACAAACGACTGGCTGACAGACGAATTTGTATTGGACGGTCTTGTGTCCTACTATAAGTTCGACGGGAACGCCAGTGACAGCACCGGCGGCAACGACGGTACCGAGGTCGGTAATCCTACGTACGCCCAGGGTATGCACAGCCAAGCAATCGGTCTTGACGGCGACGGCGATTATGTAAACTGCGGCAATAACGCCAGTTTCGATATCACCGCCGCTATTACAATTTCAGCATGGATAAAGGGTACATTTAACAATACTCTGGACAGAATCATCGAAAAGGGATACAACTGGATGTTGTGCCGGGGGTACGGTGATAATGCTGCTTTCTACTGTTTAGGCTTCGGCATTCTTGAGGGTTCTGTAACCGTCAATGACAACCAGTGGCACCACATCGCAGGCGTGTACAACGGTTACCACCTGGTTTTGTACGTCGATGGTGTCGCTGATGGCGTCAAGCCAGCTTCCGGCAGCCTGAAGGTCTCGACTGCCAATGTTTATATAGGAGGAAACACGTCGAAATCCTTTAACGGCCTGATCGACGAGGTGCGCATTTATAGCCGTGCCCTATCTGCCGGAGAAATCCGGACCCTGTACTCAGGCCCTGTCACAGATTTGGTCAGCGACTTTAAGATTGACTTCAAGGACTTTGCCGTACAAGCCAATCACTGGCTGGAAGATAACAGCCAGTGACAATTCTAAAGAAAAAAGGCCGTGGGCCTGTAACGACAGGGCCCACGGTCCCACGAAAGTTGCCGACTATATACGCCCCCCCTGTTTGAGCCTCAGGGCCACGCATACAGCCCGGCACAGAAGAAGAAGAGAAGTACATTTTTATCCGTTATCCTTGCGGGCATCATATCGCTGTCTTATAAATTTGCCCGCGGATAAAGCCATATCTTTTGTAAAGCTCAGACACTTGTGCATTCGCTGGTTAAACGACTGTGCAAACTCGTCCGATTTTATGATTGAACTGGCGAAGCTGTTCTGCTGATGCTGTTGGTTGCGGCCGGCATCAGCCGGTACCGGCGCCAGGCAATACACCGCTGTTGCAAAACCAGCACAATAAACCACCAGAACAAATACAAATTTGGTTCTCCATGAAACAGCCATTTTTCTCCCCTGCCCAGACAAATCCGACCTAAAAACCCGCCCTCCTCCAACAGGCTTTTATAACTGTCTATTTGCTCTGAAAGATAAACTGATTTTATCGGTCCTGACCGCGCGAAACCCTTTGGCGGTCAAAACACAAACCAATGCTGTGGTAAAACTAAATGACGCCTCAGACACCCCCATTACTAAATAAAGTATAGCACAAAAAAAGCCCCGGGCAAAGGCATCAGGAACTTTTATCCAAAATTTCTTTCAATTGTCCGCAGACAATAGCTACCTCATTTTCGGTCAGATTATTATAAAACGGCAGGGCAATGGTGCTTTTGGCAACGGATTCGGTAACCGGGAAATCGCCAGCCTTACAGCCGAATTTTCGGGCTATAAACGGCTGTAAGTGCACGGGCGGAAAATAGTTGCTCACGCCAATGCCGGCACTTTTCATTTGCTCGAGGATTTTGTCTCTTTTTTCGGCAAGCTGGTCTATAAGTCGCACAACGAAAACAAACCAGCTTATCTCGCAGCCGGGCGGCTGGGCCGGCAGGATTAACCTGTCTTCCTCCGCCAGCATTTGTCTATACCATTCAGCGACCTGGCGGCGTTTGGCCTTTATCTGCTCGATTCTCGAAAGCTGAACAATTCCCAGCGCACAGTTTATGTCGCTGAGCCTGAAATTATAACCCAGCCTTTCGTGGCCCAGCCAGCCGCCATCCCTGGCCCTGCCCTGGTTGCGTAAAGATGCACAGATATCCGCTATATCAGCATCGTCGGTGAGGATCATTCCGCCTTCTCCGGTGGTGATTTGCTTGTTGGGGTAAAAGGCAAACGTGCTCACATTGCCGAAGGTGCCTGCCTTTTTGCCGTTAAGAGACGA
>Ga0307378_10011264_pt1 | contig 11533 bp, 9 predicted proteins | sample UN1MG_FD_202238 | JGI IMG/M metagenome (GOLD analysis project Ga0307378, IMG submission 202238) | Soil microbial communities from Risofladan, Vaasa, Finland - UN-1 | ecosystem: Environmental > Terrestrial > Soil > Coastal area > Acid sulfate soil | place: Finland: Risofladan, Vaasa | collected...
CAGCCGTTTAGAAAACAGCCGATCCGGCCAAAAACAAGTATCAGCATCAGGCCTATGGCGAGTACATCAAGATAACGGCGAATGGGCAACTTATGATACCGCAGGTAGAACAGGATGACGATAATAGCTGCAATCACGCCGCCCGCAAGCTCCAGGCCGCCCTGCCAGATTGCAAAAACCTCGATGGGACTCGACCGGAACTTGTCGAAATAGTGTATGACGAAAAATAATCGTGCCCCAACGACTCCGCCTATTAAAGAATAAAGCGCAGCATTGGTAATATACTGCGGATTGGGCGTGAAGTCCCGGCTGAGATGCTTTATCAGCGAAACGCAAGCAAGAAAACCGATGACCATCATCAGGCCGTAGCTTTTTATCGTCAGGTGAACGAACGGAATTTCGAATAGCTCGGGATACATTTATTGTATGCGTATAGTTTTAATCGTTTTGTATTTTCAGGGATTTCCCATATGCATTCATAAAGCAGTATTTACTCGACCCACTTGTCTTCGCTGCGGATGGGAACGAAGCCGCGGCGCATAGTGTTTTCAGTTACGGTACGGGGCTCCATAAACTGGAGCAGGTAGTCAGGGCCGCCTGCTTTAGAGCCGACTCCCGACATTTTGAATCCACCGAAGGGCTGTCTTTCCACAAGGGCACCTGTACAGCCGCGGTTGAAGTAGAGATTGCCCACCCGGAATTCCTTACGGCATCTTTGGAGGTGTTCAGGGCTGCGTCTGAAGACCGACCCGGTTAACGCGAACCGGGTGCAATTTGCCCACTTAAGTGCCTGGTCGAAATCTTTGGCCCGCATTACCGCCAATACCGGCCCGAAAATCTCTTCCCGGGCCAGACGATCTTCGGGCGTGATACCATTAACAATGGTTATGGGGACATAGCAGCCCTCATCAGGTACATCGCTGCAATACAGAATGGAGCCCTCCCGCCCGGCAAGTTCTATGTATTGGAGGATGTTTTTCTGAGCAGAACGGTCGATTACCGGGCCCATGAAATTGGCAGGATCCTCGGCCGGTCCAATCTTAACCGAACGAACGGCACCCATTAAACGTTCGATAAAACGGTCGTAGATCGTATCGAGCACAATAACACGAGAACAGGCCGAGCACTTCTGGCCTTGATATGCGAAGGCCGAATCAATCACGTTTGGGATCGCCTCATCAAGGTCGGCATCATCATCAATTATAATAGCATTCTTTCCACCCATTTCTGCAATGACTTTCTTTACCGAGGGTTGATTCTCAGGTGTATGACCTGCTCTTTGAATAATCCTTAGACCCACTTCCATGGAACCTGTAAAAGCGATGAGGCTGACCTGTGGATGGTCTATGAGAAAGTCGCCTATGACCGCCCCCGACCCGGGAGTGAAATTGAAAACGCCGGGCGGCAAATCGGCTTCTTGCAGGATTCGCAATAGTGTGTGTCCGATGACCGGTGTTTGATTGGAAGGTTTATATAGAACACAGTTACCTGTAACTATAGCGGCTGCGCACATACCACAACTGATAGCCAGGGGGAAATTCCACGGCGCGATTACTACTGCAACACCTTTGGGTTGATAGAAGTACTCATTGATCTCGCCCGGGGCGTGACCCATATATCGGGGGCTGGCCAGGTAAACCATCTCGCGGGCATAATACTCCAGGAAGTCAATCGCCTCGGCCACATCATTATAGGCCTGTTTCCACTGTTTACCTGCTTCTATTACCTGCCAGGCAACCAGTTCATAAATTCGCTTACGTGCTATTTCCGCCGCATCGAGCAGGTAGGTAGCTCGTTTGCGAGGGGGAGTATCTCTCCATGTTTGAAAGGCATCTTTTGCAGCAGTTACGGCGTCGGCTATCTCCTTTTTACCGGCCTGGCTAACCCGGCCTATGATCTCGTCCGGACGGGCAGGATTTACAGAATCCACTGTAGTGTTGGTAGTTATCTCCTTACCGGCGATAAAAAGGGGATAGGTTCTTCCCAGTTTCTTTTTGATTTCACTAATAGCATCAGTGAAGGCGTCCCTAACTTCCGGGAGAGAGAAGTCTGCAAATGGTTCATTGCTGAATGATCCAAACTCAGACTGTGTATCGGACCTGCCCGGGTGTTCTTCTGTGGTCTTTCCAGCCGCTTCACCGATGGAAACATTAGGTGCTTTAAGGAGTTCTTCAAGCTCACAACCTTCGACAAAAGTCTGGCGCAGAAACGACTCATTGGAAGTGTTTTCCAGGAGTCTTCGTATCAAATAAGCCATGCCGGGCAGCAGCTCGCCCTGCGGGCAATACAACCGAACACGGCCGGTCATTTTCATAAGGGCATTGCGGAACGGCTCAGCCATTCCGTAGAGAACCTGGAATTCGTAGCGGTCGTCAGGCACTTCCAAGGAACGTGCCAACTCCATCACCGAGCAGACAGAGCGTACATTATGTGAGGCACAAGCAAGGTGGCAGATATCGTGATTGCGAAGGATCTTCTCGGCGGAACGTTCAAATGCAGCATCAGTTTCGGCTTTATTAGTATATACGGGGATCGACCAGCCGCTCTGTCGGGCAACGACTATTTCATAATCCCAGTAGGCGCCTTTAACCAGACGAATGGAAATAGGCAAATGTTGTATACGGGCCCACTCGAGCATAAGATCAATATCCCGGTCACTATTTTTCAGATAGACCTGCATTGCCAGACCTAAATGCGGATAGTCTTTGAATTCGGAATCGCTTCGCAGACAACGGTACAGTTCAAAAGTGATTTCCTTATACTTCCGCATTTCCGTGTCGATGCACATAAAGCCATTCAGCTCAACGATTTTCCTGTAAACAGGTTTGAGTCGATCCAAAATGTGTCCCACTGAACCTTTGAAATCGGCAGGATTGATTTGTGAGTACAGGGCCGATGGTTTAATTGAAATATTAACCTTAGGAGAATGGCCCCAGTCCAGGGTGGAATCGGCTCGGCCGAGAACCGCCCAATTCGACTGTGCCTGCTGGAGTCCTTCAAGTAGATGCATGTAGTTTTTGGCATACAAGTCAGCCTCTTTCTCACTGACAGTAGCCTCGCCGAGAATATCCAAAGTGAAAGCGAAATTCTTATGCCGGAGTTTGCCGAGGTTCCTGATTGTCTCGGGTATCGTGTTGCCAATTATGAACTGAAGGGCCATATTCTCGAGATTCTTTCGGATGGTCTTGCTCACCACCTTCATACCCAAACGACCGCCAATGCCGGCACCCTTGCTCCGAATCTAAGTACGGCAGGTACGTTTTCGTCCCGTGCGAAATACTCCTGGATGTGTTCGTTGAGCATCTCCTCGGTAGATAAATAAGGCAGAACATCTATAAAGCGGAAAAGCTGGACTTTGAAATCCTCGTGGCTCATGCTCCAGTCCATCACCTTGCCTGTCCAGTAGTTTTTCTTGAATATCGAAGGAGTTTCATTACCAAGTGCGGCAAAAAACTCCCTCCCCCGGGTAAGTATACTTGTTTGAAGTTGGTCTGTATCCATTTTCGGCTACCTCCAATAATTCTAACAAAAAAAACTATCTTACCTGGTTAAACCGGGGCTTTAATTTTCTTTTTTTTACAAGTGACGGTATCCAACTCGAGAGCATAAGATTTCATTCTCTCAAATATAACCATCAAAACCACGCCGAGGACGACCAGGTAAATGCTCAGGTTCTGAGAAACCGTCCCGCCCTTATAGATAGCCCACCAGGCGTACTCAAACGGATTGTCGTCACGCAGGTATTCTATCAGGAACCGGGTAACGCCGTAAAGCATGAATGTCAGGGCAAATGTCTGGCCGGGCCGGATTAGAAGCATCCGTGTATTCCCCGAGCCGGCGGCTCTTTGAGATATTCGCCAGAAAAGGTAAAGCAGCAGGCACAAAAAAGCGGCATTTGCAGATGAATACAATTGGGTTGGATGAATACTAAGGCATTGATATTTGCCTTCGGTGACTTCGAATTTCTGCTGTTCGGTTAATTCCTCGAAGGCTTTCGGGTACCACTTTCCGGTTGTATCGACGTAGATTGAATATTCGTCATTCGGTAATTTCAACCTGGGATCGGGTCGGTTCCTTTCCGGATTCGCGTTAATCTGGCTAAAGTAGGCAAACGAGTTATACGGGAAACGGACGGCCCAGGGCAATTCCGTCGGCTTGCCGAAGCAGCAACCGTTCAAAAAGCAGCCCATCCTGCCTGATGATAGTCCCAGCATCAAAGCAATTGCCACGATATCGAGACACGGCCGGATTGGAAGCTTGTAACGCCGCGAATAAAAAATAATGACAGGGATGGCGAAAATCACGCCGCCATAAAACTCCAAGCCCCCCTGCCAGACGGCAAACATTGAGACCAATGGCCTCTGCAACTGGTCAAAATGGTGGACGACGTAAAATACACGTGCCCCTACTACCCCGGCGATCAGGCAATACAAGGCAAGATTTGTAATCAATTGGGGATTGGATGAGATTCTGCGGCCCATCCGACCTAACAGGTAAAATCCCAGGAGAAAACCGATAACCATCATGAGGCCGAAGCTTCTTACGGTCAAGTGGATAAAAGGTATCTCGAAAAGTTCAGGATGCATTAATTATTTTCGATTTTCGAATGTCGATTGTCGGATTTCATTTCAGCGGCCGTCAAACAACTTTCACGTGCGGTTCTTAGGAAAGCTGTTTTGTGATGTTGTTATTCTCGTCGAGAACAACGACTTTCGGCTTAAATTCTTTTGCTTCTTCGGGCGTAAGAAGACCGAAACCAAGAATGATAACGATATCTTTTTCATGAATCAACTGGGCTGCTGCGCCAAGAATTACGATTTGGCCGGAACCGGCCTCGGCTGGGACGACGTAGGTCTCCAGCCTGTTGCCATTGTTCAGATCGGCGATAAGAACAGACTCGTAAGGCAAAATCCCCGCCGCTTCCATCAGCGCCGAATCAATCGCTATGCTGCCGGGGTAGTGCAGCTTTGTCTCGGTTACCCGTGCACGATGCAACTTGCTTTTTAGTATCTTTACAAACATAATTGATATACGTTCCCAAATTTAGCAGCCGATAATCGGCACATAATAAACTGAATGTTAAATCACCAATTACGATATTTTTATAACAGTTCTTTGAATTCGTCCACTGTTAGACCTGCCTGACGTACAATAGCCCTTAAAGTTCCTTTTGCAAGCTCTTTATGATCCGGCACGGTCAATCTGCGGTGCGGGGAATTTTCTTGCCTCAGGATAATATGGCTCCCTGTCTGATGGTCTTTATGATAACCCATTTCTCCTAATATTTTGCAGACTTGCTTTCCAGAGAGCACCGGTAGTTTGCTCAAATTTTCACCTCCACAATCTCTTCTTCAATTGATGGTGGAATAGGTTCTTTGTGTTTCTTCAGGCTTTCCAGGTATCCTTTGATCGCATCCTGAATATTCTCAAGGGCTTCTTTCCGGCTTTTGCCCTGAGAAATGCAGCCGGGCAAGGAAGGGCATTCAGCAACAAAAACTCCGTCTTCATCCTGCTCAATAAGTATTCTGTACATCATAATTTATTACCTTTGTTACTTTTCCCGTAGCTGAATTCTGGTGAGTAAGTTTTAGCTAAGCGTCAATTATACATTATTGTCTGCCCGCGTCCACCAGAATATTATCAATCAGCCGGGCCGGGCCGATTTTGACTGCTACGGCTGCCAGTATCCTGCCGGCGATTTTCTCGGTACTTTCAAGCGTTTCGGCATCGACAATGCTGATATATTCGATTTGTCCCGATGGAATCTGCCGCAATATTTTTTGCATTTCGGCGATGATTTGGTTCGTTTCTGTCGTGCCGGCGTCGATTAACCGGCGGCAGGTTTGAAGTGATTTATAGATATTGGCCGCATCTTTTTTTTGCTGGGCGGTCAGGTATTGATTCCTGCTGCTGACCGCCAGGCCATTCGGCTCGCGCACAGTGGGGCAGACGACAATCTCCAGCGGCATATTCAAGTCGGCGACCATTCGCTTTATTACAATTGCCTGCTGGGCGTCCTTCTGGCCGAAATAGGCGGCGTCGGGAGCGACAATATTGAACAGCTTGGCGCACACAGTCGTGACTCCGCGAAAGTGTCCGGGCCGGGACCGGCCGCACAACGGCTCGGTCAGTTTCTCGACGGTTACCCATGTGACATTCTCGACCGGATAAATATGCTGAGGCTCCGGGGCAAAAACCATGTCAACGCCAGCCTCTCGGCAAATCTCCAGGTCGGCTTCCAGAGGGCGGGGATATTTCTTGAAATCCTCGCCCGGCCCGAACTGCGTGGGATTAACAAAAATGCTGACGACGACAAAATCGCAGTCTTTGACCGCCGCCTCGATCAGCGAAATGTGCCCCACGTGGAGCGCGCCCATAGTTGGCACAAGGCCGATTTTACTGCCTTCGCCTCGAGCGCTACTTACAAGGTTTCTAACATCTTCAATTGTTTCTGCGACTTCCATTTTTATAATCCCTGTCCGATTTGCCATTGTACGGACCGCGAAGCAGACCCGGGCAATCTCATCTTTTACATTGTAGATTGCTTCATACCGCCCGCAATGACGAAATGGCCGGTGGTGTAATATTTTATTTGATCCGCGAGGCGGTTTACGTCCGTGCTTTGCGATGTTGATACGCGTATTACAGGGCAGGATTTCCACTGCTCAAACAATTGCTCGTAATCGGAATCGAGCTTTTGGAGAAACTGCAATTCAATCTGCTGCTCATAGGGACGGTTCCGGCGGTGGATTCGCTGAAGGCAATTTTGCTCCGAATCGCGCATATAGATGACCAGCACCGGAGCGGCAACTTGCGCGGCAAACCGAGGGTAGATTTCTTCATGCAAAGCAAGCTGTTGTGCATTGAGCAGGCGTCCGGCGTAAATCAGTTCTTTGTCAAAAACGCAATCGTAAATACACATCCGTCCTGGTTCCAGCCCGGCGGCATCCAGTTGTTTTGCCCTGCTGGTCAGGAAGTACAGCTCCGAATCCAGCGCAAGCTCTTTTTTGCCGGCATAGACATCCGGCAGAAAAGGATTCTCATCGTAAGGTTCGAACAGTACCTCACAGCCAAGCCGATTCGCCAGTTTTTTTGCCAAGGTGGTTTTTCCGACGCCTATATTGCCGGCGATGCTGACAAGCTGCGGCTTTTCGGGATCGAGAGCGAAATCGCAGCCGTTCAATCGTGCGTTCAATTCGTCGAGCGAGACTTTCATCACCGGGTGAATCTTCTCGCCGTTTATCTGACAGAGGCCTTTGAGCACGAACGAGCGCAGGTGCATCTGCGGATGCGGGATGGTTAAATCGGGGCTTTCCAGAATTTCTTCGCCGAACAGCAAAAGGTCCAGGTCAATCGTCCTGGGCCACCATTGTCCCCGCCTTTTCCTGCCGAGGTTGTTCTCGATATCGATCAACTTCTTATGCAAATCCGCCGCAATCAGCGTAGTTTTGAGTTCGGCGACCGCGTTGAGGAATTTGGGCTGCTCGGTTGACGACAGCGCAACCGTCTCGATAATGTCACTGACCCGGCAAAGCTCCACCTGCCCGGCGCCTGCGATCATTTTGAGAGCCTCGTCAATGTAACTTTCTCGATCTCCTAAATTACTGCCGAGTCCGATATATGCTGTTACTGGCTTAGTCATAAACAGATTATTTAATCCTGAATTTTATTTATACACGATATATCAATGCCGCCGGGAACATGATAATGTCAGATTACCATATCGATTGCATATCTTCAAGTGATTTCGGTTTGTTATGGAGATTTCGTTGTTGCCGGCGGGTTCCATGGCCCGTATGTGCTTTTGATCCATTGAAGCCACCATAATATGCCGGCATCGGATTGAAGCTCTTTAATGTCATCGTTTATATCGAGACTTTCGGCCCTTCGGCCCGGAGTCATGAAAGGTCCGCCGATTCCCTCGTGCGGGGCGCATTGTATCCAAGTGGAAGCCAGCATATAGCCTGCATGATTGGCGATATTGTCTCGCGCAGCATCGATCTGGCTGTCCTTCATCTGCCCGGTATAACGGCCGATTCGAATATAGTTATAATATCCATCTGACTTGCTGAAGTTGTCCCAGTAACCTCCCGGGGTGTTTCCTGGCGAGCCTTCGCTTTCGATATAAGCACGGAGACCATCTTTCGGGCTGTGGTGCAGCAGAATGTCCGCATTATCCGGGGCGGCGGCTTTGTTATTATATCCTATGACGCAAGACGGATCGACTTTATGTGCGGCGTCGATCATCTTCTTTATGCTCCAGCCTGTTGCCCTTGAGGCCATGCCCTCGTTATCGGGATCGACAAATACGTTGCGAAAGTTGTGCTCCTTCAGCCAGCGAACGGTATTAGCTACGGCCTCGTTTGCGTGCACCTGTTTCCAATACCCGAGGTCCTCCTTAGCTCGCGAGTTGCTCCAATATAGACAGCCGACGAGCACAACCATACCCCGCCGGTCCGCTTGTTCGATAATCCGCGCCATTCGTGCCGCATAGACCGGATCGATAGATGCGTCGGGGCGATATCCCTTCACATCGCCAAAGCGAGATCCCATGAAAAATACGCTGACAGTATTGACGCCGTAGGATTTGAATACATCAAGGTTGTCGATAAGTTCCGCCACGTCCCCGTCGGAGACGAGCGCGTTGGAACAGCGCAGTCCGATGACTTTGAATTCATTTCCGTTGAGACAGACCTTTTTACCTTTCACGGAAAAGACATGGCGATTTTTCTGTGATCCGGGATTACTCTGTACGGCGGTGCTATTGAGCCTGCGTATCCTGATATTGCGAAAGGCGACCCGGGCGCCATGGTCCTGCAGGAGGATTGGACCGCTGGCGGTTTTGAAAAATTCATCCGGGAGTTCAAATTTTGTTCCCTTTTTCTCCTCGTTCCTTTTCGCGATCAGTTTCGACCATTCACTGCCGGGTGCATGATCGATAACAAGGTCTATTGTCCGGGTGTCATTCAGCCAGCATTGCAGATGCGCATTGCCGTCGCCGGCCGGTTCGAGCAGAATCCGCACCCGGTTCCATTCGCCCGGCTTTTTAGTAATGTCCGCCGGGGCTCCCACCAGACCATACAGCGCGCCGGCGGCACGTTCGGGCTTTCCCTTGACTGTATAAGAATCGTAAAGCTGGAATTCCGGCGCAACCATCCAGGCAAGTCGTTTCGTTGTTTGTTCATCCACCCGGAACATGATTCCACTGTTACCTTTTTCGGCAATTGTCCATTGAAGCCGAAGATCGAAATAGCTGAATTTCTCCTTTGTCACTATGTCCCTGCCGCCTTTTTCAGTCAGGACCATAGTGCCGTCGATGACCTGCCATTGCGGCTTGATGGTTTCAGATTTGTAGTTTCGCCACTGGGCCATCGATTTGCCGTCAAACAGCGGCTCGAATCCCAGTTCTTTCTCCTGCCGGGACAACTGGTTTGATTGACCTGCCAAAACACTGAAGGGCAGAATCAACAGATAAGTCAAAGAAAACAGTTTTTTCAACATGATGATTCCCTCAATTCTTTTTTACTAAATTCCTTCCTTATGCTGATTCAGGATTTTCTCTCTCATTTTGTCCCAAAGCTCGCGTTTGCCCTTCTTTGCCTTCATGTAACGTTCGTACATCGGCCCGCTCAGCGGGGCAGCCGGGTACTTTTTCAGTATTGTCCTAATAAGTTCGATGTCTTTGCGTAAGGACGGATCGGGCCGATTTTCGTTGATCAGCCGATATTGTTCCTGGTCCCGCGTACTTCTTGTGTCCCAATAAAAGCCCATGCCGTCCCGGCAGACATTCCGAGTTCGGACTATCTGATATTCAGCATTGTAAGAATATATCCAGTCCCTGTGTTTGGGCGCCTTACCCGAAACAAAAGGCATCATGTTCCTGCCGTCGAACTCATAGTTTTTGGGGATTTCGACGTCTGCCAGTTCGGCTACTGTCGGCATAATATCGACAAGGCTCGCCATGTCGTCCGCTTCCCCAAGGGCCTTAACATATCCTGGGCCGTACAAGATCATCGGCACCAGGGGACCGTGTTCCTTGACGGCGCCTTTGAGGCCCTTGCATATTCGGTTGTCGCGTTATCCGTGGTAAATATGAAGATGGTATTCTGATCGATTCCCAGATCTTTCGTATGCCGGATCAACTGCCCGATACAGTAATCAAGATACTGGACGTGATAATTGATGCCGGCAGGAGTTTTCTCCACTATGGTTCCAACAGGGGCTGTTGTCTTTATCTTTTTCGTGCCGGGGTATAACTGTTCGTCCATTGGAGGGACCCCGGGGTATCCCATGCCGTCATTGTCATAATCCCAGTTTCCGTGTCCCATGTGAGCGGGCCAATAAACAAAGAAGGGCTGGCCTTTTTCTTTTTTCCGCTTCATGAAATTCTTAATGTACTTGAGTTCGATATCAGCGGCAAAATCATTCCAGCCTGTCTTGAAAGTCTGCCCCTTATCGCCTATGCTTTCGGAATACTCAGGATGGTTCCGAAGAGAGTAACCCGGATTCCAGTAGAAAGAGGGCTTGCCTCTTCCGGCTTCGTTTGCTTTCTCCTCGGCCGGTGCACGGGCAGCATGCTGGCCCGGGGTAAACACGTATTCCTGAAAGGCATACCCGTCGGGAGTGCCCCCCAGTTGCCACTTGCCAACGAACTGCGTGGCATAACCGGCGTCTCTGGTAATCTGTCCCAACGTCAAATGATCTTCATATAACGCATGGTTCTTTTCACCTTCGATCGGACCATAACCATTGGACCACCACTCGGTGCGATGAGCGTACCGGCCGGTCATAATCATGCCCCGGCTGGGATGACAGAGCGGCGTCGCCCATCCAATACGGAACTGAACACCCTTGTTCTTCATACGCTCCAGAACCGGCGTACTGCAAGGCGCGTCGCCGTAAGTCGGGTTCGGCGTACGATAAGTGGGAAATTCCTTCGCCGAAATGTCGTCAGCCATAATCAGAATAATGTTAGGCTTGCTGTTTTTGCCCTTTGCATAAGAAAAAGCCGGGGCAATCCCCGCCGCCACGACTCCAACACCTGCACTTTTCAGGAATTCACGTCTATTCATTGATGCTTCTCCGTCATAAAGGTTATCAGCTTATCGTTCACGTCAATCTTCCTGGAAATACTCGCTTAGTTTCCTGGGCATTTTATCCGATATCTTGCGGTTTTTGCTAACCGCAACCAGGGGCCTTTTCTTCGCCTCGGCAATAAGTTTCTTAAGTCCGCCCGAACAGTCATCTATTGTCTTAAACTCCGCGAATGTCCCGGGCAAATTCATGCACTCCCGTCGCAGCTTTAGCTTCATCTCCCTGAGCACACTGCCATATTTCGGATCATACGCAAGATTGACAGCCTCATCCGAATCGTTCTCCAGATCGTACAATTGATCCTTGTCAAAAAAATGCTTCCGATGGCTCTGCCAGGCGGGCGGGACAATTCCGGGTGTTGAATTTTGCATGTGAGTAACGCGACAGCCCATCATTTCTATCAAACCCGTTTTATCACGTTCCATTATGTTATGGTAAA
>Ga0307378_10011265_pt1 | contig 11533 bp, 29 predicted proteins | sample UN1MG_FD_202238 | JGI IMG/M metagenome (GOLD analysis project Ga0307378, IMG submission 202238) | Soil microbial communities from Risofladan, Vaasa, Finland - UN-1 | ecosystem: Environmental > Terrestrial > Soil > Coastal area > Acid sulfate soil | place: Finland: Risofladan, Vaasa | collected...
CATTCCTTCTTTACCGACAAAGGATTGGGCGGAGTACCGGTACGGCATACTCGAACTCGTCCTTTGCTTCCATCTCAGGAAAGAGGAGACCACGGTATCCGGAAAGTGGTCTAGCAGAATTGTGTTGACGGTTCTCCGGATGCTATGCCACCCGACCTGGTTGGAGTGCTCCATCCCAATTTTATACTCCAGCTTGTACCATGTGGTAAAGAGCCCGAACTGGCTTCTACTGGTATCGAAGTCATAACCCTCGATGTAAGGGATAATCTGTTTTGGCAGCATGTGGTTGCGCTCCCGTCCATGCTTTGCCGTCGCTATGTGGATAACCCTGTCCCTGATGCTGATATCCTCACTGGTAAGCTGAACCATCTCGATTCTCCGGAGCCCGTAGGTCGTTGACAGGGCAAGTAAGGCAGTCTCATCGGGCTGACCATTCTTTTTAACGGCTTCAATCATCTCGATGATTACATCCGGATGCAGTGCCGGCGCCGTTACCTTGTTCTCCCTTATCTGGGGGGCTTCTCCCCTGTTGAACGGCCAGTCGAGCTTGTTCCTGGTGAAGAGGGTCCTGATTACCCTGAAGGCAAAGTTAACTGTGCCGTCTGAGTAGCCCTTCTTCCTCATTCGCTCTATATACCTATTGATGGTCGCCTTGTCCATCTGGATGCCAGCGTAGTCGAGGAAGAGCTGGGCATGCTTGATATAGGAGTTGCGGTTGCTGCCCGTGCTCGCCAGGTTGCTGGTATAAGTTTCTAAAAGTTCCTCGTTATTCATATTACTCCTTTTCTTATATCCAATCTTCACAAAGAACCCCGGTCTTGATCGGTTGCAGCGCCGGGCTGGTGATGAAATCTCCGGGTAATGGCACTACATCGAGTGGTAATAAGTCTATGCCCGCTCGAAGATGTATCTCGAGGACCGCTTCTGAGCAGATCTGCAAAGAGTCTCTCTGATACCTCAGGCACGGCGGGATCAACTGTAGCGGTATGCCGAGCTTCTCATATAATAGCCTGGGAATGATGCTCCGTACTATACACAGGTAATCATAGAAATTGCTGGGGTCATCGGCAAAGAATATTGCCTCGTAAGCTACCCTTTCCCCTTCCTTGGCCGAAGACAACCTTAAAACGACAACTTTATGTCCATACCTATAACTAAGACTCTTTATTGTTACCCCATGCCCATCACTTTCAATAATCACTGGTATCCAGGGTTCGCTGAAAACCCTACCGGAAAGCACTAAACGCCCCAGGTAAGTAAACACATGATCATAAGGGCTGCCGAGTCCCCACCGCTTAATGCGGTTGAAGAGATCCCCCTTCTCGTTGACTTCAACCAACGTGTCACCGGGTTCTAGGCGGAATGATTTCATATATTCCCTCATATATTTCCTCCAGTCCTCGTCTCAATAAGACATTTTCGGCCTCGAGTTGGGTTACACGTTCTTCCAAACAATTAAGGCGTTTCTTAGTTACTCCGTAGGGCAAGTGTTGCGCTTGAATAGAGAATAACTTTAAATTTCCGAGCCGATTATCATCCCTAACCCCGTTTTTATGGTGCACTATTTCCCACGGTAACAAACAACGATTGAGGTGCTTTGCCATTATTAACCGATGCTCGAGAACATAATTATTCTTATCAGCCATCGAGTAAAAGAAATCACTGCGTTCTATATAAACTTGAATCCAACCCCCACGTACTCTATTCCTCCCACCCTTCCAGCACGGGTGTCCATGGCCATGATATGTTACTCGCTTAGACTGTAGACAACAATGTGAGCACAAGCCTGTCTTTTGCCTTTTAATATAGACTTTTTGGACCCACCGTAGATTTCCACAATTTTTACAGGCCATCGCTACATATTTCATCCTGCCTTGATATCCTATTTTCCATGACCATTTCTCCTCCCCTTCTCTCAAAGGTTCAACCCTCTCGCCCGGCTTGAGCTTAAAATCTTCTTTCATTTATACCTCCATTGCTAGCAATATGATAACCGCGGCACCGGCAATAACTACTATCACGAATGCCAGCACAAGCCATTTATAAATACTCATCAAATACTCTACCCTATTTGTTTCTCCATATATCTAACCCACTCCTGATAAATCCCACAACGAATACAATACCCTTCCTGACATAATAAATACTCATCACGGTAGGGACATTGTTTACCCTTGTGGTATTCATCCATTATTCAATCCTCCAGTATTCTCCGTAGAATGTTTGAGCCAGCACAGCTCAATGCCAAAGTAGACGAAGTAAAGCCCCAGGTTGATTTGAAAAGTCTTATTATCGGTAATTGTCTCAAGCCCCAAGGTACATGGATTACACCAAAGCCATGGTCTTGATATGCCCCAGATAGGTCTAATTTTCATTTTAACCTCCACGATTCTCTGAATGTTTGATTTCCTTATCCCATTGGTGGTCACAATCACGACACCAACATAAAGAGTCACAGCCGTGACCGCCAGTGTGTATATTAGTTGATTTGCATTTTGGGCATACCAGTTCTTTCCACTGATGTATATGGGCAAGTCCCTCTTTATAACCCGCCTTAAATATCGCACTATAAATATCGTTAGATGATAATATGATACCAGGCTTTTCACTGTGTGCTTGTTTGATAGCTTCCTTTATTTTAGCTTCCATCTTTACCTCCGAGTGTGAAGATGATCTTTCTCGGCTTTTTCTTTAAGCTATCTTTATCTTTAGGGAAAATAAACCGGGGCGGTTTATCAGGAATAGACAGGTATAGATATTTTGAATGAAAGCATACACTCTCACCTGGCTTGATAATAAGACATTTCTTTAACTGGCCAAGGATTTTAAGGTGTTCGGGTTCCAGGGCTGCCACGATCATCTGATTATAGTGATTGGTGTAATCAATATCTGCGTTGCCTTCTATGACTTCAATTTTAATTATGGCCATTACTTATAACCTCCACTATTCTATTTGGAATGTTTATGGTATCCAGACCAGCTGCCCGCGCTGCCCCCTTTCCATACCTAAGGCATCAGCAAGCTCTTTGCTTATGAAGCATATACCGGATTTGAATTTCAAATCTCTTGTGCAATCAAGGCAGACCAGCTCCTCATGGGTACCAAGAGAATCCAGTCCAGGGTGTGTATTATATCCAACATCTTTTATCAGTTTCCCAACTGTGGCTGCTCCTCCAATTGTCATATCTGCGTGTTCAGACATTTTAACCTCCACTATTCTGGTGAGAATATTTACTTTTTCGGTGGAATCTTAAAAGCCGAAGCACCAATTATAGGTGGATAAATTAGCTGTCGCTCAACGAAACCCCTTACTAAGTCGGCAACCTGCCTGGCTAATATGTCAGCTAGAATTTCCCTGACTTTGAAATCGGCCATCGTAATCTTCTTTTCCTCGGTATCCATGGCTTCAATGGCCTTCACCAGCTTTTTGAGCTCCTCCTTATTGATTTCTAGTGGTATCATTTTTCTCTCCTATTATTTTATTTTCCTCGATCTTGGCCCCCCACTTAAAGATTAGCTCTATCCTCTCTTTGAAGGTAGCAGTTCCTGCCTTAACAACATCTTCAAGATAACCTATTCGAGCCTGTCTCCATTCCCTAGCCTTCTGAGCTGCTTTTTTGTCTAGTATTCTACCCCTCATTAATGCGCTGCTCATGATTCCAAGACTTCTTTGAGTACTGGATCGAACTCTTTCGGGTCATCGGTGGCCAGTGCCACCAACCAGGCAGCCAGATTGAGGGCATCTGGTTTACTGATAGGATCCAAGAAAGCGCCGGGGCGCAGGATGGTTAATTCCTCTCCCTTTAGTCCTACTAGAAACTTGTTTGCACTCATTTTAACCTCCTTATTTTTCTTTTCTTTTTTCGGTGGCCACATTCCCCGCAGACCTTCTGTCTGTAGGTCTTCCCATCTTCCTCAAACTCCCGGATGAAGGCAGCACGCTGATAACATCGTGAGCACTTTAATAACTCTGGATTACCCATTGGCTACAACCATAACCTTTCCATTGATATTCCTCCGCCTTAGACCATAGCGCTGGTAGTAGTTACCGACATCTGTCTCCCAGCTCTTATGAGTGCGTTTGGGTGCCGTTAATATAATCAATGCCTTCGGAGTAAGATCAGCCAGGTCAATCTGCCAGCGATTCCGCTTCTTATCAAATATGCCTATTATCTTGCCTGCTCCAAGGGCAGTCCGGATCCGGTGACAGGAGCAATTGTATTCCCTGGCCAGCTCGGCAGCGGATAGAAAGCCCTGGTTGTGTCTTGATTGAATTCCATACCACCTGTTGAGGCGGTACCGGGCCGAAGAGTAGGACCGGCCGAGGTACCGCGCTATCTTCTCCAGGGTCTTTGAGCCGGCATGATCAAGCAGGTAGTTATCTTCTGGCTCAGTCCACTTGGCGCCCTTCTTGAATATCCGGTGTTTTGGCGCGCCGGCAGCATGCCAGGCCACTGGGAAGCTGTGGAAGAACTCATATATCCTGGTAGAAGATGGCCAGTCGTATCTACCCTTTTTAAGAGAATTCCAGATATCGTCAGAGGTCGGCAGCGGCCCCCGGATCTCGGCAGCTGCTTGAATGAGGGCAGCCAGAACCCGCTCCCTGGTCCACACTCTTTTATTGCCAACAAAGTTTGGATACACCACTATTTACATTCCCTTACCACGGTGACATCTGTTTTTCTTCATCTTATTACCCCTCTTTAAATATTCCCATTAGAATGTTACTCGCTACCACATACTAAAGCACTTGTGTTTATCTTTTCCTTCTCCAGGAGTAGGCAATTATATTCGTTATTTTTTGTGGTGTAGACCCATATACATTTCTGGCACAGGGAAGGCACGTATATAAATTCTCCCCATGGCCTGCCCATGGAGTTTACACGCCCTCTATTGGGGCATTGGGGTATATCACCATCATCTGCCATAAAGCCATACTCATCCTTTTCCGAGAGCTTTTTGAAAAACCCTACAGGTCCATCTTCACCCTCACCTTTGAAACTAACCAGGTGATAACCGTTATATGTTTGCCTGCTGAATATCCGTTTTATCATTGCCATTTCCTCCTATTCAAATATTCCTTGCAGAATGTTTGTTATGGCATATCGGGTACCTTTGAGAAGTGTTTAGCTTGCCAGATATCCATGGCAACGGCGTGGTTCCGAGCTGCCTCTACCATTTTAGAGTCCACTCCTGCCTTCTCGGCTGCGTCGGCCCAGAAATAAATGGTGTCGCTGGCAAGAACGTCTTGCCCCCTCAGTAGAAATACAGGCTCATCCTCAGGTATTAGCCCAGACGGGTCCTGGATGCGTTTGTAGTCTTCGCGCGCGTGTTTCAAATTACTTTCCTCCCTTGCTATTTATTTTAGTTTTCCTTGTTGATACCCTCTTGCCGTCGCGTTTTATCTCGATTGCCTGGGCTTCGATATCCTCGATAGTCACTTTGTCTTTATTCTTTTCAAGCCACTCACGACCACAAAGAGGTTCATTCACCTTTATCTCCTTAAACCATAAAGTGATAATTTATACTTCATTCTTCGTAGAATGTTTACTCCGTTTTTACTTTCTGTTTTATACGCCTTCGCCACCATGGTTCGGGTTCAATAAGCCATTTAGGGTCACCACCAACAACAGACATAGTGTGCCACAGTGTTCGCTTTTGCAGCCATTCCGCCACGTCGTCCTCGAACATTTCCCCGATGCTGATACGATAGGCTGTTAGTTGTGGTTCGTCATCGTCAATGAAATGGTTAATATCAGTATATAAACTAGAATGTTGATACTCTGGATGGTCTGGAGAGGAGTGCATTTTATTGTTGTAGCAATCAACAAACGTAGTGTGCGTCTGCCAACCAGGTGGCACCGACTGAACATCGCCACAAAGTGGGCATATTATATCTTTACCAGGATCGAAGCTAACCACTTCGTCATTGTAGGGCGCCTTGTAGCGTATTTTCATTTAATCACCTCTCTAGTATCTAATTACTAACCTGCTCTATTCCTCAGTGTCGGTACCGTCATCTAGATCAGGTTCACTAGGTGCCGAATCACCCTGGGCCTTTAAAAAGTGAAACCCTTCATAGGCCTTTGGGACAATCGTTCCTTTATATTTTTCAATTAAGGCAGCCGACCACCAGGACGGAATCTTGTCGCCGTGATCAGCCAGCTCATCCCTGCTTTTTAACCCGAGTGACATTACCAGTTTTTCTTCCGCTAGAATAACCATGTCTTTCAAGCCGGCATCGTAACCATCACGGTATATCATCTGGGCATGCGCACCTTCGATAGCGCTTTTTAAATTAATGATTTCCCGTTCAAGTTTATGCATGCGCTTTACAACTGTGCCTACCTCCCCCTTACTAACCTTACTAACCTTATTTATCTGTTCTATAATGTCAGCCAGGTACTTGTTGAAATTCTCTCTTACGTTGTTAATCTGCGAGTTGAAGTTCTTTTTCGCTTCCTCCAGGTCAAGATTAGCTTTGTGGGGTTTTTCCTTTGTTTCAGCCATTGTTTTTCCTCCTTTTTTATTTACTTTTAGTATTTAGCTACTAACTAGCCATCCTATCGTAAATAATATAACTGCAAGTACTAATAAAAATATACCTATTGTCAATAATTGCCAAAGTTTAAGGTCAAGCATTCAATATTAACCTCCAATATTCCCGGTAGAATGTTTAGCCATAGGGCGGATTGGTGTGAGTCTGGCTATATATTCTTTAGCAATAGGGCACTTTATCCAAAGGTAGCAAGTGTCACAGGTTGATGTAACACGCTTTGGGCACCACAAGGCACTGTAGGATACCCATTCCTTAAACTGGTCTATCGTCATTTCCCCAACTTCCATCTTTACCTCCAATATTCTCTGGAATGTTTAGCTTTCAAAAAGATGCCCTATAAATTGCCCACTGAGCAACTGGAAAGTTCCGATATATCTGGATGATGTAATATCGATATCTAGGACCTGTCCGGTGCCATAACAACGAAAGCAGCGAGTCTCTATCTCTTCATCTGAGTTAACCACCGCCCAAATACAAGGAACATCGCCTTGAGCCTGAACAGTAAGGACGTGGGCCTTTTTGGGCATCTCTATTGCTACAAAATCCTCGACCTTAAAGGGATACTTAAAAATTCTTTTTATAAACATTACTCACCTCCACTATTCCTACTGGAATGTTTACTGTTGTATTAACTTGGGGAACGCATCCCCCAGCTGGGGACTTGTCAGCTCGCTGCTTACCCGCCCGTCCGGCAGCATCATGTAAGAGAAAAAGGCAGCCTCCACACCTAGAACACTGGCAGACATAGCTTTCGCCTTGACATCGTGGAATAGCATGGTAGCAGCCTGGCGCTTGGCTGAAGCTGCCGACCCTCGATAGGTTGGAAGAACCGGCCAGACAATCCTGTATTTCTGCCCCATTATCTCAAAGGCCAGTATGAAGGCTGCCCGCCCCGCGGCAGAGCCAAAACCCTCGGTCAATACCGCGCCGCCCAGGTTCTCAATCACTTTCTTGGCCCTGTCAATCCATGTATCGGGCGAGCTCTGACTTGTCTGCCAGTAATGGCCCACGTCTTCTGCATAAGGTAAATCCATCATTTACTTATCTCCAATATTCCTGCCGGAATGTTTGAAACTTATCGGCCACACCCAGGGGTTAAATTCCCAAGAGTAGCCACGCTTGGCATTGAGCTTGTCCCAGAGGTAAGCAAACTCCTGGTGTAATTCAGAGAACACACCCGGGGTAAAACGTGGGGAGGGCGGTAATCCAACCCCTTCTGCCCGAATCTCTCCCCTACTTATATCCTGTAGCCTCTCAACCCGGATAGCTGTCTTCTCAAGCCATAACCTGGCGTCTTTCTTGAACATGTGGATCGGGGGTTTCCACTTGATGTTAAAATCGGGTAAGTCCAGCATCTGAACCACATTTTCATATTGTGCCTTGTATAATATCTGATCCACTCCATCTACCCTTTTAGCCCAGGTCTCCCTCACCCAGAGCAGACCGCCAACTTGGCCATAAGGGCATTTGATATAAACAGTGGAATAGCTTTTATTACGGCGTTTAAAGCCAGCCCATAAATATCCTCTACTTGCTGGATAGCCCAGATCCTCCTTAAACTCTATGAACTGGTATTCATCAGGATGTCTATTTATTAGCTCAAGCCCATGGGTCCGCCTAGTCATGGTCTTCTCATTATCCTGGATAGCCTTAACCATCTCAGTACAAAATATTATCGGGTGCTCTTTTTGTTCGTAATCCGGCATATTTATTTACCTCCATCATCTAAGCCCATGGGGAGCTCCATCCGGGTCTTTGCCTACTGGCTCGATATAGCCGCAGCGACACTCCCACTGGTATATATAACCTTCACCATGGGGAGAGCCCTGGGTCATATAGCGATTACATTTAGGACACCGTTTCATCAATCATTCTCCGATGAAGGTTCGGGCTGGCATTTAGGGCACAGCCACATTACCGTTCCTTCTTCGTCAGCTTCATCCGGGTGCCAACCTTCAGGAAGCGAACCATCGGGCTTTGCTGCCTCAATAAGTCCACAGACACCACAGCCATAACCGGTCGGCTCATGTCCTGGCAGCGGAGTTACATTTTCAACCTCTAACCGCCATTTACCTGGCGCCTGCATGTAACATGACTTTACCTTGAGGTGAATTATTTCCCCTACTTTGAAAATGTGAGCTTCATCAATATGTAAACTAATCATCTTTTACCTCCATATTCTACTAATTCAACATCGCCTTTAAGATAAAGGGGGTGTCTTGGGTTGCCTTTTTTAGTTAAACCGAAGCACATCGGGGCTTCGGATGTCTCGGCAACCCTCTTCGCTACTCTCAATCCGTCCGCTGCGATTTCTATGCCATCACCCCAGACCAGGACAGTTAAAACAGATAATGCCCTGGCCATATTGATTGCAGGGGGATTGGCTTCATGGAAAGCATTTTCTTTAGTTAAGAGAGAAGGGTCAGGAGTTATGAAACTGAAAACATTGCAAAGATACATACCGCCATAGCCCCAGCTCCTAGCAAAACTGACGCAGCGCCTTAAAGTAGGGTCATCACTGCATTCGTTGGCAGTCGATGGGTTAAGTCCGATGAATAGCACCCTGGGGGAACCATCCCAGAAGCGCCAGATGAGGAAGCGGTAAGCTCTTTTTTGGTCTAATATGGCTCCGCTAAATTGGCTGATCATATCTATTTCTTCTTCCATATTTTCACCCCTTTAATCACTTGTGCCGGCATCACAGGTGAAGAAGCTGAAATCCTTGGCGCCGTCTATGCAGCTCTGCCGGTCGTTGCAGTACCTGATATTCATTCCTATAATAGGACCGGACGCTTTGTCCGTCTTTGAGAGAACCGATATCTTATCGTCGGGCCTGGTCTCTCCGCAGATATGGCACTTCCAGGTTAAATCATTCATTTTCCGATTACCTCCATCTCCTTAGTCTCAATGTTGTTCAGCCATGCTACAGGGGCATACTTCATACTATCTCGAATACACACTCTCCGGATAGGTGGTATGAAGGCTTCCTCGAAAAGCTCCTTTGATATCTCGCCATCCAGGACTATCGAGACCATAACTGTAGTTATTCTACGTTTATCTACATTTTTAGCCATTTACTGGCCTTCCCACTCAATCCCCAATTCGCGTATAAATCTATCAACGCCCCCTAATGCTTCGGTAAGGGCATCTTCGAGCCATCTTTTATGGTGCTTGAGGGCTTCAAGGCAATCTAATTTCGTTTTAAGTTCAGGTGCCTCTGGTATATCAAAGCCGTAATAATCCCTAAATTTCTTAACTTTTGCTATAACTTCTCTAGTTCTCATCGCTAAACTCCAATATTCTCCGAGGAATGTTTAATAAACTTTTCGAGTGGACTGCTCCTGCTTGGGTGACGGAGCTTCCGGAGAGCCCTTGCCTCTATCTGGCGTATTCTCTCTCGGGTAACATTGAATTCATAGCCCACTTTCTCCAAAGTTATGCCTAAACCATCAGGAGAAGTAAAGCCAAAGCGCATTAAAAGCACATGCTTTTCCCTTGGATCAGAACGTTTTATGTTGTCTCTCCCCCACTGGTCTTTCACCGTATGCGAAGTTTTAAGTGTGCCCAGCGCTTGCATTAAGGCTTCTTTCAAGCTCACGCCATCAATCTGCTCGTGAAATTCGCTATCTACCTTTTCGTACCGATCTCCAATCTTCTCTCCAAAAATTGCACCCATTAATATTGTTTCTGGTTTCATCTATTTACCTCCGCTATTCTTAAAGGAATGTTTTAACTCTTCCTTGTTGCTACTAGCCAGACTAACATTAGCCAGGTTCTTTCCTCTTGATCCAAAACCAAGGGAACCTTTCCATCTATTACCTGGACTGGTTTTCCCCAATTACAGTCTCCATGCCAGAGAGTCCCAATTTTAGTCTTACGATCATACTGAAAAACCAGTTGATCCCCACAACACCCCTCGAAATAGCCAGTATAGCAATCCTTCGCTACCAACTCAGGTGGAACACCACATGATTTAATATGGTGATTCAGGACAAGTAAAACTGCACCCATTTTATTTACCTCCAATATTCTCTGAAGAATGTTTGCTTATTTCTCCTTTTTCTCTTCTAATCGATCAGCAATCTTCCTGAGCATAAGAGGCGCATTAGTAATATGAACGGAGCCATGGAATAGCCTCATGGTCAGATCTGTTAGCTCCGCAACCTCTTGCGCATATTTCCTTTGCCCCAGAAGTCTCTCTACGTCGCGTTTAAGAGAGTAAATCCCATTGTAAAGGGTATCGTACTTCACGCCCATGGCTTCACCAACCCTATCCATCAACTCCCGGGCCATCTGGATTACCTCGTCAGCATTCTCAAGATCCTTAGCTATCTTGATACCATGCTTATGAGAAGCATCCTTGAGCCCCTTGTACTCGAGGTCCTTTATATGCTCGTGTTGTTTCCATGTCTCGTACCTGTATTTATAATTGGCCATCAGCAGCTTGAGCAACAACTCTACGCTCGGAGTAAAGTCCCGCCTAGTTGCAGCCTTGGTGACTCGCCAGCTGCTTTTACCCTGGACTACCAGGCCGCAGTTCTCAGGTATCTCCTCCTTCTTCAATAGCCCGGACGGCGCTGCGAAGTAGAGCTGGCTGCAGAATTCGAAGTAGCTTTGATACTTACTCCTGTTTACGTCACCGAGGAAGTCCGTCCGGCTAACTTTTACTTCATAGATGATGAAAGTGCTGCTCGAGAAGCTCTTGTTGACGGCCAGGACGTCGGCACGTGGGATACGACCGTTATTCCACATGACGGAGCCGAGGGGGATCTCGGTCCACGCTATCCAGCCTTTATCCTGCAGATGCTTGGCCAGGTCTTCTTTTACTTCAAATGCTGTATTCATCATTACAATTAACACATCTAAGCATTTTTAACCTCCACCCTTATTCGAGTCGAAGTTTATACACCAAAGACCGCTTGGCAGTCGATCCCATGTCGATAGATGGACATACTTCCAGCCATCCTCGCCTTC